>Ga0209367_1006373_pt1 | contig 16350 bp, 19 predicted proteins | sample WorMetLIZISLAND2_FD_187412 | JGI IMG/M metagenome (GOLD analysis project Ga0209367, IMG submission 187412) | Marine gutless worms symbiont microbial communities from Max Planck institute for Marine Microbiology, Germany - Olavius geniculatus... ... | reverse complement strand
CTGCAGCTTTCTCCATAGCCATGGCAATCCTTTTCGCGTTTTCGTCCAAGTCTTGTGATGGCTCTGCTTGTCCGAGATGCCGTTCAAGTGCTACTCTGTACGCATTACTAATTCCTTGGGCATCTCGAACAGCATAATCGACTGGATTTAAGTCTGGGTTGTTTGGGGGCTATATGCCAGGCTCGATCAACGTTGATCACGCAACCGCGGTCAGTGGCGTCGCCGGCTTGAGTGCGTCGTCTGACATTTCACGAGCTGGTAGTGTAGCGACATACTTGAGGTGTGGTGGGAGCGACAGTTTCATTACAAATTGTCTCCTGATTCTGACAGTAAAAAAATTTTGAAAATCGGTTAACATTTGGTGAAGTTATGAAGTTATGAAGTTTTGGCCCACCTCTTGATACTGCGTCAAGAAATAAATAAATAACGGACGCAACGCAACTGATGTACGTAGGCCGCTAGCCGACGGTGACAGTGGACATGACGCTTTGTGCCATGGCTAGTAGGCCGCCTACCTGACGCAACGACCGCTTCCATCCTTGCGTTATTTTTCTTTGGCCGTTGCGTTAGCTACGCCAGTTGCGTTTGCTGCATACTCTGCTAGCGTTTATTGTGTTCGTTACTTACTTTTGTGCGTACGTTTTCGCTCTGCGTTGGCCTTTACCTTGTGAAACTGGATTCAAGAACATGGATTCGTTCGTTGTGTTTATTGGTTATCAAATCTGATTACGTTTTGGCATAAAACAGCGAAAGTTGATACTCTGCTGCAATGGAAGAAATTGGAATTGTTCTTCCAGAGAAGGTAGAACGATATGTGAGATTATTTTGGATTGAATTTAACGTTGCAGTTTGTATGAGTCTGGAGTTTGTTATCGCTGTGTCACTGCGAGGGATGGTGTACTTTGCGGAATGCGGAATTTCGAAAAGATGTATTTTTCTGAATTAAAGTTGCGGAAAATGTTCTTGTTGTTGGGTTGAATGTTGAATGAACTCCATGCTAAGCCAAATAATATAAATTCCCCTACCCGACATGGTCTGGAGTCTTCAACAAGTTGAAGTTTGAGCATCTACTGAAGAAGCTGAATAAGCAGCATAATAGAAACAAGGAAATAATTTCGGGTCCTAATACTCACTAACTAGCTGTTGCCCATAATTAAATTAGTCTGAAACATGCATAACAACACTAATCCTACCTACTTCAGTCACAAAGCAACAGTAACAAAATGAAACAACACACAGGACAAAAACACAGGCATACCTTAAGAAGCTGAGGAAGTTGAGCAGACTGTGGTGTGACGCTGCCGATGTAACTAAAACCCAACCAATACAAAGACCACCAACCAAACCATTCAAAACCGATCAAACAAACCATAACCGTTACCTGAAACGTTTACGCAGCATCATCACCATTATTAAAGATATTAACTTTTACAATCATATATAATTTTGCTTTTACACTTGCTTAATAACCTGTGTTTTAACCTTGCTTTTAATTCAGATATTAACAGCTTCTGTCTGCTTTTAACCATTTATAGCACTTAAAAGCGTATTTTATACCAGTGTGCTCACTCACTAACCGTATATCTAGTCATGAACCTATCACAATCCTATTACTGAGGAGCTGGTGAAAAATACAGCTCGCCAACCATACAAAAAAATGCATGCAGGCGTTCAGTGTACATGGAGTACTTCTGTTTGAATAGGAACTCCACCAAATAGCCCGCGAAATGCTCTTTATTCCAGCCGAAACGTGGAAGCCCACCACGAACTTTATGCCAAACATGCACAGTGTTCTGCATGTGAGCTCCAGTTTTTGGGTCAACAAAGTTCTCTGAATGATTTACACTGAAATGTGTTAACCCTCACTCGCAAGGTAATCGTATGCCTTCCAGCAGTCTGAGATAATAGTTTTGCCCGGACAAATCCACTTTTTAATAACCTCTAACAAAACATCCGACCCACGGAACCAAGAGACACTTTTTGGAACCCTGCTCGAAACTACCAAAGAGTGACTCAAGTACCATCAATTAACTGACCTGTATTAAATTTACGCCTACCGAGCTTTGCGTCATCAATTTCGACCATGACACCAGGACCACCCAGAACCTCCGAACACTTTTCCAGCCAATAAAGACAAACGTCTCGACAAAACGACAACCAATTGACCAGAGTATGAACACAAACACCCAACTTCGTAATAAGAAAGTTTTGACGAGGAAAGGGAATGAGCAAGCAAGCACAAACAAGCAATTCAACTTACAGACAGTTTTCATAGACAAATGAACCTGTACCAACAAAGAAAGACCAACTGTAATTACAACGAGATACCTTATGATGACCACGAGAATCCCGACTAACCTGCCTCCAATCACATCTGAAACTAAAACGTGTAAAATCATTACGACAGACAGCACCGCAGCGTTCACACCACCACTCTCCCAGAATAACGTGATGCCACACAAGAAAATCCAGCAGATCTTCCGCGTTATCACACATCTTACAGAACTGCAGCATCGTCCAGCTGCATGACCGACAATTAACGTTATCGCCACAAACCGCCGCTATTATCAAAATTGCAACAATCTCTGCTGCAAAAACAACAGAAGCACGTGCTTACATAGTCTAGACATACCAAGACTGCCAAGTGACCTCACGCAATCATGTGACAACCATATAGGCTGGGGCTTAGGCCTGTGTACGTCCACAAGGTCACAAGGCACTCAGCCAATGTCCGTAAATAACATCTGGCTATCACCAGTTTGGATGCAGTTTTTCATTACTTATTTTTTTCACCAGCATAAACCAACTAACGTGCCATCTAGCGAGAGTTACGACCATAAACAACAAATATTGAACGATATGTATATAGATAGCCGAACAAAGTCACATAGAAATTCGACCTAATATTAACGTATGAATATCAGCATGCAATTTACAGCAACATTTCAACATCGGTAAGTCTACTGGTACCATCGTTTCAATTCAAAAACCAGCTGTTTCCACGTGGCTGTAATACACACTGATACCATTAGTTTAACCATCTCCTAACCTTATTGATGACCCTAATCCTAAACCCTAATCTTAACCGTATCCCTAATGCAAGCCCGAACTATGTTGCGACATCTGCAGATCTGCACATTCGCTGATCCACTTTTTACCATTGTTTTTGCTTGTCTTATAATTGAATGTATGGCCAATGCTAGTAAACACTGAAAGCCAGATAGCACTGGGCATTATGCCATTACTGGTTTGGCCATGAGGTAAATATATAATAATTACTCATTTTAATAATATGTAAAGTTATTTGATGTTGAAGCATGCTTCGGAATCTTTTTACAGGAGAAGTGAGTGAGTGTAGGGTTTAATATCTCACCTGATGCTGTATCTTTTTACAGATCTGTATCTTTTACATTTCTGGGATGTGCATTTTCGCAGGAGAACGGTTGCGATGGTTAAGCTGTAGATATTATTGTTGGAGATAATGAGTTATGTTGGGTATGATTGATGTGCAGGATGAAGCAGCAGTGACTGAATCACCACGACCCAACTCGTCACAACCCATCACCCACTATGATCCACTTGACCTCGACAGTGAAGATCTCTTTGTCAAATACAAGGTATTCTCGGTCTGGTGCACCTTTAGCTACATTTTTAGGTTAAAACTATGTCATTTTAGTCAACTGGCATGAATTGGCTCATTCTACGGTTGCAAAAAAATTAACTGGAAACCAACATTTGATCTGTGGGGTTTCCACAGGCTTTAGGTTAACATCGCTCCATGGATTTGGTAGCTGTGTTGTGGAGCATGAAAGCTGATGCCCATATTACTGTGCCGTAGAGGGTAGAAGGTTGAGTTAAGCTGGTTGGCTGTGTGCAGAAGCTACAGAAGCAGCTGGAGTTTCTTCAGGTGCAGGAAGATTACATCAAAGACGAGCAGAAGAACCTGAAGAAGGAATACCTGCACGCTCAGGAGGAGGTCAAACGCATTCAGAGCGTTCCGCTCGTGATTGGTCAGTTCCTTGAAGCCGTCGATCAGAACAACGGCATTGTGGGATCAACAACAGGTACGAGCATTAGGTGAACAAGAGTGACCAAGATGTATCTCTTGATATTAGAGCTGCTTGATATTAGAGCTAACGATTAAAATTAGTTAACTTTAACAAAAATTGATTGATTAATTGTTAATTTTGATTAAAAATTAACAGTGGTAGTTGCGAAAGAAAAATAGAAAATACATTTACCTGTTTAGCAAATTGTACATGTATTGAGCTATAAGCTGTCACATATGCAGTGCAGTGAGACTAATATGGAAAACCAGATGATCAACATCATGATTTTAGATGCTTGTCGTGATGTCATCGTATCTACTTTGTGATGTTTTTATTGATGTTACTTTTAACTTTAATCAGAGTTAGTAATCAGAATAATTTTAATAATCATTAGAAATTTGTAATTATTAGTTGTTTGATTAATAGTTCGTATTAATTATTAGTATTGTAGACACATTTTTAGGTAAAAGGCTGATTTAAGTGTTGAATCTATGATCAGGGTTCATAGGGTCCTTGACAAGTCCTTGAAAGTCTTTGAATTTTGAAAAAAAAATCCAGGCCTTTGAAAGTCCTTGAAAAGTACTTGAATTTGAATATTCCATATTTTGAAATTTTTGCATATTAAAATTTTGAAGAAAGCATTCTTGTAAAATTTGGCAGTTTACCACTACTTGGTTATAGTTCACTTGTCTACTTAAACACAACTTCTCACTGTGTATTACATATTCTAAATTTTGATGTAGCGTGAGTATGGTATGTCTCTCTATCGATACTTGTGGTACTTGAAAACTGCAATTTTAGGTCCTTGAAGTCCTTATAAAGTCCTTGAATTTTGTCCTTTGAGTTTGCTATGAACCCTGTATGATTCCTTGGCCCTATAGGCTGCATTAAGGGTCTTGCTTGTCTCTGTGTCCATCTTAACTCAAAAACTGATATTGGTGTAAATGTTTTCCAGGCAGGAGTCACCAGTGTGCCAATTTTTGGTTTAGAAGGTCAAAGGCCATGGTTAGGGGATTGCACAGCTCTGGAGTGGGGATAAATAATATCTAAGCCTTACCTTACCTTACCTCCGGGGTGGGCAGGCTCTTACACCTGCCCAGCGCTGAGGCCGTATCAGTTCGGCCCAATGCGCATCCCTGAATGTAACCACAAGGTTACTGGTAGTGGCTATAAAGCCGTAGACAAACGGCTGTAAAGCCGTAAATAGACGGCTGTGAAGCCAAAACCAGCACAAAAGCACTGGTAACGTGTAGCAATGTAGTGTAGCAAACTCTTGGGTTTGGTCAGCTCTTGGTTAGCTCCTCACCTTTAGATTTGAGAAATTTTTCGGGTTATCGGTGCAAAGCTCCACCACCACGACAAGGTGGCTGACCATGGTGGGGATAATATCGAAGCACTTACCAGACATTCTTGGTTTCAGTTATAGCAATTGTAATGGAAATGTCGGTATTATCACTCTGCTGATTGCAACAGTGGTATCGTGAATGCGTCTGTGGCAGGCTCGAACTACTATGTGCGTATTCTGTCAACAATCGACCGTGAATTGTTGAAGCCCAGCGCTAGCGTTGCACTTCACAAACACAGCAATGCCCTCGTTGACGTCTTGCCTCCGGAGGCTGACAGCAGCATCACCATGTTATCAGCAGGTCGGTTCGATTCAGTGTTTACTAGTGTCACTGCACTTTGCAGTGGTTCAGAATACTGTATCACTGTAGCATTAGCTTGAGGATTCTTGTGTCTGTTTAGGAAGTAAGGCAAAACTGACACTTTGCAGTGTACCTGGTATCTCAGCAAGTTGTGAATAGATTCTGATGAAATTATATAGATTGGTGGAGCAACCAGTCTGTTTTTGGTGGTGATTCGTTTCATGAATGGACGCAGTACCCATGGTTACTGAATTTTGAGACGTGGCTTTTATATACGAATTACTAGTAAGACAACTTGAAAGGTGCAGATTTATTCGTTGATCACAGTGTCCCATTATCTCAACACTTGTACAAAGATGTTTTATCACCTTTGTGTCAGATGTAATGAGTGAGTTCATTGTGTTCAACGTTTGGCAGTGCCGTTCTTGGAGGAGTAGTTCTGTTGTGTCCCAGCACTGATTCTCTAGTAGTTATTTATTGTCACTATTAGTACTAGTTGTGACTAGCCATAGTTTATCAGCAGTTGCAGTAACACACTTCGGAGCTGAATTCAGGCTGTGTTTTTGCCTTGTCTCAAAACTTCTTGTGTTCTACTCTAACTTTTTTATGCTGTTTTTTCATGATCATCATCATGATCATCGACAACCGTGGGCCCGTTGGTGTCTGACGCCATTGTTACTATCGCTGCCCACCGCTGCCTATCTAGGGCAGCGTGGCTTAACTTCTGCAGGGTTGCCCCACACCACTGCTCAATGTCATCTGTCCATTCTTGGTGTGGCCGTTCTCTTTTGTTTTTTTTTATGATTCTATATTTTTATAAACGGTTGTGTGTGATGATGCCTTTGTGATATGGATGAGGGGCACCACAGTGAGTTTAGTGATAAATGCTGTTTCTGATTTGCGCAGACGAGAAGCCGGACGTGTCGTATTCGGACATCGGTGGCATGGACATACAGAAGCAGGAAGTACGTGAAGCCGTGGAGCTGCCATTGACTCACTTTGAGCTGTACAAACAGATCGGCATTGACCCGCCTCGTGGCGTCCTCATGTTTGGTCCGCCCGGCTGTGGCAAAACCATGCTAGCCAAGGCCGTCGCACATCACACCACCGGTATGAACAAGAGGGTGCGGCTGGCCGTTGAGGGGCTGCCAGCTATGGGGCCGTCCTTGCAGTTGAGTACGTGCCAGATGGCCGTTGACTGGCAATTTCCCTATCTTTACTATGGGAATTTCGTTTTCCGTACGAGTTAAGGCTCACTTACCTTGAACGATACGTAAAAAGAAGTAGGCACGGGACAGACAGACAGACGGACAGCATCGATACATGATGGGGCCTCTTTCTAGGAAGGATGGCCCCATAATAACTGAAGACAGCTCTATTATGTATTGCTGCCATTTGCTGGATTAATAATTTAAAACGTATAAACATTAAGCTAATTGTAGTACGTAAAATGTGCATTGCAGTTTGGTACAAATTGGTTAAACAGTATGGTAAAAATGGGTTTGCATAACCATCCGTTTGCATTTCAGGCAGTTTTTATAAACAAGCTAAGTGTGTTTGCATAGTTTAGTTTATTCACGGCATCCTGTATATTTGTACCTGTAAAATTTTGTCACTGTTTTAGTGCTCTGTGCAGGTTGCAGGGTGATAATTTGATCGCAAGCAGTTGTTCGGTTTTTTTTATGTCAACGTGCATTTCGATTTTGAATTATTACGTTGGTGCAATGCATATTACGGTCGAACTGAGATGAAAATCAAATTTGAACTCGCGTGAAATTTGAACCGTGTTGGTGCAAGTCACCCTGAATGATTGATAGATTGACTAGTTGGTGTTTGTAGCGGCGTTCATCCGAGTCGTTGGTTCCGAGTTTGTGCAGAAGTACCTAGGCGAAGGTCCACGGATGGTGCGTGACGTGTTTCGACTAGCCAAGGAGAATGCACCGGCGATTATCTTCATCGATGAAATCGATGCCATCGCCACCAAGCGCTTTGATGCACAGACTGGAGGTGATTTGACACACAGTGCTACTTACTTGCTTTCGTTATTACTACATTGCCACTTTGTGGCTCGGTAGTTTAACGGTAACGTGTCGGACTTGTAATCCTGAGGTAACTCAGAGGCACAGGTTCGACTCCGCGCCGGGACACTGCCAGGTAACGACCTTAGGCAAGTTGTTCACACACATGTGCCTCTGTCACCAAGCAGTATAATTTGGTACTGGCTTCACCGCTGGGACGTAAACAGGCACAGCGTGCGATACACTGGCCCCGTATCTGTGGTCTCGCAGTGTAAAACTGGTGTCTGGCTGAGGGCCTTAGGAAATGGAGATCAGCGCCGCCCTATGGGCCGTAAGGCTCGTGAAGCAATTTACGTTTTTTTTACTTTGCCATCATTAGGTCAGCATTTAATACGCAGTTATGACTTTCGGAGCGAGACATTTGGTGCTGGGAGTTAGTGATTTGCAGTATTACCCATTATAGGAACCTACCCGGGTACATGGACCCGGTTTTGGCTTTGGAGCAAGCAAAGGAAAACGACAGTGAAGTAACACATGCACATTTGATTACGCAATATTTTTTCCCACATTTTTTCACGTAAAACGTCTATAATATGTCTATTATAGCTGATATGTATAAGTCCATCAACAAAATTGGTTGATGTTAAACTCCATTGCAGTGTTGAATTTCGCCATAAAAGCTGCAAGAACTGCGATTTTCATCGGTTTTATTAGTATTGGGTGCAAAAAAAAACGAGTTCGGGTACCTGGTCCTTGCTAGGAATCATCACTACCACGAGTATTCGGTGCCTTACGTTTTGGCACCATGTTATGATACAGGACTGATTAGGGATTGAAGGAAGTGCGACATTGCTTAACTGGTGAGCTTGTAAAATACAGTGTGGTTCTTATTACTTCAACCACACGAATGAATCTTCTGATCACCTGATTGATTGGCTGTGACTGTGTACAGCGGATCGTGAGGTACAGAGGATCCTGCTGGAACTACTGAATCAGATGGACGGCTTTGACCAGACTGTTAATGTCAAGGTACTCTACGTTTCTGTGTAATTGTGTGAGAGATCTTGCTGTGAATACTGGCTGCAGCTGAGATGCTGCCTTAGATCTACTTTTTTGGCTGGTGGCATTTGTGCAACCTTTTTATCAGAATCTCCAGCAATAACTTGCTTCACTTCGTGATTTATCACAGCTGTCAAATAGGACCGCATCACTGTCATCAGCTGATTTACTGCTGTCAGGGTCATCGAAGATTTCAGCCAGCAGTCTTTAGACATCCACATACAGAACCTGTTCTACTGCTATTAGTACTAGGTAATGCTCATGCCACTTACAGCAAAAACAATAATATAAAACATGACAGAATGAATAAAAAAAATCAATGCTGAATACTCCATAATTATGCACAATGCTACAAGACGGTGAAGTTTGGTTTGGTGTTTGGACGGGACGGCTGCAGCAGCTAGGCGACGTCGCCACTGGGCTGCAGACGTTACTTGCTGCCTTGCCTAACCCGGCCACATACTCATACCTCTGACTAGTTCACTAGAGGGCAGCAGCAATGTGTCCGTGTGTGAAAACGACCATAGACGGCACCGGCGGTCAACGTCTGTCGACGTACGACTGTGATTGACTGTAGTCGGTTCTGGCGGCCTGCTGAAATTCAGTGGGAACCGAAAGGGCGCTATAAGGGTTAAATCATCTTACTTAGTTACTTTCTTACATTTGTTGCTCATTTAATTATCTCAGCAGATTGGCAAAACGTTGTTCATTGTTAATGAAACTACTTGCCCAGCCTCTAACGGTCCTTTATTATGGGGCCGTCCTTCCTAGAAGGAGGCCCCATTATGTATCGATGCTGTCCGTCTGTCTGTCTGTCCGTTTGTCCGTCCCGTGCCTCCACCTAGAGGGAAAACGAAAAGGCCTAGGAAGACCAAACTTGGTAGGAAGGATCCCTGGGACACGAGCACCCCGTGGACCAGTTTCAAGGTTCCCAGCTGTTGCTTGGGTGGGCCGACCGTACCCGAAAGCCAGCGTGCCTCCACCTAGAGGGAAAACGAAAAGGCCTACATATATGAAACTTGGTAGGAAGGGTCCCTGGGACACCAGCACCCCTGGACCAATTACAAGGTCAAGGGGTCAGAGGTCAAGGTCACGGCGGCTAATTTCGTTGTTTGCAAAAAATCCCCATAACTTCGCTGCCTGTTGTCCGATCAACTTGATATTTGGCAGGTGGTGTAAGGATCCCTTGCCGCCTTGCCCCGGGTGCCCTCGTTGCCATGGCAACGGCCGTTCCCTCCGTCTGTCCGTACTCAGCTGCAAGGACGGCCCCATAGCAGGCGGCCCCTCAACGGCCGCACCCTTTTGTTTTAGTCAAACATGGGTTTTACTCTACTTCCATGGACTGCTTTGCAGCCCTTCATCAATCCAGCTACTAGTCTAGGGGACTGCTATAAGCAAAGTTCTGTGACAGATGCATTTTTGTGCATTCCGACACTGAAAAATTGCATCTAAATTTGACATTTGTGGTTATTTTGTGCAACATTATTGTTTCTGCCTGATGAGGACCATATGATCGAACACCTTTTTGCTAAGGGTTTGTCTAATGCTGGTACCCAGGTAAATGTCAGTTGATTGAGTTTTTGATGCTGGGGTGCAGGTGATAATGGCAACAAATCGGCATGACACGCTGGACCCTGCATTACTGCGACCCGGTCGACTTGATCGCAAGATTGAGTTTCCGATGCCCGACCGACGTCAGAAACGACTCATCTTTGCCACGATCACTGGCAAAATGAACCTCAGCGAGGACGTGGATTTAGAGGACTACGTCGCACGACCCGACAGGATCAGTGGGGCCGACATTAATGCCATCTGCCAAGAGGTGAGGCATGGTGTGGTAGTAGACTAGTAGTAGTAGTCATCATCATCATCGTCATCATTTCTGGCAAGCACCACTAAGAGTGCGTAGCACCGAACGTAGACATCAATCTCCAGAGTGGACGGTTCTGAGCCAAGTCAACTGCGTCGTCCATATTAAGGTCGCTGGATTTCAGATCCTGCTGGATGGTTTTCATCTATGTAATACGAGGACATTCCAGTGGTCTCGTCCAGTTTCCTGCGGGGGAAGCTGTTAAGATCTGTTTTGCATCTGTTTCATCAGGCATACGTGCAATGTGTCCGAACAGGGACAGGCGCTATTTTGTAGTTGTAGTAGTAAGTAAAAACATTAAAAATCACGGAAACTATGGTTTTACCAAAATGCTGTGTTTTTCCCAAAATGTCGATTTACGTTTTTACAAGAACCCTAATCAACAAAACTTCAAGTTTATTGTGTGATTTTGACGCAAAAAATATTTACCTTTGCTTCTGAAGTCGGGAGCAGTTCGCTGAGCTCTCTGTTCGATATTTATCCATTCTGGAGAATTCCGTTGATGCTGAGCGCGGTTTCAGCCAATACACTTGCTAATGCTCCACAGCAAAAAAAATACACGTTAAAACCTTGCACTGCATGTAACGATGGTCGTCAATGCTAGATGTTGAGTTTTGTAGACTGTATCATGGTCTTTGGGCCCGTGATTTGATGCCATGTCTTTGCCACGATTTTTACAATTTTCTCGTAAGTTTGCCGTGGTTTTTGCCATTTTTTGCCATTATTTATTTCAGTTTATAGTAGCAAGTAATAGATTGTAGTAGTAGTGGTTGTTATTACCTCTGCCAAGGAGGTAATGTTTTTGCCAGACTTTGTCTGTCTGTCTGTCTGTCTGTCTGTGTGTGAACAAGATAACTCAAAAAGTTATGGATGGATCTTTCTGAAATTTTGAGGGTATGTCGGGAATGGCACAAACTACCAGTGATTCAATTTTGGGGATGATCCGGAAGGAATCCTGGATACTGGATCACTTTGAAATTTTCATTACCATTGCTTTCAATGGAGCATACGGGAAACCGTGATTGTCACTATGGTGCTGGCACCTGGCGAACAACATGGCGTTGAATCAAGGTTTTTTAGGTCACATAGAACTAGGTCATTGTAGAAAATGCAACTATAGTTTGAAACGCACTCAGAACTTACGCTTGTCTATTTTCTTCGGACAATCTGTGTCAAATCAATAGCCTTGGCGGAGGTCTGCGGGCTTTGACTGCTTTCTAGTTGTAGTATTTTGTAGTTGCTGTGTGTGTGTGTGTGCTTTGCCAGGTTGGTATGCAGGCTGTGCATATGAACAGATAGGCTTACAACTACAACTAGTACTATTGCTGCTGCTGCTGCTAGTACTAGTGCGTGGTAGTGGTAGTCTGTGACAGTCCGTAGTAGTAACGCTGTGTGTTGGTCTTGGTAGGCGGGTATGCAGGCCGTGCGTGAGAACCGATACGTCGTGCTGCCGAAAGACTTTGAGAAAGGTTACAAGAACAACACAAAGAAGGACGAAATGGAACATGAGTTCTATAAATAGTCGACCAATCTAGTGACATTGTATTTGTGATGGCCCGGTCAAACTGCTATTGTATGCATTTGAATAGACTCACAGGTTGAAACAGTAATGTCTGATGGTCTATAAGAATCCATTAAATTACAGCCTTTATTTGCTGCAGTGGCATACTACCTCTGGTATAATATTCTGCCCATAATGTCCAGGAGAAGAATACAGATTTGCTAAAATGTGATGTATGAAAATATATCCCAGCAAGTTATTCATTTACTGTGTTTCTTGTGAGGGCGGTGTCATGAAAAAGGCATGGGAGGGGATAATAGTTTTTTGCACTGTTCTGATCCGGAGTAATCTTATGTGGCGCACAGCTGTGAATTGTTGAGATTGTGGCAGCTGCTGTTGCCTTTTTTAGAACGATTTTTTGCCATTCCAAAGAAGTCGCAAGTGGTTGGCATTATGTCAACCAATAGGTAAATAAGTTGTGATTAGATGGATTCTTGGAGATTGTTTATATTGTACGAGTTTGTTCCATGCTGTCGTTTTTGTGTATTGTGCGTCAGCATATTTGATAGGTTTATTATCGCGCGTTATTAATACAGCACGCAGAACAGTTTACAGTTGTAGAGTGCATTAGTCACATGGCTCGTCAGCCATTTTGTCATCAAATAAATCCAGAATTATCCAGCAGTGTTAGCAGGTCCAGTTGGATCAAGGCCATGTGACCAATGTCGAGGCCAAACATAATCAAGGCCTTAAGGCCAAATTTTGTGACCGTGGACTGCTGCAGCAGGCCTTGGTCTTAACCACAAACTTGAGGCCAAAAACTTGGTAGACAGGTGTGTAGTAGACTAGTAGCCCCACAGGATTCACCTTTGAACTTGGTTGATGAATATTTCAAGATTCACTTTCCTTGCTTAGTTACTACAGGTACCTATTTGAAAGTCCATCCAAGACACGGAAGTTGATTGCTTCACCTTTCATCTGCAGCCTTTACTTTGGGTGACGGCCTTGATTGTGTTTATAGTTAATCATTACTTCAGCAAATAAATTTTGCTTTAGCGCAGAGCTAGATCACTTGTTGATTTCCGCATTTACTTTAACAGAAGTTTGTTTTTTTTTGGCTGGCAATATTGCATACACCAGTGTAGCCAGTGCAACAACATTTTGCTTGTTTTGCTGGTTACTTGTTTTCAATATTACTGAATTATTACAATATTTTCTCCCTGAGTAAACTTGTGTTAATGTTCTTTTTACCTACACTGTTTCCCAAAAAAGCATCCCCAACATTTTTGACTGTAACTTGAAAACCAATTATCAAATTTGGATAATTTTTGATACGAATATTCCTGACACAACTTGCCATCAAATGACCATTCAGTTTCAACCTTACCCAATGTATGCTTCTGCACTACCCAGGGAAAGCAGATCAAGCAAAATATGTGTTGAAATAAACAGAAAACCTGAAAAACATCCCCGACATCATCGATTGTAACTTGAATAAAGATTAGCAGATTTTTAAGCGTGAAAGCAGCTAAGCTTTCAGCGCGTATTAGCCATCGCAATTCCGTCCGTCCGTTCGTCTGTCACACGGGTGGATCAGGCAAAAACGGTCCAAGCTAGGATCTCCAAATTTTCACCATCGGCTGCCTACAAGACTCTAGTTTCAGGAACCGTAAAGCTTTTTCGTAAATTCGAAGGGCGTCACCCCGAACGAGGTCGCTAAATGAGAGGGGGGTGGTCAAAATTTGCGATTTTTGGCCAATAACTCGTTGTATCTCAGTAAAGGTGCGAGATAAGGCCTAGGTTACTATTAATCACTAGTAGGAAATCGTATACTGGCTGTCGATTGGCGCCGAATTCAATGACCTTGGATGACCTTGAACGCAAAAATAGGGGGTTTTACGGATTTTTTTCACAATATCGGGCTGCGCAAGTTTATATCATTCACAAGGAGGCGCCACCGTCGCCAACGCCACATGCACCTATGGCCGATGTGTATCATGGTCCCGATGGGCCGACTCCAAGTGATATGCGATTTTCGAAACTATAACTACTGAACTGGAAATGCTATAGGCTTTCACGCGTCTCGTGAGCTTTGCTCAAATTTCTTGTAATAATATGTGTTAAAATAATGAAAAACGTCAATATATTCTATCTATCTTAATCTGTGGGCCCCAGCAGCCGGCCTATTACAAGGTTTGACTGTCATGCAGCAGTGTGTCTACCAGATGCAGTGTAGGAATGTTTGTGATGTCAAGAAGCGACTGGTACAGGCTGGATTGTTCTGTAGCAGAAAATATCGATACTGCTGTCAAAAATGGAGAAAGCATCTCCTTGCCTGTATTCGCACAGTGGGCGAACACTTCAAGCAATTTTACTGCAGGCAGTTGAAAAATGGACAACTGGATGAAATACCAGCCAGAGTGTCAGAAATGTAGACAAAATGTGTTTTACACGTTATGTTAATTAAGCAATCATATTACATTGGATAAAAAGTGATATTTTACCTTCCATTCCTTTTCTCCTTTCCCTTCCTTTTCCCCTTCCACTTTTCCCTTCCCTGCCCCTCCCCTTCTCTTTCTTTTCCCCTTCTTCCATCTTTCTTTCCTTGTCCACGTCTGTGCGTCCAATATTAGAGGCGCCATATCTCTGTAACGGTGTCAGATGGACGCATGGTCACTATGGACCACCCATAGGAAGTCGACCCCCGGGAGTCGAATAGTCACGTGACCCCGAAAGGTCAAGGTCGTGACCCCATTATCTTTGAGGCGCCATATCTCCATAACGGTGCAAGATAGACGCACGCATGGTGACGATGGATCAAACGATGGATCATTTATAGTAAAGCGCTGGTGACGAATCGAATGGTCTTGTGACTGACAATGTTTATTGTTTAGTGTTAAAAATAATAGAGAAGGATGAAAGGATCATTGCTGCTGTACAATTTGAAATTAAATTATTTGATTATTTACGCACGTGGAATGTAGATTTTAGCAGTCCAAGTCCGGACCCTCTAGATTTAAGGAGGCCTGCGCACGTGGGTGTCAAAGAGGGTACCCCTGTAAAAAGTGGTTATTTATACTCTGTTGGCTTGTCTAGCGTGTAAATGGTTGCAGATAGGCACAGCCATGCTGCTCATCATAACAAGCACTGACGACGAGCTTCTTACGAATGTCAACATCGATGACCTTGAATGACACTGAACCCTAAAAATATTGATTTTTAGCGATTTTTGGCTGCAAAAGAGTGAATTGCGACGAAATGGATGAAGATAGACCAAGATTAGGCCTACCTACGAACATGAACTGCCATAGGCTCTCGCGCGTCTCATGAGCATTAGCTCAGATTTCTTGTTTCTACCAGTCTAAACAGCTCACTGATTATATTTATACGGACATGTACCGTGAACTATCGAAGTGCATTGGACAGACTCCGTGTTCATATGAACATTATCTTTTCTAATAACCAGCTGCTAACTTTTGTCCACACTTTTTATTTTTGTCAGGCCTGTTTGGGGGAACGCTGCTCTATCACCGTTCCCCCTTGTCTTGATATTATTTGGGGGGAACGATGTACCCCTCGACTACCACTGATCATTGTAATATAATGCTGATTAATTTGCAGTAATACTTGAGATAGCAGCCTGCCAATATCGTAGCTCGCAAAATCACATTTGGGGCTCATTTACGACTTTAAAATGTGACAAGGGGCTTAACATTTTCAGACGTGTTAATTAACATTATTTGTGCTTAGGTTTGCTTGATCTAGGTACTCCAAACTGATAATAACGAACCACTGATTTTTTTCCGTTTTCAAGGTAGGGCCGAGCAAAAGTCTTCTAAATGCACCCCTATTCACAGTAATCGTCTTGCGGTCACGTTGACCTCAAAAACTTAACATCCCTGTATATATCACACCGGACACAAAATAAAGGTGATATATGTGGGACCTATCTGGGTTGAAAAACCCAGCTTAAAAAAACAAAAGCCCAACCCGGTGAGTTTTGTTGTATAGGGGGTTTTATTGGGTTTGGGTTTTTCAAAAGACCAACTTTAACGTTAGCTGAAAAATCTTTCAGTTGATTCGTCCGAGTTTTTACTTGCTTCCCACAGCAGGGAATGTCCAAAAATTTGCAAATTCATAGATTTACATGTTTAAAAACTTAACCGTAATAAAATATTTCATTAACTAAACATGGTGGGTTTTATTG
>Ga0209367_1006372_pt1 | contig 16350 bp, 9 predicted proteins | sample WorMetLIZISLAND2_FD_187412 | JGI IMG/M metagenome (GOLD analysis project Ga0209367, IMG submission 187412) | Marine gutless worms symbiont microbial communities from Max Planck institute for Marine Microbiology, Germany - Olavius geniculatus... ... | reverse complement strand
TGCTTTCCTATATATTTGCCTAAATTCTTCCTAAGAAGTTTCCAAAGAAGTTTCGAAAATCCGCATACTTTCTTTGGAAAAGAAGTCTTCCAAAGATCTTCCTAAGAAGTTTTGAAAATTTGGCCCCTGGTCTCGATTTTGCTGTTGTTCACGTCAGTCACTGTTTCACAAGTGTGTAATGATGAATTTTTGTGCAACTGTATAGGTGTGAAGCAGTTGAAATGGGAAGCAGAGCGCGAACGTGAAGGTGACGTGAAGACAAGGCGACGACGCCGTGTACCGCACAAACCACGAACTAACACTAGCGCAGGCGCGACTGTGAAACATCCACGTGTTAATAAGCATCAACAACGGCGAGTTAACAAGCAGCGTCGTCATAGGTTGAAAAAATAGGCGGGGCAGCAAAGTGCATTTTTCTGACGAACAGCTGCAAATTTCCGTCGGGGGAGATTAGGCTATGGGTGCACAAAATGACAAGTTTTCTCACGAATTCCCCAAAACGTGAAGTTTTTAGCCCCAAGTTTGGCATTTTTGGACAAAAATTTTACGACTAAAGAACACTCTTCAACAATTTGCCCGACAGCCCAAGATTGATCGTCTCTGTTTGCCCTCTCGCCGTTGACAAGTATCAATGCTGCAGTGATGATGGGGACGAATGGCAAACTGACTAGAACAGTACCAGGGGCGTCTGTCCCCCTAAGTTCTTGGAGCAAATTCCCCTCCCCAACCCAAGGTGAAGCGCCGAGAACGAGGCGCCGTAGACGTCAAAGGGATAGGAAATAAGGAGGGGTGTGGTATCTCCCTCCTCAGACGACTAGGAGGTCTGGGGAGCGTCGTGAGCTTCCCCAGCGAATTTGGCGCATTCTAAGCATCACAGAACACTTCTGGTTGCAAGATATCGTAAGTCATGAAAACAAAGATGAGGTGCAGTATGCCTTAAAAATGGGCAGCAGACTCGAGCATTGGTTACAGTAAGAATGAACATGCACTGTAAGTCAGTAACATTCGCGATATCTCGAGCGTCGGTGGGCCTATCACACCTCACGCGATAGAGTGAGTGTTGTACGGACGACCTTCAATGGGAAAAGGCAAACTTTGACCCTCAGCCAACCAAAAACCCCTAAACCGATCGTCACCAAATTTGAATGGCATGATTACGTCGTGGACGCCTACCACCAAAAAATTGGAGTCAATCCGCCCAGGGGTTTTTGCTCTCCATTTACTCCACTTTTTTGGTTCTTGAACTCGCCTACAGGCGAGTCCGTTGGACCGATTTTTACGCTTAATACGTCAAATGACGCGGTTCTGCACAAGGAAGTGCATTTTTATTGATATCGAATAAAAATTTTATTTTTCACTTATTTTCAGCTGCTACGCTGAGATTCAGTAACCATTGGGTTGTCGGCGCCACGCATAATGAATGTGTGTGTAACTGTATAGGTGCGAAGCAGTTGAAATGGGAAGCAGAGCACACTCACTCTATCAATTAGGCCTAATACGACAAATAACATCAAATGAAGAAGACTTTAGACTACGTTAGTGATTACCAACTAAAGTCAGCTTGTAAGGACGCCATAGGCATAGCCCCTTAGACCCAAATGATTTTTGCTGTTTTGGAGGACTGATGTCATCACATCGTCCTTACACAACTAAAGTCAAAAAACTGGTAAGTTTTTTTTACATATATTTGGTATAATTCCGACGACAGCTAGAGACCCATACCGGCATCTTACGCCCAGCGAGGTCCGGTGCAGAGAGCCGGCGAAAAACGAATTTGGTGGCATTTTGCTTCCAAGATATCGTAAGTACGACATATCAGAAATGCAGAATTGTAATATTTAACTTCTCTCATACTTTCCCGAAAAAAGCTTTACCCCTGTCTTTTTCTTGGCGCTTTTGCTTTTTAGGTTTATAATGGTGTAGAGTAACTCCCCTGAACACTACGACGACGACTACGTAAGTGATGACGATGCTGATGACGTTGGCAGTTGTGCGTAATTAAACGGTTGTCGTTGTATCTCGTCATGAATGAAACATTCTTCACATTCAGTGGCGTTCTGGGTTACAAGTTTTTTTTTTTGGGGGGGAGGGGGTGGACAGGCAACAAGTTAGTTTATGACTCGTTGTCCGACGAGTCGACAATAGATTGATGTAGTGCAGTTTGGTCTTATTTACAGTGAAGTTGTCGTCTAAGGACAGCATGAGTTCCAGTCGGCTTTCTGCGTGGCGCCGACGAACACTCCGTCGTAGTTGACTGCGCACAACAAACACACCTCAGTCAGTCGTGTTAAACTGTCTACTAACAACGCCGCATCAGTTGTAGCATAAGCGACAAATGCTGCGCCCCCCGCGCCGTTTCGAAGTTAGCATTTTTGACCAGTGCATGCAGGGCCTATTTATTAATTTAAAAAAAATATTTCTCCTTCATTTATAGAATATTAGAAATGCATATTCTGAAGTTGCATATTATTACTTTTTTGTTTTAAATTGCAAAAATATTGGTTATTTCAGTTAAACCGAAACAGAGTCCCACGGTTCCACTGTATTTTTGCTACAGGGCCGAGTCCACAGCTCCTGATCGGCAGTAGGATTTTTTTTTGAAAAAAAAACAGTACTTAATTAAGGATACTGTAAAAGTGAAGCTACGATCGACTAATCTAGAAAAAATCCGAAAACAGAACACGTTGGAAAATCAACACGAGAATAAACCTATACAATATGCCACTCCAGACGTAAGTTAGAACGGTAGAAATAGGCAATGGGATCATGGAGTGAATGTATCCTACCTCCCCAGCCGGCGACGAGATAAGGTCCGGCAGGCGCGGCGCTGGTGAGCCCCGAGCCCTGTACCCACGGCACACTGACGGCAGACACGTAGTCTGCTCCCTGGCTGGTCGCCCACGTGTAGCGCTGTGTGGACGTCGACAACCACGTGACACCCGTGTCCTCACTGATGAGAATACTTCGACGACTGACGTCGATGCCGTACAGCTGCTGCAGCGAGATGACGTAACCATTTACGTTCACCACCATACTATCGACACCTAAACACAGACGTAACCGCATCAGTGGCCGGAGGTAGCGGAAGCAATTGCCTGCTTTAAATTTTTGGCTGTGGGAAAATGTTCTTGTCGTGGCGACATCTTACGGGGTCTACAGAGGGACTGGGCTGAACTGAACTGGGCAAAACTTCCACTCCAGTTCAGTTCCGTTCTGTCGCCTTGTACGCCCCATTAGCTGATCGTTCACTCACGCAGCTAGTATAGAGAAAATCTGAAACTAAGCTGCGTGACATCGAGCTTCGATGAGCTTACAAAATAAGTACAGCAATGTTAATATAAGCTTGTAAACTCATTTGTTATTTACGTCCAAAGTTTCCTGGTTTAACAAGGCTACAGCGACGGGACAGCGATTACTTAGGAATAAGCCGAACGTACTTTGCCAGTTTAGACCATCCGATGAACTGTAGCAGCTCATAGCATCCGACCTGCAACATTGACATATTAAATGTCAATATTAAATAATAAACATAGTAAATGTACAATTACTAATACTAGAAAGCAGTCAGAGCCCGCACACCTCCGGCAAGGCATTGTTGTTCGCTAGGTGGCAGCACCATCTTCGGTTTTGCAGCGGTTTCCCTTATGCCCCGTTGAAAGCAATGGTAATGAACATTTCAAAGTGATCCAGAATCCAGGATTCCTTCCGCATCACCCCCAAAATTGAATCACTGGTAGTTTGTGCCATTCCCGACATACCCTCAAAATTTCAGAAAGATCCGTCCATAACTTTTTGAGTTATCTTGCTAACACAGAGACAAACAAAGTCTGGCAAAAACATTACCTCCTTGGCGGAGGTAATAATTAACGATCTGAAAGCTACCATCTGCAAATAATGACCATGCAGCTGTAAGTTGTCGTATTTCCGTACAGAATGAAAACTGATCAGTTGAAAACTTCTCAGTTGTTGGACGAAAAAGTTCTGTTGGAAGTTCTGTTGGTCTGCTACTACAGCCTTCTTACCATTTTCTAAGCAACCACTCGTTACTCTGAAGTAGAATTTCACACATTTAATAGCTACTTTTACACCGTGAAATTGTAATAAACAACATTTCCATATACGCTGATGTTTCGTCACGTTTTATTTGATGTTGGGTTATTGCGGATAATAAACTGATGATGCTGATGGTACTTACGGTCTGCTGTCGCAAAAGAACATGGTTGGGCCAGCCACAATAAAGCCACGTCGGTAGAAGTGCGCTGAAACGCATGTACACACGCCTCAATCAATATATTTAACTTAGCAACAACGCGTACTTTTTCGGCAGTTTAGATGAAAGTACAGATTGAGTAGGCCGTAACTTTATGGCGCTATCGCCAAAAAATTGGAAATAGCGATCTTCTTCAGGTTATGCTTATGGATAGGGTTAGGCTTAGGGTTAGAGTTAGCTCGAAGTAGGCCTAGCTGTAGGATTCACGTGGGGAAGTTGTGCGCCTATAATTTTAGTGTTTCTCATCTAAAAAATGTCCGTCAAAAATGCGTTTGTCGCACAGTTAGGTGTCCGACTTTTTGACTTAAGCAACTGCAAATTCGTGCAAAAATCTAAATATCATTAATAAAATTAAAATAAACAAAATGTCAATTATATGACATCGTGAGGGCCCTGTAACAGAAGCATGCTGTGGTGGTCAATTAATTACCTAATGAAGTGGTGATTGGCTGCCATCCTTCACGCACGTTGCACACCGCTATAAGAAACAACAACACGATTATCATCTACCTGATTGTTCACATAATTATGTGGCAAAATATCCATACAGCTGAACAGGAATACTTTACACTGTACACCGTGTTCCATAAAAAACAACCACTTAAACTGTTTATTATATCTTTGCTAAACTGTGACCGGTTTTCAAAATACTTTTACTGATAAACCCGGGAGAAAAAAAATTACAACCAAAACTATCGTTAGAGTTACCAACTCAACGAAAACGTGTCGCTACAACACTAACTTGTAAATTAATAATTTTCGAAAACTGCGCTGACTAAAGCACAGCAACGGCAAACTTCGCCTAAGCGTGCATAGACTAAAGTCTGTCTGAGGCTCTTGGCGTCCGGCAATCTTGAGTTTTGACTTGCTGAACATTAAAAAAGGCATGCCAGTTATTTCTGTTATGGGAAACGTTCACGCGCAAATTTTTGTTTTTTCCACGCCTTTCTGTTCTCGACTTAGGCAATGGACAGACAAAAAGGCAGACGGGCAGTCATTATTAGGATACGGTAGTCACATACGGTTGTCGACGACTGGTGGAGATGCAGTGACTGATCCATAAAACTCGACTTTTAGCGCCGTCATGGCGGCCGCACTGCTAGCCACTGGTTGAAGTATCTCCAGTCGAACGTAATACGCTTCGACTGGTGATGGAATAACATTGGTGACTGACGTGCCTGGGTACGAAACACCGGTAGATACCTGTCCGGCCCACAAGTACATGAACAGTGGCCTCTGCGGCGCCATACAGACCTTGCAGCAAATGTTCCACCATAAACGTAGAAAAAAGGTTTTCAGCCGTTCCGGGGAGAGACATAGGAAGTTGGTATAATTTAAGACATAAATTAAGTCACCTATAGAAAATAACAACGGTCGTACCGTCGTAACTCCAAAGAAACAGTACAGTATTTCTGAAACATGTACTCATACACAATTTAGTTCATCCAGCTCAATTCCAAATGGGTTTTTCCGGCTCAGAACTGCCCCACATCGAGAGCAGCTGGAGATAGTTGGGAGGACACCAAGAAAAAATGACAAAAAGAAAGGGGAAAGGGAAGGGAAAACTTGCTCCGTGGACGCAGGTGGAAATGGGTAAGTGAGTACACGACGGCAGTGAATAACAGAGAAGGTAAACCTAGAATTTAGCCCCAGTGAGAATCATAAACATTTCATAACAAAACTTACAGCTAATACAGTTATAATACTAAACTGAGGCATAAAAATTAATAAATCTAGATCTATCTTTCTCTTTCACCATTTTCGACGAACCATTACCGGTGTGCGCGGTTTGCATTTGTAAGTACCCTACCGTAAATTGACCAGGCTCGCAATCTTACAAACTTACAAAACGCAGTGCTGAGTGTTATCTAACTTATCTTGTTGCAGTGTTTAGTTTGAGGGGTTGCGGAAAGTTTAGACCTTCTTTCGTTACTAAAGTCCTTCTCTATGAATGCTTGAAGTTGAGACATTCCGTGTAATTGCACGTATTGCAATAGCAAGAAAAGAATCCTGGACAACTTCCCCCGTACAGAACCACCCCTGAAAATATGCCGATTTGCTGGAGGACAAAATCCCCCCCCCACGGACAAAATCCCTCCGTAGTACGGACGGACACTAAAACGCTGGAATCTGACACTGCAAAGGCAATGTTCTTCGACCAGGTCATTTTTCGTCTTGCATGTAAAGACAACAGCAGATGGACGGGACACGTGTGTGAAGTAGTCTGCATGACTCTGACAGTGCTGCCGGCGATCCAGTTGATGCCGTCGTTGCTGTAATGCAGTTGATACTGCTGCACGGCTGACGCCAGGTAGACCGGGTGTTCCAGCTGAACGGCGCTTACCAGCGTCAGGTTGTAGAAGTGAACTTGCAGATAGCGACTGAACCCACCAAGACGACTGCCGCTTGTCCAACCTATATACGCGGCATATAGACAATTACTGCAATCATGCGAATTCATTGGCATCGTAAGTGCTACAAAAAAATTTGAGCTAATGCTAATGAGACGCGCGATAGCAGTTTCTGTTCGCAAAGTGTCAGTCTATCTCCAGCCATTTCGTCACACTTCATTCTTGGAGTGTGTGCTGCAGCCACAATAACAATACAAATAATAAAACTCAATAACAATAAAACACAATAACAAAACTCTTTATTTTAAAAGCTCAGGGTCTTTCAAAGTCATCGATGCTAATACGACTGAAAAGCTCGTCACTAGTGCTTGTTGTGATAGGCAGCATGCCCATGCCTATCTGCAACCGTTTTCACGAAAGACTGGCTAACAACCATATTAAAATAACGACTTTTACGACAGTACCGCTCTTTGATGTTCTCCGCAGTTCTCGTGCGCAAGTTTCCTTGAACCTAGAAAATCGAGACTTGGACCGTCAAAATGTATGTTAAATGCTGAAAATTTCATATGCAGTTTTCCATGTCTATCTCAATTGGCTTTGGCACAATCCGCTCTTGAAATGTGTCTCGCAGCCCGAAATCGCCAAAAAAATCCATAAAGCACCGCTATTTTAGCGTTCAGGGTCATTTAAGGTCATTAAATTCGGTGGCAATCGAGCCAGTGTACGACATCTTATTAGTGATTAATAGTAATTTAGGCTTTATCTGGCACCGTTATTGAGATACATTGACTTATTAGCTAGAAATCTCAAATTTTTTCCTCCAACTCTCATTTAGCGCTTTCGTTCGGGGTGACCCCCTTCGAATTTATAGAAAAGCTTTACGAATCCTGAAACTAGCGTCTTCCTGGCAGCCGACAGTGAAGATTTGGTGACCTTAGCTTGCCAGGCTTGTTGTGGATATGAAATTTCCCATCCATATGCATATCCATATCCACAGATTTTCCGTGGATATGCATGGATATATCCATATCCACAGACGCCTTACCTGCGTACACGCAGCTCCCAATTTTTGCAAAATACAGCAGTGCAAGAGCGCTTATCCCCCCCCCGTAAAACATGACGCAGATATTCCCCACTGAAAATTTTTAAAAATAAATAAAAATAAAAAAATAGAAATATGGGGCAGAGCCCAATGTGAGGCCGCCCGGCGCCGTGAGTCTGATTGGGGGACAGCTAAGGGGTTAAAATTTCGTTCGCAGCAAAGTTACATGGCCCGAACGCAACTGCATTATCATATACATGTATAGCAAACGCAATGCTAAACTTGCGTGGTTCGAAATGAGACAACAGAACTTCATTGTTTGTGAACCCAACTTTACGATTTTTGCTGCGTTCGACGTGTAATCGATCGCAGTTGTAAACGCCGTTTTTTATCGATAACTCTATCCATTCTCGAGATATATGCGACCAAATTCTGAAATCGTATGAAAAAGCGCGAAAAATCAATGTTGGGTAGGTCGAAATGATAAGCACAACTTTGTGGTTAGTGAACCCAAGTTCTCCAATTTTTTGCGTTTAACGTGGAATGGATAGTAATTGGAAACGCCGTTAACTGTTTGTCGATATAATTCTTTATTCGTTCAAGAGATATCCGCGGTCAAAATCAAAAGTTGGCCAAAAAACGTGTGCACTGTCGATTCTGGGTAGGTCGAAATGAGCAAACACAACTTCGTGGTTAGTGGACCAAAGTTCATCAATTTTTTTGTTCAACGCAGAAGGGACAGTAGTTGATAACCCGTTTACCGCTTGTCGATATCTTAATCCGTTCCCGAGATATTTGCAGTCAAAGTCGAAAGTTGTCCTAAATCGCGCCGAATTTTGGACGTTTTTTGCCTTCCCAAATTTTCCCGAATTTTGTACACGCGTTAACATCCCCATCCAGCGTCACATCAGGTGGTTAAAGTTCATTAGGCTAATCCCCTTAGCGCCAAAGATCTAGTAACTCATGCGCTAAATTTTAAGCCAATTTTGACCCCCCCCCCATTGAAAAAAAGTGTTGAAAGTATGGGCTAGTAAGACTTGGCCATTCTGTAGCGCGTGTAAAAATTTTGCAGCGCAGCGCCCCCTACGGCCCGAAATATGGTATTTCGAAAAAGCCGATTTTATGGGTACAATTGCACCTCTAAATCTCCGTAATTAGTCGACCAAGGTTCATCAAACTTTTTTCCTCCAACGCGGGAGGAAACACTCTCGGTCAATTAGTTTTCAGATTTTGGATATCTCTATCAGTTCCGGAGATATTCGCGCTCAAAGTGGAAAGGGGTCCGAAATCAGGCCAAAATTAGCGTGTTTTTCTCCCGCAAAATTTTTTTGAGAGCACTCCCCCCCCAAAAAAAATTGGACCGGAGTTATAAAATAAAACATGCTTCCGAGCACGACGCAAAATTTCACGGCAATTGGCCAAGAGATCTCGGGGATTTCGCGTTGAAAAGCATTAGAAATATAAAGCAGAGCCCAACGTAAGGCCGCCCGGCGCCGTAAGTCCATTGGAGGACAGTTAAAGGGTTGAAATTTCGTTCGCAGCAAACTCACGTGGCCCGAACGCAACTGCATTGTCATATACATGTATAGCAAGCGCAATGTTAAACCTGGGTGGTTCGATGTGGGACAACAGAACTTTGTTGTTTGTAAACCCAAGTTCACCAATTTTTCTGCCTTCGACGTGGAATTGATCTTAGTTGTAAATGCCGTTTTCCATTTATCGACCTCTCTATCCATTCTGGAAATATATGCGATCAAAGTCTAAAGTTGTCCGAAAACGCGCGAATTGTCGACGTTGGGTAGGTCGAAATGAGCAAAAAACACAACTTTGTGATTAGTGAACCCAAATCCACCAATTTTTCCGCATTTAACATAAAATAGATTGTGGGTGAAAAAGCAGGTTACCACTTTACTGCCGATGACGTCACAGTGACGATTTGACAAAAGGTAATTTATTTTCTTTAAAATGATCACCAAATTATCGTTTTTTAAAGCAATCGCCGGCTGCCCACCGGATTCATCTTCCAGCAAGACGCCACGGCACGCCAGCACACACAGCGCGCAGAGCACAGAACTGGCTGTCCAGATTTCATCACAAAAGACCAATGGCCTCCAAATTCGCCGAAGACAAACCAAGTGGATTATCACGTGTGATGTGCAATGTCGGAGGCTTAACGTAAGCTTAAATAAAGCCGAAAACAATCGCCGAACTCAGGGAATCGCTTCAGGTTATCTGGGGCAACCTACCACAAGGACCCATCGACAAGACGGTGAAACACTTCTCAAATTAAGCGACTGAAGACTTGTGTTGGAGCTTGGAGCTGTTGGTGGACACTTCGAACATTCACAGTGACAATAGAATTCTGGCATCTGATCATTAGTTAACTGTGTTGTTTGACTTGATTCAGCGATGTTATTGAACTGGTGTTGTAGCTTGAACATTTTTAATGCTGAAAAATCGGTAGGCGGTCATGTTAAAAAATCTATAACTTCGTCATTTTTCAATGGAATGAAATTTTGTTTGGCAGTTAGCCGTAGAACAATTTCGGAAATAAATCTGTAAAATTTCAGATAAAAAGCTAAACTGTTGCTGAGAAAACAGCGAAAAACTTTGGTGGGGGGCTACTTTTTTGGCCGCACCCTGTAGACAGTACTTGACAGAAAACGAAATCGACGACGATCGACGGTTTCCTGTTGTTTTAATTTATTTCATTTTATCGCGCACACGTGCGCGAGCGCGGTGAAACTGGACGATGAGTCGACCCACCTGACGGTCCAGCTAGACGAGCATGTTTCGCTTGTTGTCCGGTGACCGGAGACTCGGACGCGGTCAACTGACAGTCAAGTATAGCGCCAGACTGCATGCCGAGCGCCACTCCCACCGCATCTATACGGAACACCAACATATACGGTATAGTTTCGCTGCATTTTTACCTCCGCCAAGGAGATTATGTTTTTGTCGGACTTTGTTTGTTTGTCTGTTTGTCTGTCTGTGTGTGAGCAAGATAACTCGAAAAGTTATGGACGGATCTTTCTGAAATTTTAAGGGTATGTCGGGCATGGCATAAGCTACAAGTGGTTAAATTTTGGGGGTGATCCGGCAGGAATCCTGGATTCTGGATCACTTTGAAATTTTCGTTACCATTGCGTCAAAGGGGGCATAAGCAAACCGCTGCAAAACCGAAGATGGTGACGCCACCTGGCGAATAGCTTTGCCTTGGCGGAGGTATTTGCAGGCTACGACTGCTTTCTAGTATTTCATATTTTTTGACTCCCAGTGCTCAGTTTCCGAAGGAAACTATAGAAAACTAAGCGAATAGACCACAGTGGCGTTTACTCGGCGGTGAAAGTGCTGAGCAAGGAAACCGTATTTCCTCGTTGGAGAGCCACTGACAGCCGCTGGAACAGGTAAGTTGCCTCCCCGGTGTCTTTGGTGACGGTTTTTATTCGTTGAGATAACTGCTGCACTAATCCACCGCCTGGTGGTATTTTGATTTTTTCGTTTTCGCTTTTCGTGTTCTTCCTGTAGGCCTACAGTACCAACAAATAAAAACACGAGTTTGTTATACCGGTGCTTAGCGGCAGTTGCACGGTGAAGTTGGCGCTAGAGAGTGGCGTGTAGAACTCTGTGCCGGATGTGTTCATGTGACCGACACGCCAGATGATGTACGACAACGTCTCTGTGCCAATGTACGTCATCTCAGTGTCACTGGCAATTGACGATTCCGACACCGGCACGACCAGCAGGCGTAACGTGAACAGGATAATGTCCGTGAAATAAACGTGATCGAACTATACAGTTACACATCAATCAATATATACTCTATACACACGCACGTTTTACGTCATTGTACAATCGTACTAACGGGCCGCAATGCAAGTCTTGTCCGTCCGTCTGTCCGTTTTATACGCGCGAGAGCTAGCATAGCTATAGCGCGTATTAGCTACGGTAATTCTGTCTGTACGTTTGTCCGTCTGTCTTTCTGTCCGTCACGACTCGGTACCAATCCAAGACCAGGTGAGATAAAGATTTCTGGTTTTCACCGTATGATAGCCTATTGTCTCTAGTATTTCGTGACAAAATTTCATCCCGCTGGGTAAAGGGGATCCCTTGGAACCAGGGAACGAAAAAGGGGCACCCCTCTCAAAAAGCATTTTTTACCGCTATAGGCTCGTCTAACGTGAAAATGGTTGCAGATAAGCACAGACATGCTGCTTATCATAACAAGCACTGGCGTCGAGCTTCTTAGAAATGTCAACATCGATGACCCTGAATGACCTTGAACCCCCAAAATAGCGGGTTTTAGTGAATTTTTCGCGATTTCGGGCTGCGACATGCATTTCAAGAGTGAATTGCGCCAAAATGGCTGGAGATAGACCAAAACAACCTGCGTATGAAATTTTCAGCATTGGATGTAGATTTTAGCAGTCCAAGTCCAAACCTTTTACGTTTACGGAGAGTTGTGCAAGCGGGTATCAAAGAAAGGTACCCTTCTAAAAGTGGTTATTTATTCGTTGGTGGCTTGTCTAGCGTGAAAATAGTTGCAGGTATGGAGGGAAGCTAATTTAAGGAATAGCTAATCGGTTGCTGGTATTGCAGGAAAAGTATTCTCAAAGGTCGTTTGGTGCTGGATGTTTGGTATAGCGAGGCGTCCTGGCTGTTGAGACGTCAGCTACTTATAAAAAATATATACATTGGACTTTCTCTAGCTGTCTGAGCTTTGCTAAGGTGAAGGTCATGGCTAAACTTAGTTCCTGGGTGGTAGCCTGGAGACAAAATTGAATATTAAGTAGCAGTAGGCTACGAACGGTAACGTCGTAGCTCCTCTGAGTCTCGTGTTGGCCTGGAGGTGGAGCCTAAGAGTGTGTTTACATTTTTGGGGCTACAGCCTGTATAGCCAGGAAATCGTTATGACCTAAGTTCAGTTGGGCCCGAAAAATCCACGCCTCTTGACGTCACTCTAGGCTACTGAGTTTTCTGACAGCTAATTGACGCACTTCGTTTTCTGAGTTCTGTTCGGATAATATTGCTGTGATAAAATCGAGGAAAATTCTACAGAAATCGCCTTGTAATTGTCTACAGAAGCCGTCTTATAGATATGCACAGACATGCTGCTTATCATAACAAGCACTAGCGACGAGCTTTTTAGCAATGTCAACATCAATGACCTTAAATGACCTTGAACCCTAAAAATATTGGTTTTTAGTAATTTTTTGGCGATTTTTGGCTGCAAAAGAGTGAACTGCGACGAAATGGATAGAGATAGACCAAGATTACTTGCGAACAGAAACTGCTATAGGCTCTCGCGCGTCTCATGAGCATTTTTCAGATTTCTTGTTTTGCTCCGTACAGGCTCCTAACTCGTAAATCAAAAAGTGCGAGAAAAAACCTGATGTAAACGTTCCCTAGGGTGTCAATTAGAGTTAGGGTCAGGGTTGCGCAGCTATTGGCAGACGACCGCACAATATGTCAGCGCTGGACCTGGACGGACACAGTTTATTTAGTTTTTATTTATGGATGAGTCAGTGCAATTTAGAAATAAATAGCAAAATGACAGACATTTCACCTGGACATCATTATAAACTGTCGATATATTTTATTGCGTCCTAAAAGCGCATGATTTTGTGGAATTGCTTTTAAAAATGATTCACAGTGTTGAAGGTTATCTATGACCATTTTTGTTCTTATGTAGTTTGTAGTTTGTACACGGTAAAGTGGTTGCATATCTAAACTATTACTGTTATACTCTGCATGGAGATGCAAAAAACGTGTGAAGCTTCAAAATGAGCTTCAAAATTATCTTGCGTAAATACCTCGGTAGTAACTGCATAAGTTGAAACTTCAAAAAACGAAGCAACTTTCTATGTGAGACACGGTGTATAGATTATCTACGCGTAGTGCGCATCATTATCATTTTTATCAGTAGCCTAGTATTACAATCGTAGCAGTATTATCAGTAGATATACCGCACCGTAATGCTGACGGCTTGGTTGTCGGTCATGTTTGTAATGTTGGGTGGAGCGCCTGTGTAGTTGGTTGATACAAGTTGCTCAAAAACGACGTAATTCGTGAAGTAGAGAAACACGGACGTGTTGTAGGTCTCAGCACGCGACTCGTTCGAATGATACAGCAACAAATCCAGCGTCACATATTGCCTGCAGCGTTCAGCAACTGCATTTGCTTTCCTTCATTTAGTTCACATTTTAAACGCATGAAATTGCACAAACTGTAACAGCGACGTAAGAATGCGGCACAGAAAGGTGAGGTGTTCAGCGTAATTTTATTTTATGCGTTATGGATTTCTTGTTAAACCAATAAAAAATGTTTAAAATCGATGCACATTTATGGAAATTATCACAAAATAAAACTAGAAAAGCAGTCGTAGCCCGCAGGTACCTCCACCAAGGCAAAGCTATTTGCCAGGTGGCGTCACCATCTTCGCTTTGCCAGCGGTTCCCTTATGCCTCCTTTAACGCAATGGTAACGAAAATTTCAAAGTGATCCAGAATCCAGGATTCATGCCGGATGATGCCTAAAATTGAATCACCGGTAGTTTATGCCATGCCTGACATATCCTCAAAATTTCAAAAAAATCCATAACTTTTCGAGTTATCTTGCTCACACACAGACAGACAAACAGACAAACAAAGTCCAACAAAAACATAACCTCCTTGGCGGAGGTAATCAGGGGTTCCGCTTTCTTGAACCACCCGGTGGTGTCTTTAATTAGTACTGTATGGCTGACCCGGCTGTAGTGTTGACCGTGCTGTTCCAGAGCGGCGACAGCAGGACGTCAGATAACTCGGTCAGACTGCGAGTACACGTGATGTCCAGTGCGCGGAAGAGCAAGGCAAGTCCAAACTTGGCGCCGACAGTCAGAGCGTGCTGCGAGTTATCGACGCACGCCGCGGCGTCAGCCATCTGTAACGTTACACTCAGTCGCACCGTGTCGTCGCCCGCCACGTACTTGTCCGAACGATATGTGTGACCTGCGTAGTTGTCTTGAGCGTTTTTTACGAATTTAAAAAAAGTATATACAAAAAAATGCATTTAAAATAAAAAAAATCTCATCGTTTTTCTATAAACGTTGAACGCTGAACGCGAAAATGACGGCGGGGTTCAAAATCATCTATGTACGAAAATGGAAGAGCTAAGTGATAAAATAATCAGCAATTTTCTCTTTAAATTTATGTACTTGTGCATGACTACGAAAATTTGTCGTCAACACAGATCAAAATGAGTAAGCTTACTACCCTATTCACAGTGTTTCTCGAAGCTATAGCGTTGGATTGATCGCTATGCAGAGTGAATATCGATTTTCGCGTAACCAGAGTACGAAAAAACTAGATTTTAATCGGCGTCAAGCAACAAGCACGTGATAAATCGTATATCAGTTTGTACATACCGGTATTGGTGAGTTTGCCGAGGCTAATGTAAGCGACGTCTTTCTGGGTGGTCTGGTAGGTCGAGTTGTCTCTCACGACAAAGTCATCAGTCGGGTTCAGCGTGCTGCCCAGATTCACGCCTAAGCTTTCCTGCATTATAATGCAGTGCACAGAACTATACAAACATGTGACGCGATATTTATGTAATTCGTACTACAACGTGTCTCAGAAAAAAACAGTCAAAATTACTTTTGTCATAACCTTGCCAAATTTATATTAAATTTGATAATTTTTGGCATGAAGATGGCCAAGACGATAAAATTGTGCAAGGTGGACTCATTTTCCACCTCACCTAATTTATGTCAACGTACTACCGTGTGAAACATAGACGTTCCAAATTGTTGCACAACGCTGAGTTATTTTTCAAGTAAACGCTGTAATGACTTAATTAACCACAAAATAAATGTCAATGTAAATTATTTAGCAGAATTATTAGTTTGTATAACAACTCGCTTGCAAATCATCAGAATATATGACCAAAGTTGGCCCCGCATACAAAGACAATGGCTTAGATGCAACGCCACTGGCTGATAGTGGAATCATCGACTAACTGATCAAATGGCATTCACTTAGCGATTAGACGTGTTTTAAGCTCATCAGTCAGCTATTTTGGTGTATGCTGTTTTTACCATAAAATACTTAACACCACAAAATTATTAAACTACGTGGCACCCTCTGTCGAACTGATGAGGCAGAGGTAAGCAATCCGATACAGATAATCACCGCGTATTGTAAAAATTTGGAGCATCAATGTTTCACACGGTACTGCGTTGATATAAATTAGATGAGGTGGTAAATGAGTGCATCTTGCATAATTCTATCGTCTTGGCAATTTTTGTGCCAAAAATTAGTAAAGTTCGTGGAAATTTGACGAAGTTATGACAAGAACAATTTTGACTGTTTTTTTTTGTTGAGACACGGTGTAACTTCTTACTCATTATGCTGCAAGTATGCTAGGCTACTGTGCGATTTTCTACAGCTCGGTTTTCTTGCACATACAAACTTACTTCGTCAGGTCAGGTCTACAGCTGAAAGTGTCATCAACGATGATAACCTAAGCTCAATAATTTTCCAGGTAAGAACTGCCTTTCCCCAATTTTTATCCCTGTTTGGTATTGAAAGAAAGTAAAAATCATAATATTGTAAAAATAAAAATAACTAGAAATTTGGGGCAAAGCCCAATGTGAGTCCGCCCGGCGCCCTAAGTCCGATTGGGGGAAATTAGAGGGAGGGGGGGTAAAG
>Ga0209367_1006371_pt1 | contig 16351 bp, 12 predicted proteins | sample WorMetLIZISLAND2_FD_187412 | JGI IMG/M metagenome (GOLD analysis project Ga0209367, IMG submission 187412) | Marine gutless worms symbiont microbial communities from Max Planck institute for Marine Microbiology, Germany - Olavius geniculatus... ... | reverse complement strand
TTGCGTTAACACCCCAACACAGAGCCGCGTCAAGTGCCAATGTTTCGTCGGGCTACACCCCCTAACTCCGAAGTTATAAGCGCTAATTTATTACATTTTAAGCCAATTTTTGACCCCCCTTTGAAAAAAGTTGTAAGGGGGGCCGCCGTCCCCGGTGGGGAGTGCGCTAGTAAAACTTGGTGATTCTCTAGCTCGTGTAAAAATTTGGCGGCGCAGCACCCCCTAAGGGCCGAAATATGGTTTTCCGAAAAATGCGACTTAGGGTAGGTTAACATTAGCACCTATAACTTGGTTCGTGGTGGACGGAATTTCACAAAGTTTTTTTGTTCAACCCCGAAAAGATCGCTCTCGTCAACGCCGTTTAGATTATGTCGTTATCTTCATCGGTTCCAGAGGTATTTGCGCTCAAACTTGAAAGTTGTCGTAAAACGTACTAAATTTTGGACGTTTTTTGCCCTCCCAAATTTTAAGGGGGGCGGCTCCCCCAAAAGTTGTACTTGCGTTAACACCCCCACCTAGAGGCACGTCAAGTGGCAAAGTTTCGTCGGGCTACACCACCTATCTCCCAAGTTATAAGCGCTAATTTATTGCATTTTGAGCCAATTTTTGCCCCCCCTTTGAAAAAAGTTGTAAGGGGGGCCGCCGTCTTCGATGGGGGGTGCGCTAGTAAGACTTGGTCATTCTCTGGCGTGTGTAAAAATTTGGGGGCGCAGCACCCCCTAGGGGCCGAAATATGTTATTCCGAAAAATGCACTTTGGGTGGGTACGATTTCACATAGAGATCTCCAAGGTCACCAGACCAAACTTCACCGGACTTGTTTCGCCTAACGCAGGAAGAATCGTGGTAGACGGAATAAAAATCCGATTTTGAATATATTCATCCATTTCGTAGATATTCGCCGCCGAACTTCGAAGTCGTCCAAAATCGGGCCAAATTTTGCATGTTTTTCGCCCCCGAAATTTTTTCGGGGTGTGCCCCCCAAAATTTTGGACCGGCATTATAAAATAGGGCCTATTACTGACCATCGTGCAAAATTTCACGCCGGTCGGCCCACACGTCTCGGAGATCTCGCATTGCAAATAAATAAAACATCTGGACTAAAACATAAGTCCTTCCGAAAACTATCGGACTAGCGGACTAAATAGCGTTAACTCCAATTTATAATAAGGGAGTACTGCTTAATAAGTTAAATATTGCGCCAATAGATATATAAAGTACAACAGCCGCTCATTAGGGAAAATACACACTGGGGAATTCCAGACTGGGAAATCGTAGTGGGGGGATTCCAAAAGTGGTACTCGAAAGACGACGTACTATACTACTGCCTATCCCCGAAAACCCCCTATAGACGCAAAAATTTTGCATATATCTCTTACATAAGCCGAGTTATAGCCAATTATGTCCCAAATTTCGTTGCCATAGCAACAGGGGTCGCCAGGAGAGAAATTTAAATGACAACATCAGATAGCCGGGCCCCGAAAATATGGGGGTAGGTGCAAACAGTGCGCAATTATCTTCTACGGGGGCCAAGTTGTAGCCAATTTTGTCTCAAAATTCGTTGCCATGGCAACGGGGGTTGGCAGGGGAAAAATTTAAATGACACCGTTGGATAGCGCGGGCCCGAAAATAGGGGGGCAGGTGCAAACAGCGTGCAATTTTCATTTAAGGGGGCCGAGTTATCGCCCATTTTGTTCCAAATTTCGTTGCCATGGCAACGGGGGTCGATCAGGGGTAAATATAAATGACACCGTTAAATTGGCTGACCTCGAGAACCATACCCATTAAAATGGCTGCATAGTCACCCTTACAACAGTGCTGCGCTACCACGCAGCCTGTGATGCAAAATGATAATAGTATTCAACCTCCCCTTCCCCTAATTTTCCAAAAACCTCTCTCTTTTTGGAGCATTTGCTCCAAGGTTTAATGATGTAGACGCCACTGGCGTTATTTATTGTTTATTTTTACGTAATCTTACGTAGGCGTAGCCAGAAATTGGAGTCAGAAAAGGCGAACTGGTTCTTAAGGGCCAAAAATTGAGGCCGAAAGCCAAGAACAAAGATGGACTTTTTGGGGAGAGGCTGGTCGCCGGGGCGCAGCCTCGAAAGCAGACGCTTTTTGGGCATGAAAGCCTTTTAATATGTATATACTGAGTATAAATTTTATAAGTTTTACTGCACTGCACATATAATGCACTGAATATGCAAAGCAAAAAGGGCGACTTTTGGCATCTTGGGGGGCATGGCCTCTTTGGCCCCCTAAATCCGCCTATGAGGGGAAAATGTGCGTTTTCAACTAAAAAAATTGTCATATCTCGGCCAAGTTTACTACGACGTATTAGTCACTAATAGGAAGTGTCATACGCTTTGTCAGATGAGATAGAAATTAATGACCTTGGATGACCTTTAAGGTCACTGACAACTAGTACGGTCGGCTATCCTAGCGACAGCTGGTTTTTTGTAATTAGTTTCCTGACAATTCGTTGCCAAATTGGCGCATATAGTGCAATACCCGTGCTTACATCTTGTATGGGGAATTGGGAGGGGAGCTGGACCCTCTGCGTCTCCCTTGGCTAAACAACCAATGTAGAAATCAGAATGACGTTAAGTAAGTAAATCAATAGGCATTAGGAAGCAATGAACCCCAGCAAGTAATGGGCCCATACTCGGCTAAAGGACTGTGTTGTCGCTGATTGTTTCACTCTTTGTTGTCGTTGTCGTCTGTCGGACGTAGGGGATGCGGTCAGCCCCAGCTTAGCAACAGCTGAGAATCTTGTTTTCCATGTTATTTGTTCCTGCCACCACTACCATACATGCACCTTCCCGCATTCTCATGCTTGACTATGATAACTTTTATGAATATCATAAAATTGCAGATTTGATTTAGTTTTATGTTTAAATAATTTTTTATATTTTTTTCCTACTTTTTGTATGGAAAAAAGTGAAATTTAAGGACAGAGTTACTTCACAAGGTAAAGCAATGAAACAAAACAAGTGTGGTAAATGTTTTTTATAACTGGTGTTCTAACAAAGTATAGTAGCTTTGTGCCAAAAATTAGAAATATAGCTTTTGATTTGATAAAATTATAACAAAAAAACTACTGGCCTTTTTTTGTGGACACAGTGTATTATAGTTTATCAGTTAATGACAATGAACAGTAGCAGTCAACGTGCTGCAGTGTCAAATCAAAGCTCGTTCCTCAACACAAGCTATTCTAACAGAAGCAATAGAAGTTAGCCATGTACAATGTGTCAAGATCGTTATCATTGTTCGGTATTTCACCACCGAAGGTGTTTGCCATTCGATTTAACTGAAATCGTCGCAGTGACTCAAATTAAAGCTAGTTCCAGGTTTTAATCGAATTTTAATCAAAGTTTCTCAACACAAGCTATTCTAACAGAAGTCAGCATGTACACGATTGTCCTGATGGCAGGAACAAATAACATGGAAAACAAGATTCTTAGCTGTCGCTAAGCTGGGGCCGACCGCACCCCCTACGTCCGACAGACGACAACAACGACAAAGGGTCGACCTTAAGCTTACAGCTTAGCGGTCGGCCCAAAAAATGATACAGAAAAAATGATGAACGACAAAAGAAAGCTTGTCAAAGAGGCAAAGAAAAAACGACAAAGCAAGTCGTTGTTGTTGGTACGTCTATCAAAAGAAAAAGATTACGCGAAATGGGATTAGGCAAAATGGGATCAGGCAAAATGAGACGACACCCTGCTATACATATATGGCAATGTTGGGTTGACATTAGAACGTGGTAACATACGCCGGCAGTCGTCCGTTGTTTCCTGGAGATGATCGTCACGTGGGACACACACAGAGAGTGTTTGCACTCAAGTACCATCCTGATGACAATAGCATCTTCGTTAGTGGTGGCTGGGACAATGCACTCAAGGTATGGGGCTCACTCTACTCGTAGCCTACTGTGTGCATTTTGTAATTTTCGACTTAGTTGTTTTGTCTAACGTTTGAATAATGCTTATATTTTTGGTGTTTCTTGTCATGTTAGTGGTTTCACGTTTTATATAATGTTGTCTGCTGCCCGTAAGAGGTATTTGTATTTCTGTCATAAGTTTGATGTGTTATATGCCAACTTGCTAAGCCTTGTGCGATAGGCTATCGATGAGCTAAATGTGACAGGTAAACAAACTCTAGTTGCATATTTTGTGTGTTGTTTTCACAGATATGGGACTGTCGCACATCGAGTGGTCTTCAGTCTGTCATTCCTGGCCCTCATATTTCAGGCGATGGAATTGACGTGAAGGTACAAGTACAACGTTTGTACAACAACTATCGGTGAAAACCGTATGTTGGTGCAGTGGCGTAGCCGGGGTCTAGTTGTAGTGGGGGGCACTTGAGGAGTAGGGTATGGAGAGGGGTGTCCCCTCACCACGGGAAAGGGTCTGTGAAGAGGGCTCTGCTCCTTTTCAGAAAATTTTGGGGATTTTTTGTGTGTGAAAATGACGTGTTTTGGTGCATTTTTGGCACTATTTTGAATAACTGAGTATGCTCCTAGGGGGCCCCGGGGAGTATGTGCCCCAGTTCCCCTATGGCTACGGCAGTGTGTTGGTGAAAAAAATGCTCATGTCTTGTAGCTGCATAGGTATCCACTGTCATGCTTACGTCAATTGATAATAGGCGCTGTCGTGCATTGAGTTGTTGACTGAAATGTTACTATGGTGACTAATGCGTTGAAAATTAGATTTTTCCATGGATCATCTAACCGTATCATGTAATGGAGATATGGTCAGTGTTGGCTATAGCTAAGTTTGTGCCTGCAGCACTGCTGCTGTCGGATGAATTGAGGGCTGATCAGCTGGCTCTGCATTGCACACGCAATGTGCTGATGAGTTATTTCATACTGCGTTCAATAGCATTCACTAGTCAAACACTATACGCCGTCTTCCACTGCCAGGCAGCTTGCTGGCTTCATGATATCACTTTTCGTTAGCGATGGCTATAGCGCCGGGCCTCAAACTGGAGATTTTGTGTAGAAGAACCCACGCATTATTGAACTTTTCAGACAAGCAGGTCGCACCATGAGTCATAGAAGAAGAAATTTGAGCTAATACGAGACGCGCGAAAACCTATAGCATGTCCTGTTCGCAAAATTCTGTCAGTCTATCTTTAGCCATTTTATCGCAGTTCATTCTTTGAGTGTGCGCTGCAGCCGAAGATCGCAAAAATTGATGAAAAAGACTTTATTTTGGAAATTCAGGGTCTTTCAAAGTCATCGATGTTGATACGACTAAAAGCTCGTCACTATAGTTTGTTGTGATAGGCAGCATGCCCATGCCTATCTGCAACCGTTTTCATGAAAGACTGGCCAACAACAGTAAAATACGGTAACGACTCTTACGGGGATACCGCTCTTTGATGTCCTTGTGCCCAGGTTTTTTTAAACCTAGAAAATTTCAACTTGGATCTTCGAAATTTACGTTCAATGCTGACAATTTCATTCGCAGATTCTCCGTGTCTATCTCAATTGATGTTGGCGCAATTCGCTTTTGAAATGTGTCTCGTAGCCTGAAATCGCCAAAAATCAATAAAAACCCTTATTTTGGTCATCCAAGGTCATTGAATTCGGTGCCAATCGTGAGCCAGTGTACGACTTCCTATTAGTGATTAATGGTAACCTAGGCCCCATTTCGCACCATTACTGAGATACAGCGACTTATTGGCCAAAAATCGCAAATTTTGCCCACCCCCCTCTCATTTAGCGCTTCAATTCGGGGTGACCGCCTTCGGTGTGGAAAGAGCGTACCTCCTATCACAAGGTCGTTGAGGGCACAGAAGTCTATTAGCATCTCACCGTTCTCATTCCTGTCACCGATTCCATGTCACCCCATTACCTGCTTACCATCTGTGTTGTCACTGCCGACCTTGGCGTTCATGTCCCCCATCAGGATAAGCATGTCCCTCCTTGGCACCTTGTCGACTACTGCCTGGAGCTGGGCATAAAAGTTGCTTTTGTCTTCCTCCTTTGTGTTGTTTGTTGGAGCATAGCACATAACATTAGACACCTTTTGGAACCTGGACTCAAATCGTGCTCTTATGATGCGGTCCGATACTGGCTCCCACTCTATCAGACTCCTAGCCGCATGTTTGGACAGCAGCAGACCCACTCCTGCTTCATGTTTGACGGCTTCATTTTCCTTTCCTGAATATAGAAATGTTTCACCAGTCTGTAACTTGGTTTCTCCGACCATGAGAGTTCCAGCGAACTTCACACATGCCCAAAAGTGTGAGATGGTACTGATTCATTTCCCTTACCGCCTGTGCACAGCGGCCCGTTTCCCGGAGCGTCCTCACATTCCACGTTCCCAACAGGGTTGGTGTCTTCTGTGATAACAGCCTTTGGGTTGCTGTCGGGTGAAAAGGAGTCATCCGCCTTGCAGCTTCCTGTCGGCTTTGACTGCAGCGCATCATACTTCCTCTGAATGGAGTTCCGATTCTTCCAAGAGCGCAGTTGTTGGTTGATGTACTGTTCTCGGTTTCCGTGACTTGCTGTTTTTTACGTGAGTGGGTAGTAAGCCCACTGCACAACCCCCAACCTGGAGGACCAGAGTACATGTTTAGTCTGGCTCCTCACCCTCGACCTGTCCGGCAGTACTAGACTGCCACCGGCATAGCTCTAAGGATCATAGGAGCACGCAAGCCTTCCCGCCACAACAAGGCACATGTACCATGGGAAGGAATTTTGACTTTAATCGGCTGGAAAAGATCATGACCGCGCATGCGTGAATTTGTCGCGGTCGTAATTTTTGATCAGCCGTATAGTACACTTCGTATCTGAGCTCAGTAACGAAAGGTGACTTTGACCTTTGACCTTTTTGTGGTGCGTCGAGTTTCTGGTGGTGTTTGAAATATACGTACTAAATTTGAAGTATCTATAACTGATGGATCTTGAATTATAGATGCTTTTACGAAAACAGTGCGCAAAAGTGAAAATTTGGCCGCTATTTTGTTTATGCAAATTAGATGGTCAAAAACTCTAAATTTGGCTTGGGAACCGGGATAATCGTATTCAGCATGTTCAATTTGTGTTAAAAAGTTAGGTTCCCAGCTTCCACCCAAAAATGCTTTTAGAAGTCACATTTTTCGGGACTTCGCCCTGACTAAATGCTTCGCGCGTCTTAGCCATCGTCTAGGCGTTCGTCTGTCTGTCCGTTTGTCACACTCGTGATCAGTATCAAAACGGTGCAAGCTAGGATCACGAAATCTTCACCGTGGGCTGCCTCACGGTCTCTAGTTTTTCGTGACAAAATTTCGTGTTCCTGGGTGCTGGGGTTCTTCTCGAACAAGGGCGTCAAAGAGGGGTAACCCGCTAAAAAGACCTTATTTTGCTGTTATTGGCTCATATAGTGTGAAAACGGTTGCAGATACATGCTGCTTATCATAACAAGCACTGGTGACAAGCTTTTTAGATGTATCAGCATCGATGACTTTGAACGACCTTGAACTCCCCAAAAAGGGGTTTTAGTGATTTTTTTTCGCAATTTCTGGCTGCAGCGCACATTTCAACAGTAAATTGCGACGAAATGGCTAGAGATAGACCAAGACAACCTGCGTATGAAATTTTCAGCATTAAACGTAGATTTTAGCAGTTCAAGTTCCAATCCTCTAGGTTCAAGGAGGCCGGTGTAGGCGGGCGTCGAAGACGGCTACCACTCTAAAAGTGGTTATTCACCGCTATTGGCTCGTGTAGCGTGAAAACGATTGCAGATAGGCAGAAACACGCTGCTTATCATAATAAGCAATAGTGACAAGGTTTTTATTGGTGAGAACATCGAACTTCTAAAATAAGGGTTTTAGTGTTTTTTTGCAATTTGTGGCTGCAGCGTATATTTTGAGAGTGATTTGCGTCGAAATGGATATAGATAGATCCAGTGATCCAGTGCGAAAACGGTTGCAGATAGGTACAGACATGCTGCTTATCATAACAAGCACTGGTGACAGGTTTTTTAGATTTATCAACATCGATGATCTTGGACGACCTTGAAACCACCACCACCCTTCAAAGGGGGGGTGTTAGCGAATTTTTCGCAATTTTTGGATGCAGTGCACATTTCAACACTGAATTGCGACGAAATGGCTGAAGACAGACCAAGACAACCTGCATACGAAATTTTCAGCATTTAACGTAGATTTTAGCAGTTTTAAGTCCCGACCCACTAGGTTCAAGGAGGCCGGCGCAGGCGGGCTTCAAAACGGCTACCCCCCTAAAACGTGATTATTTTGCCGCAATTATTTTATCTTGTGTAGCGTGAAAACGGTTGCAGATAGGCATAGATATGCTGCGTATCATGAGAAGCACTAGTGACGAGCTTTTTAGCGGTATTGACATTGATGACCTTGAATGACCTTGAACCTTTTTTTCAAATAGGTAGTTTTAGTGTTTTTTTTGCGATTTTCGGCTGCGGTGCAGACTTCAAGGGTGAATTGCGACGAAATGGCTGGAGATAGACCAATATAATCTATAAACAGGAACTGCTAAGACTGTCGCGCGTCTCATGAGCTTTGCTCAAATTACTTATTGACTGATCTACCCGTGTGACGGACGGACAGGCGGACAGACAGAATTGCGATGGCTAAGACGCGCTAAAGCAGTAGCTGCTTTCGCGCGTAAAAACAAAACATTAAACAAATTCATATCTAGGCTACACTGTGTCTCAAAAAACATTCCGAACATTTTCAATTGTAACTTGAAATGGGATTATCATATTTTAATAATTTTTGGTACGAACATTCCTGAGACAACTTGCCATTAAATAAATGTTTAATTTCCCACCTCACTTAAAGTCTTTTTGTGCACTACCTGGGGAAACAGTACTAACGAAATATTGCTTTTTTACCTGATGCACAGAACATATTTGATTAACTTTTTGACACTTTGGTTGACATTTCGTCCAACTGTTTCGTTTTTTTACTGCCTTCAGCAAAATTGCTTGAATTGTGGGCGCATTGTGCGAACACAGGCATGGAGACGTGGTCCGCATTCATTGACAGCAGTATCGATAACGTTTTGCTTCAGATTAATCCAGACTTCAGCAGTCACTTCTTAAATTCATAAACATTTCCTGAAGATCATCATTGCTTTATGACGATCAAACCTTTTAATTGACTGACTGTTGGGGCCCAGAGATCTTGATAGATGAAATTTATTGAAGTTTTTTTTCATTCATTTCAACACATGGTTTGCTTGGTCTGTTTTCTCCAGGTAGTACAAGAGCAGACGTTGGTTGAGATGGGAACTTAAACAATCATTCAGTAGCCAGTGGTGTCAAGAATATTTCGGCGAAAAATTATTAGAATCTGATAATGTTTCTTCAAGTTAATGTCGGGGATATTTTTTTTACGTTTTTGCACATTTCAAAGCATATTTCGCTTGGTCTGCATTCTCTTGGTAGTGCAGAAGCAAACATTGGATGAGGTAGGAAACTGAATGGTCATTTGATGGCAAGTTGTGTCAGAAATATTCACACTCGAAATTATTAGAATCTGATAATTTTTTAAAAGTTACAATCGAAAATGCCAAGGATGCTTTTTTGAATCACAGGGTATATTTTCGCTGTATAGGCCTACTTAAGGATTTACAAAATTCTTTCGCTGACATAAAGCGATCGTGAAAGAGTTCGTCAGAATGCGAAGTGCGTCGCCTTGTGAGTGACATTTTACAACATTGTGTTCTGGGTACTGATGCTGCAGGGCAGCCTGATTCTGACGGCGTCTTGGGTGCAGTCGGACGCTCTGCAGCTGTGGGACTATCGTAAGGGCGGCGAGCTGTTGAAGAACTTGTCGTTCGCCGTTAAAGATCGCGGCCACCTAGCGGATGGAAGCGGCGACGTGATGACGCAAGGCGCCTACTTGTACTGCTGTCAGTTCTGCTCAAACAGCGTCGCTATCGCCGGCGGCGCCGGCACCAACAGCGCTCAGGCCGTCTGTTTGGACAGTGACGAAGTAAGACTGATGTATTATACATTCGCGATGTCAGTTTAATCTCGGGTACGATTACACACACAGAAGCCGATCTTTCAATGCTATACGGCGGGGCAAGTCTTCTCCTTCTCAACTTTCGTCCATCGCTCAAGTAGCCTTTTTTCTTTTTCTCCAAAATTGCTCCGTCTTTTTCTTTCCCTTTATCCAGCTTTCACTCCCGGCGATTTGCCTCTTAAATTTAGCAAGGCTAGAAAGCTAGAAACCTAGAAGGCATAAACAAGGCTTTAGGCCGTAAGCTCCTTGCTTAGCAGCTGCGGTATAGGAGGAGTTCGACCCCCAAATAGCGCCCGATGCAGTTTGAGCTAAAATGGCATTACTCATGATAGTTAATGTAAAAAGAGGTTTTCCACAGATCTGTGGTGTGAAAACAACAACTGCAGTCCACGGGGTTTTGCCCAGTGGATTTTTGACTGGTCCAATGATTAACCTTGCACTACAAAGTTTGTTAATCAAGGTCGTTTAGTCGAAAATAATCAGAGTTAAAATTTAATGTTTACATTGTACATATGGTTGCATTTTTATGCGGAATTAAATATGCCACCAACCTGTATCCATTTTTCAAATGCGGTTGTGTATATTGATATCAGATGCTGATGGAAGTGTCTATTGGCAAGCCCGTGTACGCAGTGGACACGGCGCAGAGCGGACGATTGGTCGCAGTCGCCGGCGCAGGCTCCAAGATGCATCTAAATGTCGTCTCGTGAGTGAATCAATTCATCCGCCAAAGTCGACAAGTTTGCACCAGAACTTTTGATGGCGCGGAATGTTGTAAGATGTCATTGGAGGAACGTTATCTGAGTTTCTTTGTCATGATGAGTTTCTGTGATACGTTTCTGACTCTGTATGTGTAATTACTTGATGACTTTTCGAACTGGACTTAGAACGCACTAATGCTATGTGAGCGACCTGTATTTGTTGACATCGTGTTAAGTGGCACGTCTAATTGTTTTATTTGGAAATTACCTGTTTGCAAAATTTACTCAGAAAGTTATGATCAGAAAAATTTTGGAGGAGTGGGGTCACTGGAAAGGCACATAAAAATATCTGCATTGATTATTAGAGTTGTTCCACTGCAAGCTGTCTTATACATATACATATCAACTCCATCATGCATTCGCGCCCACGCCGCCATGTTTATATTATAGTGACATTACAACATGAAAACACTTTACGTACGTTATTGGTGGAGTGAGGTGAGCTGAAAAAAAAACAGCTGAATGATGAGTGGAACCGAAAAGTTGCGAGTGGAGATCATAGGAATCGATAAAGCGAAGGTTTAAGAGGAGTAGCTGCCAAAAAACAATAAATGCATCGAGATTCTGAGCTAAAAAGCAGCATATTTCGTGACTAAAACGCACAACCGCAAAGTAAGTGAATGATAAGCGTAGCTTAAGAAGCCGGTAGACGACACGGCTCGCGGCAGCCAGCGCAAAGTTCAAAAGGCTCATGACTTACGCCTAGCTTGCATTAGTTAACGATCGATAGGCATAACGGCTGCAGCGATAGCCGACATTACGACTAACAGACTTTTCAAATTTTTTGGACTAAATACAACATCGATAGAAATAATTAGAAAGCCCTCGTGAGAGTGCAAATCTGAAATAATCTCCGCCAGTCAAAGTGAAGTAATTTAGACATTTCTGCTACTACTGCTACTGCTAGTACAGTCTGCTGATAATGTATGCCTAATGACCACGCGCACCACGTGGCGTTGCTAGGAGCGGAACCCTCCATCTCGCTGCAGTGCACCTGCGTCTGTAAGTGGCGTGATCAATGATGACCATGCATCTTGCACGGTTACAGAGTTACGCAGCCTCAAAAACATTGGCGTCACGAGTTTGACTTTTTTTGGGTCACGTGACGTCCCCGAATCTCCGATTACCCTACCCTAGAATCAAACTGGAAGTGGATCCGATGCACGGTTGCTGAGATAACTATTTGAACCTCTGGACGCCGTGCCCCTGTACGGACCACATATTTTTGGGCCACATTCCACAGTCAACAATTATAATTAGCTGACACGTAGCGACTCGCGAGCCAATAGGCCTAAGTATAATAGACATTGAAGTTCCAAATTAGGGGGTTTTAGTTTTTTTTTGCAATTTTCGCCTGGGGCGCACATTTCATGAGTGAATTGCGCCGAAATGGCTGGAGATAGACAGGCTTGCCGTGGATATGGATATCCATGGATATATCCATGGATATTATGCTGGCACATTTTAAAAATAAACCAAATACTTACAGCATAAATAAACGAGAAAATGAAGAGATCTACAGAAACAACAGAGAAAGAAACATTCAAGCATATAGCATTCAGTCAAATTAATTTATTAGCATTATATCGGTAATGGCCAATTCACATTGACGACGGCGACGCGACTCAACTCAAATGTCAGAGATACTCACCAACAGTTAAGTTGCGTCGGCGGCTTAAGTGTGAATTGGCCACAACAGATCTTGATCTTTAGTGCTTTAATGTTGGTGGTTGGGAAACAGCTCCTTTTGTGAGTTTATTTTAATTTTTGTCAAACAGTAATACCACAGAAACGGTTTTGTGTTTGCTGACATATTTTGTGGTAGTAGGAAGTACAAAGCAAGTGTGCTTCATAAGCGTCCACTCCTACGTTATGGAAAACACAGAAGCAATAAAATTATGCAGATTTTTAAAAACTTTGAAAAATATTTAACTAAGGATATATTTAAATGCAATTGTGTGTTTTTAAACTTTCATTTAGTTTTGTTACAATTTCAAGAGGAAAACGAATGCGTTGGCCTATGTTATTTTTGGCCCTGCTGTAGGCCTACTTTGTGAAAATTTAGTGGCTTCATGTGTACGCAGGATAGGCGTCTGTGGATATGGATATATCTACGGATATCCATGGAAAATCCGTGGATATAGCTATGTATATGGATGGGATATTTCATATCCACGGCAAGCATGGAGATAGACCAAGACAACCTGCGAACAGGAACTGCTAAGGCTGTCGCGCGTCTCATGAGCTTTGCTCAAATTACTTTTATCAGCACGTCATATATGCCTAGCTATGCGTGGGCATTCATGAACTGCGGAGTCTGCGGTGCGCTCACGGTCACTGGAGTCGAGTGGTACGTGCTGCCGTCCATTAGTCGACTATTGTCGACAAAATACATTAGTCATCTATAGTCGAAACTTGAAAAATAGTCGATTGACTAGTGAAATAAAGGCTTATCGATAGTAGCAGCAAATGTCTGCAATTGACGTGACTATATATGGCACTAGTGGTAAGCTTAAACGTGACATCTGCTTGCACTGTCAGGAGGCAGAGCCTATCACTAATTGATTGCAGTGTCAGAGTTGTGAGTTTAGGAAACATTACGAATCGCGGGTCTTATTACCAACAAACATGAAATACTTTGAGTCATACTTACTACTTTAATATAGTACTGACTGAATATGGCAGATTTTTGTCTTTCTGCGGTAAAAGTTTCGTTATCGGGTCTCAAAACCCCCGTCTTCGATTTTTCAAAAGTGTGGAAAACAGCAAAAAACAGTTTTGAGCCATATTCAGTCAGTACTATATTAAAGTAGTAAGTATGACTCAAAGTATTTCATGTTTGTTGGTAACCAGCATATCACGTGTCTCATTATTTTAAATAAATTTTATTAAATTATTCCAAGATACAGCGTTCTGGCACAAACTTTAGTTAAAACTGCACAGTAAAAATACATCTTTTGCAATAACTAAGCAACAGAACAATTTGATAACCAACCGCCACAGACCTTGGATACTGAAACTACATCTCAAATTCACTGGAACTTGTCGCAGAGAAAGTTACATCCTTCTGGCACAAGAAGACACAGGTGGTCAACTTTATTAAAAACACAAAACAACTAGCAGCAGTTTGTCAAAAGAGTTCTTCGCATTTACTAGGCATACTCTGATAAAGCAGAACGGACGGCGACAGACTGCTGGACTTCATCCAGCAGGAGACATCACCGATACAAACGGAGATCTTCGATAAAAAAAACCATCGACTGCGGCAGAGCGGCAGAAACCACTCACATGAGTATCATCAGCGTACGTGTCTGGCGACAGACCATGACTTTCAATGTCCGACATCATGCAGGTCCGCAATGTACTAAACAGTATTGGTCCTATAACAGGGAACCCTGCGGCACTCTGCACATAAGCGTGGTGACAGTTGACTGAGTATCCCCACATCAGCGCATTAGAGATTTTTTTGCGTATGCGCTATATAAATTTACACTTTACTTACTTACTTACTCACTTACTTACATTGTACGTACTGTGATCGTCCCGGCAGATAGTGTCGCGCCAGAACTCTGTGCACTTGCGGTGCCATAGTTGACGGTAGACACGTCGCTGATTGTTTCACGTTGGTCTCGCAGCAGCGGCCTCGGTAGCAGCTGCAGAAGTCGCCGGTGCGGCAGCAGACCATCGACTGGCGGCTGTATAGACATGCTCGAGACGACGTGTAAGTCGCTTCACTTGTCGACTCCCGTTGTTAAACCAAAGGTCCGATGTCGTGGTCAACGAGTGAACTGGCGGACGGGAAGTGACTGATCTAGTAACACGTTGATTTCGCCGTCGCACAACGCAGCCATCTCGTCGACATCAGTGGGCTAGCAGTCGGGCTGACACAGTCGAGAGGTCGATAACGCTGATAGGAACTCCTCCAGATCGAGGCGACGCCACTGACGCGGGCAAACAGCAACGGGTGTCGGTGTATCACGGACAGTGTTGACTTCCCAACGCAGCAGGAAATGGTCAAACTGCTGGCCGACGTCTGTGGCGGTCACGCTTGCAAGACGGTCGTTCTCGTCGTAAGTGACGTCCAGCTTTCCACCCAGCCGATGTGTTGGACCAGTGTCATGCAGCACCAGCCCGTAGCAATCAACTAGCAGACGTATGCGGATCATCAAAACGGTCGAGCCGGATGTTGAAATCGCAGGTGACATAGATTGGCATTTGATATGCAGCAAAGCGATCCAGCACGTCGACTAGTTTATCATAGAACTTCTGCTGCACCGGTTTAGAGCCAGGGCGATACAAAACGATAACGATCGCAGCAAAACTTCCTACGACGGCACCAGCACGGACAAGCTCAAATGTGGTAGGCTGGTCAACGGCGATTGGCGACAGCAGAACGGAAACGGTGGAGACAACGACGACGCCGCCGTGGAAGATCATCGGCGTCTGCAGCGCGCGGTCTTGCCCGTTCGACGACGTTGTATCCAGAAGATCGCAAACGTCCGAGTACCGCGTTGTCGGTGTCGTACCACGACTCAGTTAAATACAGAATATCGATCGCGACATCTTGACAACGTCATCGTCCTTGTTAAAGCCCAAATTCCATTACGCCGACTTTGCGACAAAGTCCGGGACAAGTTCCCGACAAAGTCGCGGACGTGTCGCGGACACAAATCATGAAAGTCCGCGACACAAATCACGTAGTCTCAATATCCAATCAAGAACGTTAGGCCTAATGTATGTTTCGTGTACATTAACTTGAAAATAATAATTAACGCAATTTACTATTAAGACAACAGCTAACCACTGACACGGCAACCGGTAAGGCGTTATCAACCCCGTTGGTTAATATTTTATTGTGGCAGAAAGCTGTATCTTTATAGATACAGCCTTCTGCTTTTGCACAGACATCCACATTTTAACACATCTTTATGCCAGAACCACGTAACTTGAAGTTACAGCCTTCTGGATGAAAACGTCAAACCAAAAACAAACTGCACAGTATGCAACTTGTTGATACGTGGTTCTGGCAAAAGACTACTCTCAAAATAGCCTAGTTAAAAATACTGATGCATCTTCAAATGACCACCACGTTTTAGTCGCTCTACAGTTACGTGCTTCTGGCACAAGATGCGTTTCATTTCGTAGATTGATCCGCTACTGCATAAAACTCATTTTTGCACGGTACTATCATTATGTGCATGCACTTCGGCATGACTGTAATAAAGGTGTTGTATTTTATCGAATGCAAAATAAAACTCCAGTAATTTTCGGATTTATAATGCGAAAAAAATTTTTGAGAAGAAACTAAACGTGCACGTGCCATTAGGTGATCGATCGAGTAGGCCTAGGCCCCTATGTGTGTGTGTGTGTTTGACTCTTATTGAAAACTTTTTTGCTACTGCGATAAATGCATAATGACGGAAATTTTCAATTTTTTATAACGACGACTCTTTCGCCTTTAAAATGGACAATTCCCGGTGGCCCTGCTTCGGACAGGTTCAATGTTAGCAAAACAATTAAAAAAACTAATAATTTCAATAAAGATGAAGTCAGTGGCGTATTTAGGATTTGGCAATGGGGGGCCATGGGG
>Ga0209367_1006370_pt1 | contig 16353 bp, 10 predicted proteins | sample WorMetLIZISLAND2_FD_187412 | JGI IMG/M metagenome (GOLD analysis project Ga0209367, IMG submission 187412) | Marine gutless worms symbiont microbial communities from Max Planck institute for Marine Microbiology, Germany - Olavius geniculatus... ... | reverse complement strand
AATATGAAGCCAAGGTTACGAGCAGAGTGAGTAGTGTTGAGAGAAGAGTTATTTATTTTAGCAAGTTGTTGTTTAAGCCCAATGAGAAGAAATTCAGTCTTGGAGGAGTTGAGAGTTAGTAGGTTAAGCTCTAGAGTTGCGACTACTGGTAATATACTAAGTAATGAAAACAATTGTCCATCGCTGCTGTACAAATGTTTAACAGACAGAAAATAAAATGTGTGAGATAAAACTTTACCAAGCAAAAAAGCGAGAGTTAACTAAAATGCGCGAGATTCACACGAGATGTGTGAGACTTGGCAAGGGTGCAAGCTGGTTGACCTGAGCACTAGAATCATGCACTGTTGCCATGTTTTACAACTCAACCTGAAAGCTGATACTCACTTTAACATCCATTGGAGGATAGAAGACTGAGTTGATCTGAATGTGCAAGTTGACTTCTACGAAATTCTTGTGAGCAGAACTTAACAGTACAGTACAGAATTGAAAAGAACTTAACAGAAATCAAAACCAGAGCATACCAGAGCCGAACTTGGCTTTGTGCAAGTCGCCGTTGGAGCTCTTGCAGCGAACCGGTATGACTGGCTCGAATGCCGACTCGTCCCACTGATAACGGTAGCCACGTTCACGAGCATTGGGCGTGGCAGGGGTGGGCGGAGGTAGCGGGGTAACCGGTGACACTATACCACCACCCTTCAGCGAGTGTTTATGTATGACGATGTGTGTGGTCTTGAGCACGGACGACGAGTTGTCACTACTGCTGTTGCTGGCGTCGACGAACTGTATACTCGGCGAGCCTGCTGCCAGAAACGGAGCGCCGCCATCTTCGTCGGTCTCGGCGAACGCCTCTGAACCCGCTTCGACAAGACACACGGTCGCCCCTGTCGACAGCCGGACTCTACCTTCCCGCTCCTCTCCATCATCATCGTCGACTTGGTTGTTAATGTCAACATGCGGCTTAGCGACCACGTGAGTGTCCACATCGTCGACGTTCGTGAAAGCCGAGTCCCCGACCTCCATCGGCGCAGTCCTCTTGACGCCGTAAAATCGCGTACGACCGCGCCGAATTCGCTCAGCCTCCCGTCAGTTGACGTTATAGTTGCTGGACATATATTTTTTTCTGAAATTTACGGTCTTTACATTTGCCAGATTTGTTGACGAGTTATTTCGGCAATGTTCGTTTGTGTTCGTGTGAACTTCGTGAAACTCCGGTCCAAAATGGATGTAAACATAGAATGTTTTAGTGCGCCATAGATATTCCATGGCGCGCGTTATGCTAGCGTATGTTCTCTGCAGTCCGTCTGTCCGTCCGATGTAACTGATTCAGCGTGCGTTTTCGGCGCTTTGCGGTCTTTTATTCAAGTTTAACGTAGAACTACTCCGCCAATATTGGTTTGTGTGAAAGGAAATCGCAACCGCGATGCTACCAGAAGCCCGAGATACTGATGTCTATTCCATCAGCAGGACATTCTTCTTGCACTTGGACTGGGCCCTGTCCTAATGCCTTATCAGCAATCAACAGCTTTTATAGGCCTAATCATGGCGTGGGCACTGGTCAAAAATTTTTATCTTGTTCAAGTTTGACCACAGTTAGTCAGAACTCAAAAGAAAAAAAAGAATGTAAAAAGCTGTCTGCGTGACGCCAGACCGGATTTCTGCCACAAAATTAGCCTGTATGGGCTACTACCGTTATTCTATTTTCCATAAAAAATATTCAAAGCTTTTTAAATTGCAGAACTCATTTATATACAGTCTAGGTTATTCCATGTATCAACTATTGCCTGAGGAAAACTTTTTTCTTATTAAATCTGCATAATTTTTTAAGTTGCCAAAAAAACGTGGCTACTTGAGCACACATCTTAGGGCCTGCACCCAGTTCACTGCCTATATGCCCCTGAGACTGCAGAAAGAAGAATTATCATATAACCACATTTTATGCTTAAACATGATTGCAATATTGTGTTAGGCCTACTGCCAGGCCTCATGAAACAAGACTTTCAGTCAGCACTGATATACATGTAGCAGGTAAAACACGGTTACAAAGTATGACGATATTTTCGTATATATTAAGATAAATTTCAATGCAAACTGTACACAACTTTAGTCGCAGCAACAGCAGGCAAATGAATAAAACTGGAATCGACACATTCGGAAACATTATCACTCAACAGTCACGACGCTGAGCTGACCGACAGACACGCGGAATGACCTGACGCAGCGTAAAACGTTTACAACCATTAGAAATTGTTAAGCCCACCCCACTGTGTATGCACAGACACCGGTTTAAATAGTGGCTCAAATGTTCGACATCAACCAAACTCTGAAGCAAAATTACATGCATGTATTAGCCTATACTGTAACTGTGAAATGCATTAAATTACATGTGGAAATGAACTAAAACCTTAATTTAGCAACAGGAGACAACAACAAGAAGCTACCCTAGCTAAAACCTAAATGGGAAAACGTCAGGAAAAAACACTTAAAAGTTTAGGGGGAATAGAGGGAAAGTGACAAGCTGTGAGAAAGCAGCAGAAAGAGAAGAAAAGACAGGAGAAAGATGAAATAAAGACAGGGCAGGGACTTGTAGGGTAAATGAAACAAAGAAATAAGTCGGCTTCATTGTGAAACGCTGCATCCTCAACTGCTCAGGAATGATTAGTATTGAAATAGTCTCTTGTACAACGTCAACAACACAGAATAATAATTCTGCCAAAAATAAACAGCTGCAGACATGCAGTGCACCATGCTCTCAAGACTTTGAGACAATTATTATTAACACTCTCACATTACAGCATCAACAGAATGGAACGATGCCACAGCTATGATCAGCAGTGGCCAAAGTATAGAGGTGGAAAAACTGCACTCCCCTTTCCTTTTCCCTTTCCCCATTCCTTCCCCTCTTTTCTCTTCCTCCTCCTTTTCCACTGCTCCGACTTCCCTTGCCCTCCCCACTATTTCCCCTTAGAAGTAGGCCCTTTAAATACAGCTAGGGTGCTAAGGTAGTGCTGTAAACTATACCAGCAGGGTCTGTTGCAGAGGCAAGTGAAATTCAATTTTGTTGCATTTTAGCCTCAAAGTCTGACATCTAGTGGCACCAATTTTACCAATTCTGCTTAGTCTTTAAATTAAGTTGGGGCAACTATGTAGACTGAGAAACCGAGAACAGAATATAAGAGAACGCAGTGCCCCGCGTTCCCTCTTACTTTGACCACCGATGATGAGTAATGAATAATGGTCAGATGTTAGGTCAGTAAAACTGATTATATACACGATGAACTTGCAAATAAATGCACCAAACCGTCTGTAAACTAGTAGTCGAGACGACATCAGCGCCATGAAGTTTACTATAATACAACACTTGGATGCAGCTGACAACTGCGCATATATACACATTCAATCAGAAATAGTGGCAGAATGCACGGCGAAATTCAAACAAATAAATCTATTATTCATTAACACTGGTAACAACCATGAGGCAACACAATGTTGAGCATTTATTATATAGGAAAATATTTTCACCTTTAAACAAATAACTGATAACAGTTTTCAACGAGAACCAACTCTCGCAGTGCTTATAATACAGCAACAACGCAGTACGATTTAATATTACACAAATGATAAAACAACAGCAACGCAAGCATGATGTAATGCCATTCAATTCATAGCAGCAAACTTCTATGCCATTCACATAATATATTAAATTATTATATATAATAACTGTTGAGAAAAAGCAACAGTAGGAATCAGCTGTCAAAATGAACAACGACAACATCATATGTACTATGTACTGCAGATGATATCTTATATATACATAATACTGGAGTTTTCATAATCAATGAAGCAAGGATGGCAATCCACTCTCAACACTCACTGAAAAAGAGCATTGATAACATCTTCAGCATTCAAGAAGGACTATGCTAGAGCCACATCAATGCCCGAGAAACATTCCGTATGGGGTGGAGTCTCGGCAGTGGACTAAAATGCTGAGTGCATTCCTTCATTCAAGAAAAAAGTCGTATTTGTTGAAAAATTGCCGCCAACAGGGTTCATACAGGTTTTCTGTAGCAAAATTCCCCGACTTTTATAGTCATGGAATGACAATTTCCCTGACATTATCGAAACAATAACCATATCGCACAAATGTCATGAGATTAAGTAAGTCAACTTGATCGACCTGACTCGCAGGTCTAGCAATGCAGTCAACAGGTATAGCCAACAGATGAAATATAGCTGCTATTCACATAATGCCACATATAATGCATTATGGCCGATGAATGACTAAATAAGTTAACACATTCTATCCCAATAACTGAGCATATTCAGCCTACAAATAGATGAAATACAGATAGTCATGAAGTACAATTCAGTTCTGTGTAATACGAATGAAAGACGAAGCAAACTGTTACATATTTACAAGAAATGTACAACTTGTCTGAATGTCAGGTAAGTCAAACAGCGAGCAGCAACAAATGAAGCAACATCTGAAGACTCATGTGATTTCACATGCTTTGATGGTTGTAATATGCGTTAAGTTCGGAAAATGTATTACCAACGCGCAAATGTGAACGGACTTAAAAGCAAAGTACACTGCAGTAAATATGAAAGCAGTCAACTCCACTCTATCTAGTTTGCACTACTTCCTACGAAAATCTGTCTATGTAGCTTTTCAATTACACCCAGAAAAAGATCGTCACTCACTGATATTCATGCAACAGCAAAGATGACATAAAAATAATAATAAAACAATTCTATAATAGAAACAATTGCAAAAAAACTAAAAATTTGTTGCACTTTGACAGAAAGCAATATTATGACTGACCACTAGTAAAACAAACCACAGACAACCATAATACCAGCATCATGACGAACTGAGTGGATAAAATGAGTGACTACCAAGTAACTTAATAACATGCAAAACATTGGCTGCCACAACACTGCAACAACGCATGAGTGCAGGACACAATACAATACAGTAGGATAAACTCCTTCATTCTGGTGAACAGAATAGTTTCGTGTTGTCACAAGACATAAGTACCACAGGCGAGACAGTGTGAAACACCAACTGCAATAAATGAACATTCGTCAGTTATGCATCAAAAGCATGCTTCGGTCACTGTGACGAAATTTTCGCCACCAACCAATGCACGAACATACATCTACATCGTTCGGCTGATGAGTCGGTCGGAATGTGGAAACAGCAGACGGACTGTGAATGATGAAACACCAGCCAACGTGAATGATCGGCATAAAGAGGTCTTGAGTTCAAACTAGAGGACGTCCTGCATGCGAGTCTTGTCATTATCTTAGAGCTGGTACCATTTCTTGTCTCGATACTTGTTCTTCAGCTGGTGCGCTGCCTTCGAGAACTCTTCGGCCTCGCTCCGCATCTGAGCTGTTCGCTCCTCCAGCTCTCCCAGACGCTCGCCACGCTCAATGGCCGCCTACATGACAACATTCAATCATCAAAGGTCAACTCAGCCTTCCATCTCTCCAGAGTAAATTGAATACCGGCCTGTCTGGCTGGGATTAAGATGAGGTACTGTTTCATTTTTTGACGTATCTTCCGATTTCATTGAAACATTTGTCCCATCTGCCACCAAGCTTCTGAATTCCCAATGCAAAGAACAATGTGGCTGCTGTCAAAGCCATCGAAGAACGACTGATTGCAGCTCGGTACCTGATGCAAATTTCGGCCGAGCTAGCATTTTCTGACACCAAGCGTGTACTGTTGGCTTCTTAGAACATGTATCTCCACATACTGGATGCATCAAAGAGTGAATTGAATTTGCATGAAGTCATTTTGCAAAAAAAAACAATAATGGCACACTGTTCATTACGAGGCGATTTCAGTGGCAACGTCGCCAAATTTGATATTCATAAATGACGTCACAGTGAGGTCATCGTAATAAAACTCACATCAGATACTCAGACTTAAATTCCCTACAAAACGTATATTTAGGATCTTTCCTATTTTAAAAATTAATGTAATGGCACCATTTTGTAACTTATTTATCAAACGACCCTTGTATGTGGCAAATATTTTTTACAAATTCTGCCGGGCACTTTGCCAAATTCCACAGGTCACTGTGACATATTTTACCAATTCCACGAAATCCAATTTATTAATTAAGTCAGGGACTTTGTGGATCATCTATAGTATGAAAACATCTGGCATTTTGTATCAAATGTTCAATAATCACAGATAGCTCATCTCAAAGTTCCCCAAAATATTTTTCTGCTGCAGTGAAGTTTTGCTGATTGCTGAAGCAGTCGGTCGACCTGAAAAAGACTAACAGTTTCGCCAGAAACTTTGCAAATTTGGATATGAATTGAAAAAAACAATTAATCACTGGCTAATAGTAAATTCCCAAATTCCTCAAAAACATTGAAATTCTGCAGAAATGAACAAAGTCCCTGGCTTGGCCGGAAATTCTGCAGATGGCACAAAACTATGTCCGAATTATCACACCCATCACTTTATAACAATTACTAACAACACATCTTCGCAGTACTAGTTTAAAAAATGCACGATTAAGGATTTTCTTTGCCAGGAAACACTATACTTATTTACTTACTTACTGTTCACCCAATCATTCTCATCCCATCTAAAAAACAACCAACTCAATCTCAACGTTACACACTGTAGCATAGTGCACAACAGTAAGAAATGGTTGCAATAACAAGCCAATGAAGAAAACAGCTAAATAATGGTCTGTATTCAAGTGCAACATTATCACAATTAAGCTGTTTGCCCAAGGAGAACATATGGGCATTGGTGTATTAGCTTAGTGTATTAGTTCAGACAGATGCCCTTACTGCCAGCATACCAACAGCAGAACAGAATGATTGTAGCTGGATAAATGTACAACAAAACAAATGTATGCAACAAATACAGAGAAAGACAACATGTGCATAATTTGGTCGGAAGATACTGACGCGTTTAGCCTGTCCAATCTCAGACATTGCTGACGAGGCCGACTCCTGTGCTTGACCAATACCCGACGTGTACGTTGCAACTCCCTTGGCAGCTCTGCCACTGTTTGCCTCGCCGACTACAACCAATACACTTTAACATTTTAGCCACTTGTTGCATATTCATATAAGTAAGTGAGTAAGTAAGTAAGTAAATGATTTATAAAGCGCCAAAGTCTCAGAAAGAATCAGGGCGCATAGGATGATGGTTTTTGTTATGGTTCACTTTACTGCCAAGTTATGCTGAAAACTGAACTCAGAAACAGTAACACTCTCAGTGGATGATGGAGTGAATGGACTAGAAATGACTAGCTAGTAGTTGATGGTAAAATAACATCAGGTACTGATTGATGACCGCCGGAATTTCAGAGAGGAATGTTAGTTTTAAAACACACTATTATATTGATTAACAAAACAAGACAATGTTTGATTGTATTTACAGAGTCCGTCGAATGTTTCATCATCAAAGCAGCCTAGACTGCAGTTTGTATACCTCAAACCATTAGGCAGAAAAATTTCTTAGTTGGCTAATTTAACGGCATGACTAAATCGGCTTGCGTGAAAGATATGTCCCAGATTCTTCCATCCAACAGACGGTTTTAAGACTGCTGAATTTAACGGTATCATGCAAATTTATGCTAAATGAATGACGCAAAAAACTGCCTGTTGATAACAGAATGGAAAACCAAGAAGGAATTCTTGTTAAACTAAAATGTTAAACTAAATATGTTAAAAATAAAAAGCAAAGTCTGCACATGAGCTTACAGAGTTGTTCGCGGTCTAGAACAGCTGCATTGAGATTGAAAAGATTCTTGAAGAAGCTTTGCTTCGGAGGCTCCGGCATGTCACGTGGCAGGAACAGATCACCAAGCATCTCAGCCAGATTATCACTGCAACGAAACCAATCATTCGATCGATAAAATATCTGTACAGCGCCAATAATTGCAAGGTCAAATCTGAGGCGCTGGCAGGTGGGTGACTAAACATAATAGGTAGAAGCAAAAAAGTAAAACTTAAGACGAAATTTAATAGTAGCAAGACTGTCAGATGAGCGAATATGTAGAGAAAGAAAATTCAAAACAGACATAACCGGCCAGCCATCAGAGAGTAAGTATCATGAATTTATACTCTTTTATAAACAAGTTGATCCATGTATAAGTCAACCCCCTCCCCTCCAAACTTTCAAGACAAAACTTTGTCTGGTATTGGTTGACTTACACACATCAGTACGTATGGTAGCTTCTGTAGCTACTTAACAGCATATCAACACGAAAATAGGCCATCCCGTGAGATAAATCGTTAAAAAAGCATATAATTTATGTGTTAACAAAAATGATAAAAGAACTTTAAGCTAATATAAACAAGTTGCGGCTAACACTGTGTGAACCTGTATGGCAGGCGATGCTCATTGATGGGTTTCTTATACAGTGTCGTCATTGCAAATGTTGCAGATGCATCAAATCCTTAATAAAGGCAATGATGTTTTGAGATTCAACATTTCAAAAAGTTCTTTGAGTGTATAAGCTCCAAGATAGATATCTCTACGGGGTGTGTTTTACTGGGGTAAGATGTAGGTGGTCTTTAAGTGGGTTTCCCCAATAAAACCTACTGGTTGACGCACTACAGCTATGCTGTATAGCGCATTTATGGCATGATTGTCGTCTGTCTATCAGTCTGTCATTTGATGTCCAAATTTCACAGATATATTGTAGCTAAATGGTGCGAAATAGGGCTTAGATTGCTATTGATCACAAACAGGAAGTTGCATATCGGCTTTCAAATGACACGAAAATCACTGACCTTAGATGACCTTAAAGGTCAGTACTGACACAGGAACTGTATAGGCTGTAGCGCGTCTTCCCTAGCTACAGCTGGGCTTTCTTGGTTTTAGGCATCTGAACCCTGAAACAATCCCAGTCTGAGCCATCCATCTACTGAGGTATAAAAACTATACAAAAAAAAACATCTCGACTTGACTTACCAGACTTCAGCTGACAGTGTGAGCTTCTGCAGCTCCGACGGAGAACAGAAATAGAGAACGTTGCAGCAGTTACTGAAGCACAAAGTCCGCGCCACTCTGTGCAACAACAACAAACGACTACAACAACGACAATTACTACTACTACTACACTGTTTCCAATAAATTGTAACAAAAATTGTTTCTGTCAAAACCATGCCGAATTTCCAACAAATCGGAAAATTTTCTGGCACAAAAATGGCCAAGACAATAGAATCGTGCGAGGTGCACTTATTTTTTACATCACCTAATTCGCGACAACACACTACCATGCAAAACGCCAATGTAGCAGACTGTTACACAACGTTCTGTATGCACCTAAAAAGTTGGTGTGACAGAACAGACCTGACATTCGGTGATGGAACAATGTCTAGGTCAATGACGAGCTTCAAGCCAGGAACAGTGAACAAGACGACATGACCATTGAGCAGATAGCATGCCAGGCAGGATGCGTCTGCAACGACAACAACTACAACTATTACTACAACTATGTTGCTTGGCAGTGCAATGTTAGCGTGTTGAACTGGTGACCCTGAGGTTCCCGGTTTGATTCCAGCCTGGTGCACTGTCAGGTAATGAGCTTGAGCAATATGTTCACACACATGTGCCTTTGTCACCAATCAGTACAATTTGGTACCAATCAAAGGGCAATGTTGCTCTATGGCTGGGAAGGTAACTGCAGGCCTGGTGAAAAGTACTGGCAGCCAGGTTTATGACTATGTCACCTGCGGTGCCTTTGCCTTTGCCTTTGACCGAGATCAGCTCCGAGCCCAAAGCTCATTTCAAGTATGGGTTACCTTACCTTTTACCTTTTTTACAAATACAACTATAACTAGAACAACTATAATTACTACAACATCAGTGACCATAAAGCAAATAGCATGCTAGACAAGATGCATCTACAACAACAACAACAACAAAAACAACAACAACTACAACTACCACCACCATCAACAACAACAACAGCATTCGCTAAACAAATAGCACATCACACTTTCAACTTTAAGAAAATTATTCAGAAATTAAATACTAACTTCATATTTTCTAACCTAAAACGGTTTAACCCTTGCATGAGACCATGTTTATTGAGCCATCGCTTAAAAATCCCTTGACAGATAAATAAGCATGAATTTGGCACACAAGGTTGTGTCACAAATGCAATTAACTGTGTTAATTTTTTTGTCGATTGGTTCAAGAATCATTGATCTATGTGGGGTCATACCTTTTACAGCAATAACAGCGGCTGTTGCGACTGTCGAAACTTCTGTTATTTTCACCTTGGAGACACACGACTGTGATGGCAGCGACAAAACCTACATTACGCCATTCACTGCCAGTCAAGTTCTATACAATATCAGCTACAAACAGTCAAGCAGAAGACTAACTGATAGGAATGTTTGTGACTGGAACTGAATTTCAAGCAAGTTTAAGTAATCAGCTGTTAACGACACAAAGTTTTATTTATTGTGGGTCCATATCAGAATAAACTGCACTTCGTTTCCTCATTTATTTAGTATGACATAAGCATCAGCTTTCAACCAATAAACTGCTTGCTTGCTTGCTTATTAAGGTGGGGCGTGTTCACGTGTGGCAAGTGGTGGCTAACACTGTGTGATCCCGTATGGCAGGTGACACTCTGTAGCTCTTTGATGGGTTTCTTATGAACAGCTATACACTTTTTTACCTTTCTTGAACCTTTACTTCCTTAAAATATATGCCAAAAGAGTTATAAAAATGGTATTGGTGAGTAGAGACACAGACAGTTTTCACAGTCAGACATGTGGCGGAAAATCAATGACTTACTCCAATGATTTGCATCTGCTCAGCATTACTATGCATTTCATCCATGAAATAAATTGCGCAAATTCTCACATCAGCCAGACCATCAAACAAGCAATAACCATTTATCGTCATTATTAAGTCACAGTTGGTCTAAACACTGCACTGCAACACGTTTTAGCCACGCTACAAAAGTAAATCTCTGCTATCTTCTTTTTCGGAATAATATGTGAAAACTTCAGTATGCCAAATGCTCTGACACGGTAAATTGGCTAAACAGTGTGGTGCAACCAAAACAAGTTACAATGCACAAGTATAACCTGTACATAAAAAAACACATGTAGAAAACAACACGTATGTGATGAGAGCATAAAACATATAACTAATTTAGCCACTGCTAATGAATGTCAAGAAATCAACTATGCATAATGTGCAAATATCTGAAAGTCGGCAGTGAGGAAAAATTTAGGACAGAAGGTTGTCATCTCACTTACTTCCTTACTGTCACTAACATTAATACTAAGAAGTTCAACAGACCGCCACACTAGATGCTACACACCCGCGCCTGTTTCTCGGAGCAGACAATGGCATACTGTTTGTCAGTCATACTGTCAGAGGTTGTTGACGCTGTCGGTGATGCACCACTCTTCACACTTCCTGCTGATGGCTGCCCTGCACCGCACCAGCATTCACACAGCGCATATACAATACGCTTCGTCGAGAAGTAGGATTAACACTATGGCCGACACTTTCTCTTAGAATAAATACCAAGATAACTGCAAACATAAGCTGAAGACTAACTTTGATGTTATCTTTTTTCTAAGAACCAACATTTACAATTATCTACCAGATAAAAAAAATAATCCGAAATGGCAGAGAGCACCAAAGTTAATCCGAACGTTACCAATTAACACCAGACAGCTGCAATGCAAATGAATACGTGTTTTTTCTTAATCCTTAAGAATTAGAAATTTTCTAATTGGTTTTCAGTTCACTTTCTGGATAAGAAAAAAGTTAATCGCACTTGGTTCTTAGCAGATGTCAGGTTAAGAGTAATGGATTAGAATAAAGATAATCCCTACGGGGCAGCTAAGAAAATCATGTAATTCTGTAAGACGTCCTCTTCCCAACTAATAAACCTATGATCAGATCTAACTCATGATAGCCCACAATCGAATAGGCAAATAATCAGCTACACATCTTCTCTCTTTGCAACCCTAACGTCAGCAACCTAGCAAAGGGTAAATCTTCAAATATGGAGTCATATTCTTAAATACATTATTCGGTTGAACATTAGACATAACATAAAAATTAACTGTTTCAAACCTTATTATTGTTTGGTTGACGTTTTGGCAACCGCTGTTGCCTTTTTCGAAAATGAGTCGACTCTTCTCCGGGTAGTGTCACGTGAGTTCCGGAGAAGAATGAACACAGAAAAGAAGTGGAGACAAAAGACACACAAAGATACACAAGAAAAAGCAAGTTATTCGCAGATACACAGCAAAACAAGTCCGCGATTACTGATCACGCTTTGCGAGAAAACCACGTCATCAACTGGCAGGATGTCAAAGTTATCGGTCATGAACCTGACCGCGGTACTTGATGGATCAAGGAGGCTGTGGAGATACGCAAGACGAGGACACGGGCTATGAACAGAGACACTGGTTCATATTTCCTATCACCGGCTTATGACTACATTCTTCTCCGGAACTCACGTGACACTACCCGGAGAAGAGTCGACTCATTTTCGAAAAAGGCAACAGCGGTTGCCGAAACGTCAACCAAACAATAATAAGGTTTGAAACAGTTAATTTTTATGTTATGGAGTCACATGTGCCTATGTTCAAAGTGAGTGGTATGTTATAAGAACAGCAACTATTCTACGACTGATGTGTAAACAACACAAATCGACAAATTTTCTGCAATGCGCATGTCCTGCATTACAAGCTCCAACGAATGCAAATGCCACAGAACTACCGGTTTTGAAATGATCGTACAATGTCAGCAGACAAAGTGAGAAGGAAAATGCAAGTGCGGAAACTAAAAAAAACCCAAAATAATTGTCAAAAATAATGGTCAAAATCTTGTCATCATTCTCTGAACAGCAAAAGCTAGAGCTGAAGATGTGAAGAGGAAAAGAGCAATGATAACAACGTACTATTGCAGGAGTTCCTATCCTTTGATGTCGTAGCTTCATCAGATCGGCCAGCATCTTTCCACGGCTCGGCCGCAGGTTGAATCAAAACACCGTTCAAGTCAACGAATGACAGATGCATTATGGGACCCTTTAACCGAAACACTGTACCTGTACAACACATTTTCAAATATATAAGTATAACTAGAACGTTATCATCATCTTACATCATTCTAGTTACATCTTATCCAAAATAAATGTAACTGTTTGTAGGCTGAGTTAGAACAGAAACGACTGATGGAAAAAATTGCAGGAGCAAAACTAAAAGCTTTCTGTAGCCATTGCATTAGCAAGAAACAAAGCATAAAGCAGAAAAACAACATCAACAGTTACAAGCACCAAACGTACCGCTCGGCATGACTGATACTGGCTCCGTGTTTCGACCCCCGTCAGCTGGCATTCCAAACGCTACGACAAGGATTGACCCAAGGCTAGTACCAACCCATAGGCAAGGACATGCAACACCATCTACAGCACACAAGAACACACCACAACATCTACTACCACTGAGCTGAGTTCTTTGCAGCTAACACATTTTGTGGCATGGTTATACAAGTCCTGAGAATGCATGTAGTTGAAATGGGTATAATTTTTGTTAGTTTTACTGCTCAAGCTTTCACTTAATACTGTACAACTCAATTTTATAACTGCATATCAAAACGTTGTGCAAAACTGCATGCTAAAAAGCCCCGAGTACATATAATCATGCAAGTTGCCCAAGATGGAACTAGAAATTAAGGAAAAAGCCCAATGTGAAGCTGCCCAATGCTGTAAGTCCGACTGTCTTGTCTACGGTTGCTAATTCGTCAAGCCATCAATTATAGATGAAGCAAAATGTCTCTCTTCAACAGATCTCGCTGAAATTCGGCCACAATTCCTTCCATGTGAGGCTCGTCCTTCCCCCAATTTCGGTCTTGGTCCACTGTCTGGTTTTAGAGAAAAAGTGGAAAATAAAGACAAAAAAGAAACAAGATGAATAAACTGCAAACACATATGGCCTCCTGTTACTACGCACAGGCGGCCTAATTAGTAAGTAACAGAGGTTGCAGTACAAAGCTGAAAACCATGCCAATTAGTACTTAACCTTGTACACAACGGTGGGAAGTAACAGTCTGGTTACTAAGTTTGTTAAGTTATACCTGACTTGCGAGCATACGTCTTGGCAAAACACAGGCACTGGACTGCTTCTCTACTGACAGGTCCATCAAGGCTTGAGAGGCTGGAACTTTGAGATCGACAGAGCGAACTGTCGGCCCGATCTGCAAACCAACACATCACAAGTTAAACACGGTGCATGCAGTCTAACACATTGATTTTAAGATCCATTCATGTCAACACAGCAGACTAATGCAACATAAAATAAAGTCCTTCTTGTGCCATAAGGTCCATAGATCAGCGTTGATCTAGTGTGGCTCGGTAGTCTAACGTGTCGGACTTGTAATCCTGAGGTAACTCAGAGGCGCAGGTTCGACTCCGCACCAGAACACTGCCGGGTAACAACCTTAGGAAAGTTGTTCACACACATGTGCCTCTGTCACCAAGCAGTATAATTTGGTACCGGCTTCACCGCTGGGACGTAAACAGGTACACCGCGCGATACACTGGCCCCGTATCCGTGGTCTCGCAGTGTAAAAACTGGTGTCTGGCTGAGGGCCTTAGGAAACGGAAATCAGCGCCGGCCTATGGGCCATAAAGCTCGGGAAAGACTTTACGTTTACGTTTTTTACGTTACATCGTGTGATGTGCCTGTTTATGTCCCAGCTTTCACCGATACTCATTGCACATACCCACAAAGAGTTGGCCAGGCTAAGTTGACATGGGTGGCCGGTTATATACCGAGATTGAGAAGGTTTACCCACCAGCCAATGGTCACCCATAACAGTACTAACCAGGCACGGTGTTGATTAACTTCACTGAAGCAACCAACGACGTTACCAACTAAGCCAAATCACCACCTTTGAACTAATGTAAACTTAGCAAAAATTTATACGATTATGATCCTGCCGCTGATAATAATCAAAAAAATATCAACTTCATGTGCTATCGTGACACAATTCTGCAGGTTCTAATGCCACATGACCTGAATTTGTGTGCAAACAAAAATTTTGTTCAGTTCTGTGTTTAAATAACCAACCATTTGTGCCATCTACAGTTGGAAAAACCATACAGTGAGGTTTCTACAGCAGCTTTCAGTCTGCACTAGAATCTACAGAATAATTGTGGGCCGCCATTACTTTGGTGGCATCCTAGTCACATCTTATCCAAAATGAATGTAGTTGTTTCTAAATCAGTAAATGTGTAAGATTTTAGACACAGAGGTTTATAATAACAAATATGCAAATGCCCTAACTTAAATTATGTTCTTAACGTCTTAAAAACGTCTCTCCATTTCTACAATATTCACACAAAAAAATTACTTCGAAATGTGAATAATTATAAACCAGCCAACCAAAAGCTCAAATTAAAAGAAAAAGTGAGTGAAAACGAAATGTTAACATTCACAAGCCATGCTGCAAGAAACACAACAAAAAACCCATAAATGTCTAAATCCAAAAGCACTGTGCATCCACAATAAGCTGTCAGTGTATAAGAAAAGCAATAAAATGTAGTAAACTTAAAATAAGTGCAAAAATGAAAAATGCGCAAAACACCAAAGCGGCAAGAAAATCATATCATCAGTCAAACAGAAGTCCTCTGCAAAGTCTACAGTTTACTAGAACATAAACAATGGACAGCACGAAACAAAAACGACACTGCAGCTAAACTTGACAACACGAAACACCAGAAAAATGAACAAATAAGCTTCACCCACATGACACATGTAAAGAACAGAACGATGTAAGGAAATGATCAGACCAAGGCTGGAAAATTGGATCAAAAAACCTCGGTTTTTACCAAAATTTTCTGCAGTCCAATTTGTTCGGTTTTTAAGTTTTTTTATTTGCTGTTTGACTAATAATGCAGATCAAATTTAATTTCATATTTTAATCATGATTTTTGACTTCTGAAGAGTGAGGACACGTCATTCACCCAACAAAAAAGATATGACACAAACAATGGTGTACAACATGTTCTTCCTGGGTCTTGAAATTTTGTGCCCCATGTTTTCTGTATGCTAAAACCTAAAAGCCTAAAATAACCAAAAAGCTAAAAAACGTTTGAAACCTAAAACTTTATCCAAAAAATGTAGGTTTTTCCAGCCCTGAATCGGATGCGTGACGATGTCACATCAAGATGATATCATTGTAATGCTAGAGAACGACCGAGACCGGTGCTGCTGTTTCGAGCGTCATCTGCAGAAGCCGTGCTGAGTGCTTTCACCATCTTAGGAGCACACTGGGACCAGGAGTGCCGCAGATCGGACAGGTGAGTGCCACCGACCACCCAGCCT
>Ga0209367_1006369_pt1 | contig 16357 bp, 17 predicted proteins | sample WorMetLIZISLAND2_FD_187412 | JGI IMG/M metagenome (GOLD analysis project Ga0209367, IMG submission 187412) | Marine gutless worms symbiont microbial communities from Max Planck institute for Marine Microbiology, Germany - Olavius geniculatus... ... | reverse complement strand
TCACCCCCAAAATTGAATCACTGGTAGTTTGTGCCATGCCCGACATACCCTCAAAATTTCAGAAAGATCCGTCCATAACTTTTTGAGTTATCTTGCTGACTCACAGACAAACAAACAAACAAACAAAAACCAGCAAAAACATTACCTCCTTGGCGGAGGTAATTATTCACAAAAATGACTGCTGTATAATGAGTTAAAGAGAGAGAAAACCTTGACTGAGTAATTTGTTCCAGTGACACAACATCGCCTGTGGTTCGGTCGACAAGCTGGTTTAGAACGGTCACACGCCATGTGTCCGAAGCAACCAGCTTATTGCTATCAGTTCCATGCAGCTCAGGCAGCATAGCTTCACTTGATCTACTCTCTGACAAGAAGAACTGAGCATATGTCTCAAAGCCACTGGTCTGCATGCTGTTCAAGTACTGCAAATAGCATGGCACCTACAGGAACAACCATCAGACCCTTCAATCAGCCGAGACATGCAATGGCACAGCAAATACAACAACTGCTCAGAAACACTACAACTAACCAGACTGTGAAGCCCTGCGCAAGGCTAAAAGCTGTCCGTGGTAGCCACTGAGGCAAGCCGCAATATTTATAGTAAAAACGTCAGCATTGACAAATAGCTATCAACCTAGCAGCAGTTATTAGCAGCATGGTCCTATCTCGCAATAGCAAAGTATCTGAAAATCCAGATTGTGACCTTGACCTTCTGACCTATGACCTTTAAGTTGTACACGCAAAATTTCATCAAGCCAAGTGAAGCGGTTCATGAGTTATTGTGCTAAAAGAGAAACAAACAAAAAAACGAACAAACGACAATGCTGAAAACAATACTGTCGTCACTACTGTGGAGAATCACAAGAAAATGTTTATCAGATGTTTATCAGATATATAAAAAAACAGCTATATACAATGCTCATAAGAGGACATTCAAAAAGTGTTTGCAACTTGAGTACGAAAATAAAATAAATGGCAGTGACACAAACCATTACCTGGTTTGTGTTACTTTGGTTCTTCAACCATCTCTGAAGAATTCAATGTGTGGCACTTTACTATGTAACTGTTTATGCCATAAAAAGTTTTATGTCCGCCATTCCAAGCAAGCTTATGCTGTGGCTCTGAGTCATGTCACAAATCATAAAATAATTAAAGACAACAAAGTTTAAAAGCAGAAAGAAAAAACAGAATACCATCAAAAAGTCATGGTAATTTTTTTTTACAACATTCATTAATTCACAAAAAAACATACCAGTACCTGAAACGCGTGATCGATCATATCATACTCAGCAGAAATGGAGAATGGCACGGGCATAACAGAAAGCCTTTCAATGATTCTTGGCTCTCGATATTTCCATGTCATGGATGAATGACCATTTTCAGCATCAGTGTGAAACACTATCTCTCCAAAATCAGGCAGCAATGCTAACTCTGAAGCAGGCGAAGATTTGCTACCTAAAATTATTCATTGACAATGACAATGGCACTGACTTTATTTCGCACACTCGTGGCTGGTCAGCCAAATAGCCAAATAACAGTGCAACAGTGAAAAACAACAATAATAACACAGTATAAGCACAAAAATGTAACATAAGTCACAGTGTAACAATACAGTAAACATAGTCCATAAAAACACAAGATACAACAAATATAGAACTGGGGTATGGCTAGAGTTATATATGTGATTGGTAACTATTGAGAACGAAATTGACAAATGACTGAAACTTTTTTGTTCGTGAGGTTGGGCGAGGGAGAGGTGTGCTAGAATGTAGCGTAAAAGTTGCAGAAGTGTTGCAAGGGGGTGGAAAGAAGTGATGGAGACAAACTGCACATATTTCGAAAAAAAGATCGGGACAGTTCATCACATCTATCTTTTAACAACCAGGCAAAAAAGGCATTTACAGTCGCCCAGAATAGAATGTAACACATTGTATAAGATAACATTAAACATAAGACGGTAAGAAAGAAGGACACACTAACACTTAAACACTAAAAACACTTGAGAAAACTCAAAAAGTCAACACACTAGAGAGTAAGCTTAAAACTTAAGTGTAAACTAAAGTCAACAATATATGTTTCGAAAGAAAAATCTAAATATATTTCAAATAGAGTCAGCATTTTGTGCATCTTACAGCAAATACAAAAAGCAAATTATCTACATGACAAGAACAGAAAATCACGACCACATTACTACATCAAACTACAACTAAAATAGAACACAGATAATCACAAACACTTCAGCAATTACACAATAGTAAAGACAGCCATGACTAAATACTCACTATCTTCTGTAATGTATTCATAATCTCCAGACTTTAGGTCATCTTCTGTGTGATGACTTGGCACGACTGGTCTCTGCTGTTTCTTGCCAGTTGCAGCAGCATGATTAGTGGAAAGAGCAAACTGCACTGGTAACGTATTCAGAAAATCCTGCAATTTCAGACGTTCCACAACAGCAATATAGACAATTTCATCTTATTCCGGTACTAATTAATTTAAGCAATATCAATAACAAAATAATACTAATACTATGACAATAACAACAATGAAAACATAATTTATGATGATCAGAAATGTGGCATAGAAACAAAACAGGGTAATTACAGCTTCTGTGCATTTGTGTTTATCTAATTTTGTATTTGCAATAATTAATCATAAGTTAACTGAAATACTGGTACACAAAACTACAGCTATTTTTTCAATCATGCTCATATTCAACATTCAATTCATATCTGCTAAAATGAACCATCTACACTAGTATTTTATGGCACTTTACAAACGTGATTATAACTAAATTTAACTTTATACTCACAAAGCTGGTGTCATACCTGGGCACACCTTGTAAGTAGCTCTAGAGCCAATACGTTCTCCTGTCCAATGCTGATCGGGCAACTGCTGCATTCAACATGGACCAGTGACATTGGCTGACTGGCGGTTCCACTGTGATGCTGCCAGGAAGCATGTAATCGGATACTAGGACACAGAGGTCCACAGACTGTAGTTGAGGAACCATTCAGTGATGTCTTCATCAGAATGTTATTCACACTCGTCTGTATAGCAGCACTTGGCACTGCACAAAAGTAAGAGAGTGAGTAAGTAATAAGGTTTATTGTTTCAATATTTAGTACAAAAATAGTGTCAAGTTGCACCAGGGCGAACTATACAATATACTTTACACAAAATACACCTTACAAAAATACACATATTCACAACCGTGTCTAACAGTTCTAGCTAATCGAATGACAATCGACAAAACTGTGAAACAAATACTACTGAACATGTATAATATCCTGAAATACCACAACAATGATCACCACTACCACCATCATCAACATTACTTCTGATTATGATTCTTTTGACCAGATAGTTCCACTTCCCCAGGTTCCAAAAAATTTACTTTTTTGGAGCAGGACTTTTACTGTCCAACACCATCATAACTTACATTCAGAGATAGATTGTAGCCTTACCAAATTCCGCAATATAACAGCTATAATGAACAAGCGCACTAGTGCAGTGTTTGGACTGAAGAGAAGACCTGTGTCACTGAAACGAAGACTGACATCGACTTTCAGATCAGACACAGCCAGCTGAATGCCAGCAGACTGGGTGCCATCATTCACATCAAAGCACAGAACAAACTGGTCAGTATACACTAGCATCCGATGCTGCCAACCAAGCTGCCATAATGCTTCTTCACAGCTAGCAGGTATATCTACCACAACACATACTGTCAACAAACTGCAGTCAATCATCCAAGGCCGAACGTAATTCCATAGAAAGTAAAAAAGGTCTTTAGCACTGTATTTGAGGATCAGCCACCAACAAAGTGACTACTCATCTGGTATCAAGACAAAAAAACCTATGCAGACCCCACCAAGCTCACATCAAAAATGAAAACACAGGACAACAAAACAAAAAATAAAATAAGCATGTGAATACGCAGGAGCTGTTCACTTCACCTTGTTTATCTCATCAGACAATATTGACATTCGAGCACTAACCAAAGACACTGTTCTCAGCAACATGAAACACAGCAGTCATATGTTCAACTGTCTCAGTAAATTTAGCCCCAGATACAAATGATCAGATTCAACTCAATTTTCACACAACCACTTACAATATCAAAATTTTGATAAACTTGACAAATAAATCCAAAATGAGTTGAAAGAAAGCAAACAAACAAACAATGCATTATGATCAGTTATTCGTGACTTGCAGACACTACACAATTTTTAGTTCGTTGCAACAGACCATAAAAGCACACAGAACTTTATCGTACTGTTTAGTAGTAATTAACTCAGTATGCAAAATGTTTCTAAAACAAAACACAACATAAAGCAAAGTGAAATCACCATTATCAACTTTCTCTGCACTTCCAGCAGTTTTGGCAAGATTAACAACTGGCGTCAGAGCACTGTGAAATCTGCTTGCCATATCCACAGCCTGCTGCAGTTTAGATATGCTAGCTGTAAATTTCAGAGGACGACCAACATCCAGAATGATAGATGCTGTTCCACAATATAAAAGTACAGAAATATATCAAATAATACTCGACACAAAAACACAACATAAACATGTACAACAGACTGCAATTTTGTCATTAAAATTCCATGTATGATGTTACAAAAACTCGTCAGCTTACATTGCTAATGACTGACAATAATTATGAAAGAAAATAATAAAAAATGTTAGACATTCGGAATTCCAGCTTTTGCTGCCAACTCGGAACTTTTTGTACAATCAAGCCTTAAGACCATATTAGTTGCCCACTCCCACCACTCAGATTCGGCAGGTTTCTATCGACATAGTGCACCACACAAATTTACTTACTTACTCTACTTACTGACTACATTAGGCTCTACACGCTCATCTAAGTGTGTGCTCTGATTAAAGCAACTTTTCGTACAGAGATTTAAACAACATTCAAGTATTTCGAATTATGACAAATAATGCATGAAATACTGGTGTACCTGAAGAATTAAGATAATTGGTGATTCTCAGCGTATAGAAGCATGCAGGTATGCCCGTCTTTGCATCAACCTTCCCCGGCTTTGTCTCAATCCAGTGGACTGCAAAGTCACTGGCGTCTGGCAGCAACTTAGCCTCTTCCAGCAGTGATATACTGTGACCCGCCAGCGATGGGCCTCGTACTGACATGTCATAGCATGAAAGATCAATCTTGTGGTTTGTGGTTTCACAGATGATGAATGAATGTGGCTGAGAGAATGAAACGTGCAGCAGAGGATCCAGTGTTACATCCTCTATCTCACAGTGATCAGGAGTAGACGGGACAGTCACAGTATAAACATCCTGAGCAGAAGCTGCTGGCAAGTGATCATACAGCATCAACGAGATTCTACCAGCTGTCAACAGAATATCAAACGTTGCCGACTCCATCCAATTCCAGCCAGACAAATGTCGACTTTTCCCCAGCTGCATTTTACTCTGCACAACATGATGAAGAGTGGTGGATGCCTCACTTCCAAGTCCACTGTCCAACACTGTGCTTGTATCACTAGCTGCATGAGACCCATGACAAGACGATGTAGCTGAATGCGTGCTGTTAGTCAGACAACTAACACTTGATGACAGAATATCAGAGAGCAGACTAAGTTGAGAAACAGATAGGAAGAAGTCCAGGTCACTGGTAGCATTTAGTTCGACTGAATGACCACAAACAAGCTGCGAGACTGAGCCTTTGGGCGAAGAAACGATTGCTGGAGCAAATATCACTCTCAAATCGAAACCTGATAATACTGGAATGAAACGAACTTCATCAACGCCACTGCTACAACGAGAAAAACAGTAAAACCTGAATAAGTATCATGATAACTAGCCATTTGAAACAAATTTTGTGTGTGTATTAGAACTGACAAAAATAAGCACAATGGTAGTTCACTAAACAAAAATTTTACCACACTGCCTTCTAACATATCATCTGTAAAATACGAAACACAATACAAAACAAGCATCAATCGAAACATGTGAAAAAAACAAAGACTATTTAAAAAATTAAATGAACATGAAACACACTAGTTGGCAAAATGTAATGAAATGCTAAGCATACCGAACATACGTCAGAGATGCCAGCGTATTCCAAGCCAGTGCCGGATTTTCACTTGTGACACCAGCAACCAGTGATCTACCATTGTTTTCATCCACTGCAATCTCACTCCAACAGCCAGTGCTGATGCCTAAACCACTGACGTCCATCTGATACTGCCTGTCTTCAACTTCGGAGCCAATGCGACCAGTTATACCTGCATGCAGCGCCCTCGAGTACAACGACTTGTCGACAATGAGGCGCGCCAACGGATTAGCAGCATACGGAACAATGGACAGACTGCCGACTTGAAATATGCACACATCTCCGCACAATGATAATGGACATTTTCCGTTCTGTTTAATGGCATCGCCGCGACCATCTGCAGTATACTCAACTGCAGGTATGAAGAGGCGGAAGTTGCGAGCATTGACATAGACCAGCGGCAATGATCTCGACGTCAGAAATGGTAAATGTGTTCCAGTATCTAACGCTGCGGAATCAGCGGCATGATGACTACGCTCAGCAGTCTGTTGAACTGGCAAAGCAAACAGGCTCAGCAGACTGGCAAGCACCGATCCACTGAACACAACATCACAGGGCTTCATATTGAAGCAGACTTCATTCAAATACAAAACTTCATCGGGATCCAACTTTGAATTACCAACATCCGCATCGTACGACGTTGCCATGCGAGTCCGCATGCCTGCCTTCAGTGCATGCGTGAACACAATATTCAAGAAGCCATGACCTTCGTCGGAAGCTGGTCGCTCTTGTCGGCCGTCGATGTAACTGGAAGACAGCGATGAACAGTGGCGCCAGGACTTCTGACTGAATACAGTCACATTACGAGCAAGCTGCTCACCACATGATACAATGATTCCTCCATGACTGCAGGCTTGCCAGCCACACTCACTGCAACATGCAGTTGACAGCACTTTCTGGCAGGTTATACTATTATGCACACCACAATTTATCAATATGTCATTGACTGATCATCTGCCTGCCAAAATTACACTGACACTGTTATAATACTGTAAAACATTATTTCTATCAAATCTTCATCACTCCACGAATTACCATCATTAAGATAAACAAAGTGAATGCTCACTGCTGAAAGCTGCCGCTGCACCCTACTATTATAATGTGCCAAACATTTAACAAAATTATTTTAGTCTAATTATCACTTGCAAGGCAAAGTAAATCTATGCCACACCATTCATCAATTTTTCAAAAAAATAACAGGATACTTTAAAAGAAAAAAAAGAATAGCATTCTCATATCAAAATAATACTTTGTGGTATAATATCATTGAGAGAGCATGCATACATGAAAAATAACGGAAGAGAAAAAGTTATAAAAATGTCTTACATCTTACACATGTTTCAAGTATATTTAATTACAATTATGAAGCAGAAACATAAAATAATTCACCTCTGAACGTGATTGCTAACACCAAAAATGCCAACGGTACATTTGACTTTTGCATAAACCTCATGAACATCAACGTATGTAGTGATGTCTTCTAACTCGGCCAGTATTCGCATCTCTTCAGATGCATCACATCACACATGGACAGAATATACCCATCACTCACTAATTCAATCACTATGCTTAAAGCAGCAGCAGCATAAACATGACTTTACAAGATCTTGTTAGCATTCAATGTACAGGGTGGGCCAAAAAATGTGCCACTTTACTTTTGTCCATACCTTCGCCAATTATTCACCAATTTTCAATTTCACTGGCACACTCTGCAGACAATTTGCGATAATGTGATTATTATAGATCTCACCACACCGTAAATGCATCTCTACACTACCTTGTGAAATATCAATGAAATATGCATACATGACGATAATAACAAACAAACATTTTGGTAAAATTGAAAAAAAAACACTTCAGACCAACACTGCAGTGATATGGTCTGTATGACACTAGACTGTGTGGGTATAACACAGTCTAGCATCATAAAAATCATTAATCGCAATGTTGGTCTGAAGCGCTTTTTTCATTTACCTAAATTTTTGTTATTATCATTAGCTTTTGCTTACATTTATATTTCACAAGGTAGTGTAGAAACTGTGTGGTGAGATATATAATAATCAAATTACTGCAAATTGCCTGCAGTGTGCCAGTGAAAAAATTTTGAAAATTGGTCAATAATTGGCGAAGACATGGACAAAAGTAAAGTGCCACGTTTTTATGGCCCACAGTGTATAATAAAGAAATAATGCAGAAAAGTTTTTGTACAAAACAAACTATCAATAACTTCTGGTCAAGCAAACTGCATCTACTAAAAACAACCAGCTACTTATGTTAATCAGTCACTGCTACTACATAGACAATTGCTTAACAATATCTTAGTTTTCCACAGACAGACATTTGTAGTACTTGGCTTATGGTCATTACAAAAAAACTGCATACTAAAGAACTAAAAACAATATCCTTACAGCCAGCAAACATGTAGGAAACAGCTACTCAAATGGCAGTTATCCAGGCTTGCATCGACTAGCCAATGGTACTGGTATGAAATGATTTAAACAAAACCCTGTAAAAACCGGAGTAACTTTCTGCAGGCTAGATAAACAACAGGATGTAAAACTAAAAACAAAGCCGACACACCGTTCTATAGTACACCAGATAATTGCTGGCAATATACCCTTACTGTTGCCTAATCAACACTGCAGAATCAAATTTCTCATGCATGTGAGTAACAGATACCTTTTAAAATAAAACAACACCAAATAAAATAGCAGCAACAATAGTTAAATCATCTACAGCTGACCTTTGTTATTGTGTGATCTTCCATACAAACTGAGAGCAAATTTGAGCAGTGTCCATTGCAGCCACATAGATAACTCAACGCCAGTGCTGTGCCATCCTTCCGTCGACATCACTTCCAATGAAACACTCTCTGACGTCATTGTCACAGGCACTGCTCCAACGTTCGGACTTTCTGCAAAGCTTGACGAGCCATTCAGCTGACCAGAAGACTGAACAGCTGGCTGTGGATCAGCGATACTAGAGACAGCAGCGACAGCTTTAGTTGGACTGCTGGTAAATGAATGCAGAGCCGCAGGACAGTACAGATCTATGAGCCGAACTACATTGGCATATAATGACGTTGCAGTGGAGAGGTAACGTGTCAACAAGCCAGCACTTAGCTGAATCTGGACAAAGCACATGTTCATCACCGGCTATAACACTTAAACGTTAAACATGCACATACATACACACACATTCGCTAACATAAATACAACAAGACAACACTCCTTAGATCTCACACCTCTGCCAAGGCGAGGACTGCAAGATCTTCCTCAAAAACCAGAGCCGATTTTCCCTACCTAATGACTCAAGTTGCATCACAGTGTCATTGAATAATAGCATTAACAGTAATTCTAATTACAGACAAAGCTCGTGGTTCTATAAAACTTGCTAACAGGTGCTACGAAATCTCTGTCATTCTTGAACACTTTTGTAAAATGGTACAACATCCACAAAAAAAACCGATTCCTCTACAAAAGCTTCAGACCAAGCAGAAACAGCAACTGTGGAGAAATGACAGACAGCAACAGACCTGCGGGTTGGACAAAGCCATTTCTACAGTCTGCATGTCAGCATGAATGCAGAGGCCAAGTACAGACAGACTGTCAGTGAGGTTATCAGTCTGCAGACAGCGGTACTTGGTTGTGACAGCCAGCGTAGCACATAGAGACGCCGGCTTCAGCAGATACAGCAGCTGCTCTGACTGATGTATGGTGTACACTGTCAGGTTGTCCAGCTTTGCTGTCCATGGCAACTTCTCACCTGCCATACCATCACAACCTTGCTGTTATATATAAATCTTTATTCACCACAATGGCAGCAGCTCAAACACCCAAGACAGACAAAACAATGTTTAGTACAGCCAGATTTCACGTAGACAGCTAGGACCATGCATGAAAGCTCATCCCCTTTTTCAGTGCTTTAAACCAGTACAAATTAAGCCACTTGTAAGCTAGCATACAAGCCTAATTGCCTGTATGGTCAGCAGTAGCTCTACTAGCAGTCAGCGCCTTTATCCGACTGAGTCAATACACTGACATCAGGGCCTACTTTACTTTACTGAAGTATGTTGTTTCTTCACTAGCAATGGCCATACCCATCACTGGTACTCATTTTGCCGAGGCAAACATACGACAGTCAGTGTCACCTACGCTCTGCCATATCTGGACAAATATCTGTTCCACGCACAACGACGAACTACGGTGACCGCAGCTTCACTGTTAGCGGTCCGGTCGTGTGGAACAGTCTGCCAGCTGCACTTCGATTAGACATGTCACTGTCGGTATTTCGTAGGTGGCTGAAAACATTATTCATGACCGAAGCTACTAACAGCCTGTAATAGTTGACTTGGCACATATGCTGCATTTTTTCGAACTTGCGCCATATAAATGGCATTAATAATAATAACATTAATAATAATAATAATGATAATAATAAAATATATAAAAAATGAATCCACAGCATGTTAAGTTTCCAAGTTTTAAGCACAAATATTCCTTACTGGCGATAGAGTGCTCAACTGTCCTGACAGGTATGTCGGTGACAGTATCTGCATGCATACGGCCGGAACTATAGAGACAGAGCTCAGGGGTGCAGACTATCATGGTGTCAGGCAACAGTCTGGCTGCAAAGACATCACGCATGGCTGAGAAAGGATCAACTGACTCTGTAGCTGCAGTCTTGATATAACTCGTAGGCAGCAACACGCACCATTGCTTCACCTCAACCTTCAAACACATGCGTACATACATAACTTAACATTACAATAATATTACTACTACTAAAACTACTGCTACTAGTATAGTGATTACTACTACTACAAAAAATTTGAGCTAATGCTCACAAGACATGCGAAATCCTATAGCAGTTCCTGTTTGCAAACTGTCAGTCTATCTAGCCATTTCGTCGCAGTTCATTACGCGTACAATATGCGCTGCAGCCGAAGATCGCAAAAATCAATAAAAACCCCTTATTTTGGAAGTTCAGGGTCTTTCAAATTCATCAATATTGATACGACTAAAAAGCTTGTTACTAGTTCTTGTTGTAATAGGCAGCATGTCCATGCCCATCTGCAACCGTTTTCATGAAAGACTGGCCAACAATGGTAAAATAACAACTTTTATGGGGGTAGTGCTCTTAGATGCCTTCAAGCGCAGGTTTTTTTTGGACCTAAAAAATCGAGACTTAGACCTTCAAAATCTATGTTCAATGCTAAAAATTTCATATGCAATTCTCCCTGTCTATCTCAATTAATTTTGACGCAGTTTGCTCTTGAAATGTGTCTTGCAACCCGAAATCGCCAAAAAATCAATAAAAACCTTTATTTCTATGTTCAAGGTCATCCAAGGTAACTGAATTTGGTGGCAATCAAGAGCTGGTGTACAACTTCCTATTAGTGATTAATAGTAACCTAGACTCTATTTTGCACCATTATTGAGATACAGCGACTTACTAGCTAAAAATTGCACATTTTTCCTACCCCATCTAATTTAATGCCCTCGTTCGAGGTGACCCCCTTCGAATTTTATGGAAAAGTAAATAAGTAAGTAGTCTGCATTTGTAACGTGCCATATGTCAAAACAGAAGTTCGAATCGTAGGCGTAGCTTTACGGTTTCTGAAACTAGAGTCATCCAGGCAACCAAAGATGAAAATTTGGTGATCCTAGCTTGCACCATTTTTGACTGATCCACCCGTGTGATGGACAGATGGACGGACGGACGAACAGACAGACGGACAGAATTGCGATGGCTACGATGTGCTAAAGCAGTCTACCTGCTTTCGCGCGTAAAAACTGGCACCACTAATACTTTGGGATTTTGCTCAACTACCCAGCTGTACACTTGTTTTGGTTTCTATGCAAAGTGACGAGCATGAAATGATATATAAAAAATATATATACAACATCAAACAAATAACAAGTCTAAAGAAAAGAATGAATCAGACAGAAACATCTTTCAAATAATAACAGATGGCAACTAACAACAAGCAATGTCTTAAATGCTGATTTTTAAATATGAGATGCGAACATATTATGAAAGACACAATATAAATTAGTTCCCCAAAGTAATTACCAAAGCTGATAACTGAGTGACAAGAAGGCCTGCTCTAACAACACTCAAAAGTTTCAGGGGACCCAACTTAAGCCACAATAAGTCTTAAAAAAGAGCCAGTTGAACAATCCTGTAATGCAATCTTGCACTGAAAAGAAAAATAGAGTAGAAAGGTATTACAAACCTGAACTTCCATTATCTTGATGAGAGGATAGATGTCAGCAAGCATATCTGCCCATTCCACAGACTGCGTTTCTGCATTGGCACGCTGCTCTTTGTCCAGACTTGATTCGGCATCCACTGGTAATGGTTTTGATGGTGTGATACGACTGCCACTGGCTGTTGGCATACCAACACTTTCGGAAACCGAACCTGCAACATGTGAAGCTATATGCTCAACAACTGTAAACAGCCACACATATACAGCAGTCATGTGGCTAATCCACTGACAACTGAAGTTAAACTTGCAATATCTAGTCGGAGCAAAAAATACAACAACATTACACAAAATGTAATTCTGTTCAGTAACTTGACGACTGTGAAATGTTACAACTACTACTAATAATGCTACCATTGCCAACATTACCCAATTTACTGTAGACAGTACTATCATGTAAATGTTGCTATATTAAACAACATAATAAGAATAAGCTAGGGTTACAGCTGGCAATACGGCTTTTCCAAGATACAGTGCCAACCACAAGGCATACACAATGCCAACCGATGGAACAATCTTTCATTGAACATCACTTCTGCACTGTCACTCTCAGTATTCAGGCAGCATCTGAAGACTTGCCTTGTTCGTCATTCATAACTGGACTTAATTATTCATTTAGGCCATGTTAAATCACTCTATGACAATGGTGGTAGACAGAACCTTGAGAAGTAGGCGAAGTAATGGGCAGAGTTGCCTGTGCAATGCCAACATCAACCATCACTTCTGAACGATCAATTCCCGATGCTGCCGAGTCAGCTGTTGATTTAGAAGACGGAAGATAAACAAGCCATTGATGCAGAAGCAGGTCACAACAAGCATACAGACCAGCTATCTTCATGTACAGAACACCGGGTGCTGTCCAACATAATGAACATTACAATACATTGATCAACGCATTGAATTCAAACTTGCTACTTTGTCGTACAACATTTTCAACTTCTCTCAACCTGCTTATCTACGTTCTCTGCTCAATTATCACACTCCCACACGTTCTCTGCATTCTGCCAACACCAATCTGCTGTCAGTTCCACATGTCCACACAACTTTTGCCTCCTGAGATTTTAGCATTGCAGCTCCCACCATCTACAACTCACTCCCTTTCGCAGTTCTACTTCTGCATACACTTTCTGTCACCTCCTTAAAACACATTGCTTCCAGCAGGCCTAAAGCTCCCTGTAGTGGCTCAGTCAAGTGCCTCAGATTCAGTCAATGGCTGACATTGTGCACTCTAAATATTGCACTTAATTACTTACTTACTTATTCACTTACATATGAAAAAAAAAAACAAAAAGTTTCTAATGTGCTTAATGTCAAAGTGAACAAAGTGCAAATAGCAAATGCTTAAAATAGCACTTAAAATGTCAATACAGAGAGCCAAATCTCTCATATAGTCCAGTAACATATTCCAGACAGTAGGCCTGGACAAACCTCAGAAATAACTCGATTACTATTACCAGTCCACTAGTACATGTTAAGTTGTTCACACGGTACGATGGTGGCACTATAAACGCTAATCATTATGAAATCTTCCCAGCGACAGAAATGAAGAAACACACATAATAAACATTATTAATCAATATGCATAAACACATTTTTGTATAAGCACATCATTCTCCCAGGTTATGCCAGTCCTGAAAAGCTAACTTTTGTCAACAGATGTAGAACTGTCAGTATTTTACAGGCTAGATTCCCTTCCTGCAGCCCAACAAACATCATCGATCAATGGACGATCCATGATACTAATTATCATACCTTGTATATTCGCAGTCTTTGGAGTCTGGCAGGTAAGACTGAAAAGACTTTCGCCAGTCACTGGTAAACTGTGGCTGTGGTGGTGAGTCAAATATTCACCCAGATGCACATTTCGTACATCAACCGGTGCAACAAGCAGCGGAACAACAGATTTCTGACCACTCTCTGTTTCACACATGAAGACATAATACGCATTTAAACATTGCCATCTCGGTATGTGACACATACAAGTAAATATCAGAAAAAAAACTGTGTATGGTACAAACTAATCTAAGCTGCTGATGCAAATTCTGCATTGTATTATTCCAAAAACACAGAACAAGCAATATGTCATTGTGTCCACATCTCTTAAGTCCTCAGCAGAGCTTCAGCAGAATAGGAAAAGTCAGTGCTAAGGACTATAGCCTAAACCCAAACTAACTGTGCAACACTTGTGTTGTTTATCCACCAATGAATGAAATCGCACAAGCAGATCAGTTGTTAATATCACAAGTGTACACGCATCAAAACAAAACAAACATTTGTTACCCTGAAAACATCATGCTGTCATAATGCAGTCATGATGAGCCCGGAAAACTGTTATAGCAACCGTAGTACTACTTACCAGATGAGTGCTTTTTCTGTGAGTTAATGAACAGTGTAAAAGCACTCGATGCATGCAGATCATAACACTAAGTACACTGGTGTCAGCAATGTGTTTACATACCTTGACTGACAAGTGCCAGCCTTGCTGATCCTAAAGATGCTGTAACAGCCTTGGCTGCTTCAGTCACACATCTCTTTGCACTGACTGCAGCCAGTGCTAACTCCATCACAGACCGGCCTGACTTTATCCTGCCACTGGCTGCAAACAAACATGCATTATATTACTGAAACCCGACCGCATTTTAACTTGTCTTCTGGTTCCCATGCATTTTGAGTTTCGGCACCACAAGTATATAATTCCGTTCCCCTTCATATCCGTCAAGCTCAAACACTCACCTCTTTCAGACGTCATCTTAAAACTTATTATTTTCAGTCTGCTTATCTTGCCCCCTAGCGCTCCTCTCCAATGCACCCTGATTCTCTTCTGAGATTTTGGCACTATATAAATTGGTAGTTACTTACTTACTTACTTGACGTAAGACAATCTAAAAAATACTATAACTGTTTTTCAGTTATATTCTTAAAAAAAGTAAATGTAACAACAATGACAATGATAACCGAATGTTCTAATTTTCATTTGAACATTTGATTGATAGATTGCAACAGACCTGAGGGTTTGAAAGAGCCATTTCTACAGACTTAAATAGCATAAACTGTATGCCATCTCCAAATTAATTCAATACAACAGTGCATAAAAAAGTTCAAATGTTTATCCAGTTTACCTGGGTTCCTGTGTGGTCGCCAAGGAACCTTTGGAAACACTGCTGCAATGCTACTTGCATATGTCACATACTAATCTGAAAGTTAAGCTAACAGCATCGAACTACTGCTCTAAGCAGGAAATGTAATATTCCAGACAAAATAGCAATTTTAGTTATAAAAACACACTTACAACTAGCTTTGCTGAACACATCATCCACAACTGATAAGTCAAGAAACCGGCTCGGTGACGGGTTCAACTGAAACCAAGAAGCCGCAACATATGCAGCGAATAGCAACTCTGCCAGTGAAAACTGAACAATCAACCGTGGCAACTCCACCTGCTGTTCAAAGCGTGGCTGCAATGCATTCTTCCTGCAGCATGAACAATGAACAGCAGAAGCTAACTTAATCACTATCAAAAAAGTATCAAACTGTTCTTCTAATGTGTAGGCACATGCCAGTTTTCTCATTCTGCAAAGCCGGTCAACTGAATCAGAAATATTTCATCAAAAGCCCATCAATAAATTAGTAAGATGAGCAGACACTCTTTAAAACTTGCAGTTCAGCCCAAAATGTCACACACAATCTATCACATTCTGACATGAAAATAAGCAACAGTCAGTATTATCCTGCAAAAAGCAGAAACAAATAAAAAGTGTCGCTAAGTCATTGTTCATTCTCTGCTGAATGCTGGTGGCTTGACAATTTGCTACTCACTACATTTTTGACGCACTACAATTATGATGTAGGGCATCTCTGGCATGATGTGTCATCTGTCCGTCCATCTGGTGGCGTGGCGTAGTTGGTAGCGCGTTTCGGCTGAAACGAAGTTACTCTACGCCGGGCCCGGTTAGTACTGCGATGGGTGACTGCCTGCGGGCAGGTAAACTATCTCGGTG
>Ga0209367_1006367_pt1 | contig 16359 bp, 6 predicted proteins | sample WorMetLIZISLAND2_FD_187412 | JGI IMG/M metagenome (GOLD analysis project Ga0209367, IMG submission 187412) | Marine gutless worms symbiont microbial communities from Max Planck institute for Marine Microbiology, Germany - Olavius geniculatus... ... | reverse complement strand
TGTGTAGCTTCAACTGATAACCAGTTTGGGTTTAAAAAAGGCCTTAGTTGTTCTCATGCTATATATTCGGTGCGCAATATTGTTAATCGTTTTGTGTCCAGAGGAAGTACTGTTAACCTCTGTGCAATCGATCTGAGCAAAGCATTTGACAAAGTTAACCATCATGGTCTATATATAAAGTTAATAAAAAGACATATACCCGTTCTGTTTTTGGAATTAGTAGAAAATTTGTTTTCTAGGTGTTATACTCGTATAAAATGGGATGAACACTGGTCTGAAGAATTCAGAGTGGACTTTGGTGTACGCCAGGGTTCGGTGCTTTCTCCGTTTTTGTTCGCAATATACATTGATGATATTAATTTGGTAACTTGTGCAATCCAGGAAACGGTTTATACACTGTATTGTATGCTGATGACATTATTTTATTAGCTCCTTCTGTTGTGTCGTTAGAAAAATTGTTGCATAATTGTGAACTCGAACTGAACTGGCTAGATATTGTGATTAATTCCAAGAAGTCTTTCTGTCTGCGTGTTGGTCCGCGTTATGATGTTAAGTGTTGTAAAGTTGTCAGTTCTACTGGTAAAGTTATCCCTTGGTGTAATGAAATTAGATATTTAGGCATTTACATCATAGGGAGTAGAGAATTTAAATGCTCTTTAGATTTTGCTAAAAAGTCATTTTATCGTGCGGCCAATGCTATTCTTGGTAAGGTCGGAAGGCATGCATCTGAAGAGGTTATTTTGCAACTCGTTTCGAGTAAGTGTATGCCAGTGTTATTGTACGGACTAGAAGCTTGCCCATTAAACAAAGCTGCTCTCAACTCACTGGATTTTGTTATTAATAGGTTTTTTATGAAACTCTTCAAAAGTAATAATATTGATATTGTCAGGAAATGTCAGGAAGAATTTGAGTTTTCATTGCCAAGTGCTTTACTTGCACATTGGAGTGAGCTTTTCTTAGTTAAGTACAGGCATTGTGATAATGCTTTTTGTAAATCGCTATTAATTTAGTCTGAAACATCATAGATAAAATGCTGTTGTGACACTGTTGTGGACTATTGTATATGTTATGGTATATGTTTTTTTCGCTGTTGCTATTGTATTATTTTTGTGTGTGTTTTTCTACCATGATCGGTGAATTAAAGATTATCATTTGCATCGATTGTGCTTTAGCGTACCACAGGTTCAAGTTGCGACATTTGAACTGCAAGATCATCATGATATGAGGTACCTTACATCAGCCGAGATGTACTTGGCTGTGGTATATGGCTTGGTCACTTGAGACTATCCAGAGAGTTCGTATCGTTGGGTCATATTGCCTCAGGGAATTCTAGTCCATAATAGGTCTATATCTCGGTAAGCAAACAATCGCACCGAGAGGCCCGGTCGTTCGCCGTCAAACATCGACGCGTTCAATTTTTACCGAGAACGAAAAATTACTAATTATAACTACACACGAGAATCCACTGGCTTGAAGACTGAAGTCAAGAGATTATCCGCGCGATAAGTTGATACGATATGTTCTTTTACGATTTCAATGCACCATGCACGTTCTGATTAGGCTATATGGCGCAAAAACTGTTACATGGTCATGAACCATCATCATCTTTATCATTGGAAGTCTAACTGGCCTAGATAACGAAAATATTTCTAGGACCACGTCAGTACAATGTCAGAGAAGTAGGCCCAGATATGAATAACAAAACAGAAAAGTCTTGAAACACTGTCTTAAGACCGACAGTGACGCTGCAGAGGTGACGTCTGATAGAAGCTCGTTCTATGAGTTCGCAACAAACCCCGGAAATGCCCGTTTGAAACAAGTCAATATCAAACAGTCAAACCGTCTAATAATATTCGCTTGTTCTCAGTGGGCCATGAAACAAAAAAATACTTAAATCTTTTTTTCAAAGTATTCAAATGATGTAGCGACAATAAGATTATTTGGCAATCTAAGCTTACATGCAACAAATGAAATCTAACTCCTATAGAACCCCATAAAACTTCGACAAAAGCTGACAGCACCATCTGTACAGGTGAGCAGAAACAAATAATTATTGTCATCGCTCGCACCTGTTGCGCATGCGTGTAGGCGTGTTTTAGTGTAGTGTGTAGGCCTATGATGTCGACAGCAGTCAACTCAGTCTCAACATGATACCGACTTCTTTGTCATAAGCTCGCTGACCCGAAACACGCTCACCGATGACCCCAAGTCTTCCGCATCACGAACAAACGAAATGAACAGTCACAATCTGGCATAAATAAAGGCGGGCAATGCTCAATCTAAAAGTCATTGTGTAGGCCTATGCGTCGTGCAAGAGTATTATTATACGGACCTGTAGTCCTGCACAGTATTTTGTCGCGCAATTTGCACGATGAAGAAATCAGTTGTGAAAATTCAACAAGCAAAAGTGTAGGCGCCGGGTGCCGTCATGTCTGCGGCCGTCCGTTCAGTTGCCGAGAGTCCTTAGTGCCGACAGTAAACTAAGCCTGATGACAGCGGGTAGGCGTATAGTTCATGCAGTGTCGGGCTCAAACAACAACGCAAAGTTTTACTAAATTCTATAAGAAAATTGCGAGCAAAAAAGAAACATTTACCAGTAATCTAGCAATGCGTCTCATGCTGTCCTATGACAATAAGACAGACAAAAACATTTGTAAAACTGAAATCGGCGAACATCTGACGTAGCAAGGCGGTGCACGGCCGCGACGAGAGGCAAAAATAGCGCAGATGTCGTCGACCTTTGGGTTACACAGCTGAACCAGCGGCAGAAGTGCGTACGGTTGATAGATGAAGGAAGGAAGATGCAAAGCACTGCTGCTTCTGCTGCTGCGGCTACTGATGAATGCAACGCGTCATTAACAGTTACCTTGTCGGCCAACTGTGATGCTGTAACGTACTGGCGACTGGCTCTAACGCCTGGGTTGTGACGCTTTGGAGATAGTCACGTGACAGGAAAACGTGGCTGGCTAGATGAATGAACAGACGTTACGTTTATCAGTATGATGTAATAAAATTTTTGTGCGAATACACTGTGTCGCAAAAAATATCCTCGACATTTTCGATTGTCACTTGAAAGATTTCGATAATTTTTGGTACAATTATTTCTGACCTAACTTGCCATGAAGTGACCGTTCAGTTTTCCACCTCACCCATTGTCTGCTTCTGCACTACCTAGAAAAAGCAAATCAAGCGAAATATACTTTGAAATAAACAGAAAATCTTTAAAAAAATCTCTGATATCATTGACTTTTTCTGTAACTCGAAGAACGATTAGGAGATTTTTTTAATTTTGGGCAAAAAATATTTCTGATACAACCGGCTATTAAATCGTTGTTTAAGTTCCCACCGCACCTAACGTCTTCTTCTGCACTACCTGGGGAAAACAGACCAAGCATAATACATGTTGGAATAAATGAAAAACGTCAATAAATTTCATCTATCCAGATCTGTGGGATCCAACATGCAGCAGTGCCTCTACCAGATGACGTTCAGGAATGATTATCAATTCAAGAAGCGACTGGTAAAGCCTGGATTGGTCTGAAGCAGAAATTAGCGATACTGCTGTGAAGGAATGGTGAAAGCGTCTTCATGCCTATGTTCGCATAATGGGTCGACATTTCGAGCAACTGTGGACAGTTAAAAATAGACAGCTAGATAAAATGTCAGCCAAAGTGTCAAAAATGTGAACAAAATGTGTTTCTATGTTGATTAAGTAATCATACCACATTGGTAAAAAAGTAATATATTTGTTGTTTTTGTTTTCCCCAGGTAGTGCAAAAACAGACATTAAATGAGATGGGAAACTGAAAAAATATTTGATGGCTAGTTGTCTCAGAAATATTCGGACCAAAAATTATTGAAATTTGATTACCCTTCTTAAAGTTACAATTAAAAATGTTCCGGATGTTTTTGAGACACAGTGCATAAAATTTCGAAAGCTTCGCACAACACTGTGCGTCAATTTTACTGCATTTGACAGTCTTTTTTTATTTGTTCTCCTGGTCAACAAAACACACAAGCTGTCTCCATTGTATTCTGTCTTTCTTCAACATCACCGCGCTCAACTGCGATCTTTCTTCCATTACTCCCCAAGAAAACTTTTGTCCAGCATGTACGGCTTATGTTTTGCACTCGGTTCCACACTAGTATACAGCGCAGAAAGTTGCCGACATTTTGGCGCCTCTCACAAATGAGATTTCCAGCTGAGACGTTCACATGTCATCGATCAGTACAGGTATTTCCGCGCAGCCTTATTAGCGTCTTTAGCAAGCGGTATTAAGCGACTGGACAAGGTGCGCAAATATTATGCAGTCTATAGCGTAGGTCTCCAGGAATGAGGTTTAACACACAGCATATGAGCGTAAACTGTTGTGCTTTCTTGATCACAAGCTTCAAACGATGCACTCTCCACAAGTACGTTATCCCGCAGCCAACCCACGGCAGTACAAAAAGGGGTCGCCCTCGAACAAACTACGCGGATTAAATCCAGAAGCTGCATGCCGGGTTTGCGAATCAACGAACTTGTGGAAATGTCACAAGATCGAGACCTGGCACGAACGTGTGGTCGTGTGTGTTGACCCACGAACACTCGACAAGACAGAGACAGAGATATACAGAAAAAAGAAAGAGAGAGACAACGTCCATACTGCGCTAAATCTCCTCTCACTTCGACCGAGGCTATGAAGAGTTTCGCTAATTACTTCATTAATCCAATGTTGTCTTTGGTTGCCTAAGGGCTTCAATTGCGGTAGAATCCACTACAGTTTCCTGCTGCACTGTCGGTCGTGCGCCAAGGTCAGCCGTGCACCGTAGCGTCTCAGTCTGTAATCTGTATTGAGAGATGCTACTGCAGAATAGAAACCTTCAACACGCTCGTCAGCAGCACTGTGCCCTACAGACCTTCGTGTATAAGCGCCACCAAGGCTTCCCGACTGACGAACGAATGCAGACTGTAATGGATTCGCCACGAAGTATAGAGGCAGGTGTACAATGCTGCAACTTTGTAGACCAAACCAAACTCCACTACTTCGATTTGTTGAGGACAAGCTGGAAGATAAGTCGTATATAGTGTACAACAAAGTGTACAACATCTTGACACGTCACAGTGTTGTGGACCTGTTGTATGCCTCTGGTGATTTGTTTATTATGGACTTGTTATACATGTTCTGGACCTCTTGTACACTTTCAATTTGTCGTGATTTTTTATACGACTTGCTGTACCAAACAAAATCCACAATAATTAAAGAAAGTGGACTTCGGACTTCGGTTTATGCGGAAATATTTTACACTCGTCCACTTAACGTCACTCAAAGACGTACATGTATGCAGAGAATGCATGATCGAGCACGCCGATCCACCTGCGACGCTCGTCATGAATAACAATCGAATCTTATCTCCACAGCTAATGCTGAAGACGAACTGATTACATAGTTACGGATAACGCAATGAAATTATGTGCTGCATAACAAAAGATACCAGGCATTGATGCGTGTAGCCAGAACATAGCTCAGGTTTTCCTGCACGAAGTTATAGGAGATAATGCAGCTATATGAGATAGAGACGAGATATACGGCGGCGACTGGTACGACAGAAGCTACTGAAAATAATCAATCTCCACCCATTCAGCTATCAATCAAACAACGTGCGCATCAACACAGACTGTGCTGTTAAACCAGTGCTGGCCACAGCAGGTGACAAGCAGGATGATCCATATGGACCATGTGAAGGGGGAACAAAACCCCGCCCCCAACATAACCCCTCCTAGGTCGTACCCCTCTAGCGCCAAGGCAAAATCATACCTCCTTTACAACCGTACTGATATATATAGCTAGCTCCCAGACCTTAACGGCATAATTTAGCTTACCGCATTTTCTGACCAGCAACACAATCAATAACGGGGAGATCTATTAAAGGGGATTTAAACGGTTAGTTTTGTCTTGTCGGTGGAGGGAAACTTGGTCCCAGGAGGTGAGGGAATATGTTCCAAACCATCAAGGCTGCAGCAACAATTTAGACCTCCGGTCTTTCCTATGACAGGTACGTAACGTTTACCTCTGACAATTATTGCCAGCCTTTATAAAAGCACTTAATTTTTGTACAGCAGAATCAACAGTTCCGAACAGTTTTCTAATAGTTTCTGTATCACGACTTATAATATCGCACTAAACCGCGTTAACTGTAGGCAAATCGCAGAAAAATATGTTATCATTTTTGACTAAAATTTTCACTAATAATTTCACTAAGTTTCATTAAAATCATTAACAAGCTAAAAATTTCTGACGTCGTCGCATTTCTTTTGAGTTTTAAGATTATTTACAAGATAGCCTAATTCTGACGCTTCTAAAAACACCTTGTTGAAAACTTCAAACATATTACACAATTTTCCAAAGCTTCAAGCATAAAGTTTTCACTAACCATCTCTGCATAAATCAAACAGCGGACAATTAATGAACGTTAGTACTGAATAAGAGCCGAAAGTATACACTAAAATGTTATGATTTGCGCATCACTAATAGTAAAATTAACCCTCGATCAATAGGCGAAGCCCTTCTTTGCATAAAGCGAGGTTGGAACGCATATATAACTCCGTGTATACAGGACCATAGTCGACTGAAGTCGTTTTATACACAGTATAATTATAGCATATATTTATTACTACGCAAAGTCAGACTGTCGCAACACGTTTCTATGCTAAGCTATACATTATAATTACTAACACCAAGCGACTCCGAGCTCGTATAGGCTTGTATAATGGATAGATAAAAGCCTTAAAATGATTAAGTATTTTACTATATGAAAATATCCTTAAAAGCTAATCGCAGGTTAATCGCCAGGCTTTTCGAAAGTTGTCACTTGCAGCACGGAAAAACGAGCTTGGTGAACATCATTTTGAACTAACAATAAAATTACTGGGCAGTATAAACAGCATGTTTAACCCATAATACAGTGATCATCAACTATGCACGCAGCTATATTCGCGCAAGTTTTTGTCACATATACTATTATGAACATATCAGAAGAAAAAATCCCTCTCATGTACTTAAATAAATTCTGCAGTAGGGGTTATCGGCAGATATCATACGCATTATGGCATCGTCATGAAACAGCTGTTTCTGGGACCACACAATTTGCCAATAATGTCAGTGTAAACAGCGAAAAGAATGAACGATAAAACGGCAATATGTATGACACCAGAGCAAATGAACATGCGAAACATTCTAGCTGCATATGAATACGACCATAAACTACAAATGATAAACATCGATAAATAAAACGAGTTGGAGGTCGCAGCGTAGCGTTGCATGGTTGGACGTCAGTTGTGACATTCAGTTTGCGAGAAATAATATATTTGAGTTCTTATTAACTCAAAATTATTAACATTTTATACGTTTTCGTACCAGTCTAAGCTTTCTATTTCTGTTTCCCAAAAAGGAAAAACGGCGAAATGAACGCAATTTAGCCTCTCTAAAATTTATATTTTCAATCTATGGTTGAAAGAAGCAAAAAGAACGGTCTATCATAGTGTATGGCAAACACTTTTCACCCCACACTGTTTAGGCGGCAGCACTAGATAAATCAAACAGCGGACAATGGACGTTAGTACTGAATAAGAACCTAAAGTATACGCTAAAATCTTATGATTTGCGCATCACTAATAGTAAAATTAACGGTACGTCTCGACGCGCGTATATATGATGAATCGATGATACGTTCGTTTGCTTTTCGACGTTCGTTCTGAGCCTGGTTTTAATAAGACATTGAGCACACTTTTAGTTCACATTTAGTTGTCGGTCGCAAAGTCAATTTCGTTTCAGTCCTAATTCTCGAACACGAAAGTCCCGTGGAGTAAGCAAACTGAGGTTCAAACTTCAAACGCTAATGAGGATGGATTCAGTCTGTCGCAACACATAACAAAATTATACTAAGGCTTTCGTTTTCGTCTTCCTCTCGTTATCGAAAACTGTTGCTGCAGGCTTCTAGGGCTCAGCTGCTGGTGACATTAGTTTACTGCTGTAATTAGCTGCGTATGTATGTCGCCGACGCCGACGTTACTATGTTGCATACCGCAGCATAGGCCTACATACAAGCGACAAGCAACTTTCTCATCTTAAACATGTGACTGCGGGTTTACTCTGAAGTGACCAGAGCCTCTGTGTCGGTATTTATGACATAAACCTACGTAGTAGCAGCGAGATGGGAGTGTGGGAGAGAAGGGACTTTGCAGTGGCCGCATTTGAGACACGCAATTTTCTAGAACAGCGATCGAAAAAGTTCCTTTCTTGATGTGGGCAGTTCTGTCTAATGCTCTTCTCCTTGTGATCTCACTGTCTTAGGTGATTGGCATTGCAAAGCTATCGTTCTTTGCTGCATGTCTACTGTAGCCTATGTTGTATAGTTCGGCAAGATCTGTCGGTCGACACAGCTGAATGTCTATATAGAATTAGAAGCTGTGCATAAAAACAAAATTTGGACAGCGCGGCTTCCACTTTGTCGAACCTGCTTCCTCGAACAGTCGTATTGATCATCTGCACAATATAGGCCTAAATGCCAGTGTCGGTCTCTTCAGGTGTCAGCTGAAAATAAACTACTTCATAGAGCATATTAAGGTCACAGTTGTCTGCGCTCCTGAACACGTCTCCATAACTGACGCTCTAGAAATAGAAACGATTTTACTTTATTGTATCGAGACGGTAGACCACCGACCTGCGTAGCACGTGAGAAATGCCGGAAGTAGTAAGTAGAGCGAGAGTCTGAACGCAGCTGTAGCGTCGACGATCTGTTGCCGCATTCTCCGCGGAGACCACCCGAGTGACCCGACTACTAGTACCACACCCGACCACTTCCTTCCAACCCACCTGTTGGCGAACTGTCTGTCTATCCGTCTATCGGCGACCACGCACGACGAGCGCCGGCGCGCTACTGCCAGGCACTCTCACCACAGCACGTGAATGAAACGAGTTCAATATCGACCGCTCACTGCTCAGCCCTGGCATCACTTCGGGCTCGAGACACGCTTTGCTCGGCCGCCGCCGCTAGGCCTATGTATTGCTGCTGGGCCTCCGAGCAGTGCGGCCAAGCAAGCGTAGAGATGCACGTACGCGTCTCGGCAAAAATTAACCAACAGTTTGCCGACGCAGGCCTATTATATACCGCGGTATTTCGCACGCAACGATATCAGCTGATAGTTTTTATGCCGTAGCGGGGCTTTCTTGCGTTCGCGGTTCGGCCGTCGGGCCTTCGTTGTTGGGGGTCCGATGGCCTGGAACTTATTACCGGACAATCTCCGTGATCCATTGCCCTGCAGCAGTATCTTTAGGCGCGGCTTAAAAAACTGCACTTTTCGCGAGATACCAGTGTATTCAGCGCAATAGAAAGGCTTTTTGATATTGTGCTATATAAATCGAATGTTCACATTGACACTGTTATGACAAGTTGCACTGTAATAAGCGATTATGATGATAATGAATGACAACGATGATGTACAGCTTGCACATCTCCAGCATGAAGCCGATCGCTGTGGAGTGTGGAGACTGGAGATGCGTCGCTGTCATGCAGGCCTATGAACTAGGCCTTCCATAATTGCGTTTGTTGCCTGGGACAGCACCAGTCCTGGCCTTATACACGGCTGGACCAGTGCGCCCACCCAGCACGCGACCTTTTGAGGTGGCCTTACAAGATTTGAACGAATAAAAAGCTACAAAAAAGAAAATCAACGACCTTAATATAGCCCAATCATGCATAAAACGTCACAAGCGTATAGAGTACAAAGCTGATGGTGGTCTCAATGAAAAGTCCGACTCGCAAAGCCTACATATGCTATATAACTGTGTTATTCGTCCATCGAATTTGACGGAAAGCTGAATATTTTATAACTGAATAGCAACGGATGAATGACCAAGGTGGACTCTACCGCATTTCTACGAGTATTTCTTAATCCAACTGGAGCCGGATTTATGGTCTACTGCCGTAAATTATAAATTCGATGCACGTTTATCCGTGCTGTGCATTTCTATCGTAATGAGGTATATAATTAGCAATAATTTATTGATACTTGCAGACAATAAACACAGTTAAGCAAAAAGTTTTCAACTTCTTTGTACACTGTAATACAGCTCATTATCTAAGCATTCTGATTAAAGTTTACGTAGGCCCCTAGGCCTACACAAATCTACTAAACACCAGTCAACGAGTTCGCTCTTTAGTAAACTTCGGCTGATGAAATACGAGCGTATGCAAATACGAAAGTGATTTTTTGGCCAGATTAAGCACAGATCCGATGTTCAGATTAGGCCAAATATGAATTTGTGTAAAACATATCCAGATTTCGGCCGGAGACTTATGACCCCTGCAGCGGCGTTGTGAGTTAAAAAGTAGGCGTGGCAGGAAGTAGCAAATTTCCGACAGAGTAGATTATGGGTACACAGAATTCAAATTTTGCCCCTAATTTCCCGAAAACAGCTGTTTTCGGTCCTAAATTTTGCGCTTTGGGACAAAAATTTTCCGGCAAGAAGAAAACCTTTCGACAATTTTCCGACAGCTAAAAATTTAGGGGAGGAGAAGCAGTTGCAACCTGCCACGACGCCACAAAAAATATCCGAATTTTGGCCGGAGACAGAGGTCTACGACGATTTAGTCGTCAGATGGTATAGCCGAGCAGAGTGTGGTAGCAAACAGGAGTGAGGCTGGCGTAGCTGGCACAGACGAAGAGCTTCGACTCTCGACCGATGAACTCGCTTAAGTCGACCTCCCCCTCCCAGACCGTCGACGGACTGCCGTCCTGCTGCTGGCGCTCCAAGTGTGTCCACTCGTCACCAAGCACCACCGTCACCGCACTCGCCGCGGGCACATCCAACTGTACGACGTATACAGATCGATTACTATGTAGTTGAATAATTAAATAATATAGCTCCTTTTAGGAAACCCGTTACAGAGCCACGAGCGTCATCTGCCATATAAGATCACGCAGTGTCATCTGGCATCTGCCACTTGACACAGATAAACGCGCCCCGCCATAACTCTAGCCAGACAGGCCGTACGCGATTTACCTGCTCCAGGGGGATGAAAGGCTGAGTTGACCTTGGTGCTGGTTATATACTGAGACAGACAGTCACCCGTACAAGTACTAATAGCAACCCGACAAGGAGTCGAACCAACGACCTTGCGATCGCAAATCCATTGAGTCGCAACCATTAGATCTACACTATACCAAGCTAATGTCGTCTCGAGGCCGAGTGTGACCACGGTCTTGGTCTTGGGACCGAGAAAATGTGGTCTTGATGCTGGCTTGTCACCGGCCTTTTACTGTTGGCGTGGTAAATTCGAAACTTATTGGCCAGAACCACATTTTAACATATTTCATTTACTGTGTTTAAAATGTGACGCATTATTTATTATTAATATCATAATTACATGCATTTCTATTGTTAGAAGTCACAGAATTGTCGATCTCAATCTCGGTCTAGTCTCGAAGTGCTTCACGTACTTATCATGAGATCATGATCATGAGATTTTGGTTTTATTTATATGCCCCTGTTAGGCCTACTTCCAACCAAAGTCAACCACCTTGTCGCGGTGGTAGGGCTTCGCACCGACGACCCGAAACATTTCTAAAATCTGGACGGTAGGAGCTAACTAAGAGCTGACCAAACCCGTGAGAGCAGATTTGCTACACGTTACCAGTGCTTTTGTGCTGGTTTTGCCTTCACAGCCGACTACGGCTTTTCAGCCGTTTATTTACGGCTTCACAGCCGTCCACAGCTTTATAGCTGTTACCTGTAACCTTGCGGTTACATTCGGGGATCCGCATTGGGCCGAACTGATACGGCGTCAGCGCTGGGCAGGTGTAACAGCCTACCCACCCCGGAGGTAATAATAATAATAATAATCTGACTTGTAAAGCGCCAGTATGTGCTAAAAAGACTTCAGTGGCGCTGGTAAGCTAAGGCCCCTATTACTGTATTAGTATAGGCCCAAACTTGTCGCCCAAGTGTACACAAACTACTGAAACTATAGTCACAAAGGAACTTTTTAGGCCGGGAGTGAAATAGTGCAAGGTTTAATTTACCTTGAAATAGACGAGGTTGGAACTAGAAATAAATCGGTCGTCGGTGAGGTAGGGGCGTAAGTTAGCGCTGATTGGTTCATAGATAAAGCAGCCGTCCTTCCACTTCGAGAACTGTTTCGGGAACGTCGCACTCGACGCCGCGACGGAATCAGTTGGTCGTCGGTTGCAACAGTGGATCAGACCGTTGTAAACGTTGGGAAGACTCTCTCCGGCCTCAGACAGCGGCAGCGCGTACACCTGCACGTACCGGCAGACAAACTCAAGTGTCATTTAGCGTTCACGTTAGGCCTAACTACAGCCGTATAGCCTACAATGAAATAAAACAGAAATAAAACAACAAAGTGCAAAACGTCGCAATTTGTTTTACCGCAGTGCATGCAAACCACGGCGATAAAATAAAATACAACTTATCGGCAATGGCCTTATAACATTTATATGTATAAGGGTCTCTTCGTTTACTTGTTTATTTGTCGACTGGATTACTTCAAAAAGTAAAAGTTATGAACGAATTTTGACGAACTAAGGAGGAATTAGTTAGACTTTGGAGGCAATCCAAATTTTCTTTCGTGGATTTTTTTGGATATTTAGGGTTTGTTACCTTTAAGAGAAAAGCACAGAGAAAGGCACAAAGTGACAATTTGTTGTGTACTTCATCAGCGTTATTAAATAACAGATTCTAATGACACTCCGAACCCTCTTGCTTATCGAAAAAAAACTAATCTCAAAAGGTATGCACGATAATACCGGTAATACTAAAACACTTTATTGAGCCCATATCATGAGTATACTAACTTATCGCGTGCTGAGTCGCGAAAACTTGCCAGTATTTTACTGTTTTATGGCATCAGTTAAACACGCAAACACTAAAAAAGTGTTTTAACAAAAAGAAACCTGAAAACAGCTTTATATGACTTGTTGTAATACTATTTTCTGCAAAAAAACATTTCTTAGGATTCAGATTCACCTCAGATTCAACTGGTTTTCCCGCTGACATTGTGCGCTATACAAAATTACTTACTTATTTACTTAAAATATTCGTTTTCGCGATTAACGCGATTAGGCTCAAAACAATCGTGAGACAAATATTTTTCAGAACCGCTTGGGTATTGTCTGCATCGATTGTATGAACGGCACTCAAAAGTCTCGGAAATTGGGTGCGGATAACTAGCCGATTTGAGTAGACTCCGTAAATTCAATAAACTTAATTGAGTACAGATTTGATTGGCGTTCGTAGTAGTTGTAAAATCACCCCCTAAATGAGCGAGCGGTTAATTGTAGAATCACCTGGAATCGGTAGAAGCCTGGTTGTGGCAGGCGGATGACGAAGACGACTGAGTCACGGGCCGTGCATTGCTGAAGCACGTACTCCGTACAGTCTGTCAGTTCAGTACCGGCAACGTACAGCAGCTGTGACGTCATTCTCACCAATGACGTCATTATAAACGTCATCTGACAACAGCATCCCAAGCGTTTACGCTTAAATTGTAAAGAATAGAATTTGGGCGTAACAATTTTAGGACACAAATTATTATGGCATTATACTGCTCCATACACGGCCCAATTCTGAATCACAAACTTTCTAGGCATCATTCCGTATATGTACCCGCTTAAAATTAAGGTAAAACAATTATTTTCGATTTTTAACTGTAAAAGTTGCGATGACAACTATTGCGACACACGTTACTGCAACCTAGTCTGTCTGTCTGTTTGTCTGTCCGTCTGTCATACTTGTGCACTCTGCTAAAGCCGTTGGACAAATGAGACAGATATCGTGTGGTGGGACACTCGTGTGACCCAGAATAACACATTTACCACAAAGCTAAGCCCGGTTCCTCTACTTGATAACAAGAACTTTGATCAGCTGTTGGCGTACTTAATTATCTATGATCACGGGATAACAATCATCATACCTTTATGTCACCTGCATGCAGCAGCAGCAGCAACTGCATGTAGTGCAAGTGTCTAGTGGTTGGTGTTGACTCGTAACTTTCAGGATACGGTTCGATTCTCACCGCGGGTCATTTGCAAGAAATCTTGAAGAAGTTGCTAACCTTCTGTGTATTAAGATCAACTCAGGTTTCTAAACTAAGTGCCATGGAAAAGGTATAGTAGCTTATGGGCTATGGGCGTGAAGGCCTAGTGTGGCTGACAGGAGCACAGGTATGTCTGCTAGCTGCAAACCGCGAATCCAATAATTATTGTTCGCTGATGAAGGGAACAAATAGATGCGTAGTACGCAGGGATGTGGTCTCGGTCGAGACGTCTCGGTCTCGAGACGGTCTCGAGACGTACTAATGTCTCGTCTCGGTCTCGTCTCGGACAAAATCCTCAACGTTTCGGTCTCGTCTCGGTATCGGAGCAATATGTCTCGGTCTCGGCTTAGTAGGTCTCATCTCGGGTCTCGGGCCATTGCATCTCATCGAGACGTTTTGTGCAGACGCTCGCCGTGCATACTGTAGCTGCAGATAGAGCGATACTAACCAGCATGACATTTGTGGCTTAGACATATTCGTTTACGACGTATAAGGCTATAATGAGCTGTAGTTTACTAATTTCAGTTGCTTGCAAATTGCCATAAACATAATGGCTCATGTCCACAGCACTGCAGTTGCAATTCTTTATGGTGCAAACCGTTAATTATTCAGTGATACTGATAATTGTCAAAATAAAATGCAAAAACCCACAATATCAAAAACAGAAAGTGCTTACCACGGTGCGACTTAATAAATCTGTATAATTTTCTTTCATTGACAATGTGTTTCACCATACGCCACGGCAAACGTCTCGGCGAGACGTTAAAGCTCTCGAGAGCTTCAAGGTCTCAGCCAGCGTCTCGGAAGCTGCAACGTCTCGTCTCGGTCTCGTCTCGGTTTCGGCTTATAAGGTCTCGTGCACATCCCTGATAGTGCGCTGCGGTGTCATTAGCTCATGGCAATCAGCTGCCATTTCCGAGATTGTATAAAAGCGCTTCTGGTCACGAGTCTGACTCGTGTAAGCAGCGCTGCAGCAAGTACCGAAATTTTAATTCGTCTTTTGCCCATTTTTCTCTTGTGAAAATGTCAACCATTGTTTTAGTCAAAAGTCTTGGTCTAGGTTTCACAAAAATGGCTTAATGGTGTAACGGTAGGGTGTCGGACTTACGATCCCGAGGTCGAGAGTTCGACTCTCAGTGGGGTTGCTATCAAGTGGTTATTACTTGGATGGGTGACTGTCGGCGGCTTGTCTGGCAGTGGCTGCGGTTAAGGTGGAGCGCGTTCACTTGTGTCGGATAGCTGGTAACACTGTGTCATCCCATATAGCAGGTGACGAGACGCTCCGTAGCTCTGCGATGGGTCTCATAAAGAGCTATACGCCACCTTTTTTCTGTTTGAACCACTGCCGCTGACCTCGAGTTCATCGGACGTGGTGGTGACGTAAGGGTCTTCGTGGCTGACGCACTGCAGACCGAACTTGTGGAAGTTCGGCTGACGTCCTAGGAAGCCTGGCGGTAGAGTAGGCATGAGGAACGTTGACGAGGTTGCGGCGAGGGTCGAGGTGCAGACGATAAGATACTGGGCGACACGGTAGATGGCGCCAGCGTCTACGTCTGGGTCGTTCACGTACAGTTCCAGTCCGTACTCTCCAGGTTCCGGACCACTGCACCATTACGTTACACACCGGCTACAGCGAATATAGTTGTACTTCTTTGACGCATCTGACGTCGGCAACGCAAGAGAAGTACGCAAACGAGTACGCAAAAAAGGTTATGGATAAAAGTGGTGTCATAGGCCGATGTACGTTGCACCTGTTCGTGCTTTGCGTTGGATAAAAACTTACTTCACTAACAGGCAATAAAAACCACCGAGAACCGCTTGTTTTTGGCATTCCTTCTATCCGACTGCACTAAACCAAAAAAAAATTTACAAGCAGCAAACGAGGATGCGCATCGTTCTTCGTAGGCCTATTCTTACGGAGGTGTTTACTGTTGTACTAAGGTTGTAGAAATTAACGATTATCACGCGATTAGTCGTTAAAGGCATTTTAACGATAAAAACATAGATTTCGATTATTTTCAAGTTAAATGGCGCAATAAACTTAACAGTTATCTAGAACTAATCGTTAACAAGAAATAATCTCCTTCTTCAGAGACTAGATAAAAAATCATTCGCTAATGATAATCTTTATTTCACCAAATAAACATTGGTAGACAAGAAAAACAAAAACAAACAAACAAAAAGAACAACAATATAGAGTTAAACTCGCAAAATTGTCATGTTGAGCAAACAGCTATATAGACAAGAATATCCTACAGGGAA
>Ga0209367_1006366_pt1 | contig 16359 bp, 6 predicted proteins | sample WorMetLIZISLAND2_FD_187412 | JGI IMG/M metagenome (GOLD analysis project Ga0209367, IMG submission 187412) | Marine gutless worms symbiont microbial communities from Max Planck institute for Marine Microbiology, Germany - Olavius geniculatus... ... | reverse complement strand
GTGTGGGACAACCCTGCAGGAGTTAAGCCACGCTGCCCTAGATAGGCAGCGGTGGGCAGCGATAGTAAGAATGGCGTCAGACACCAACGGGCATTGAGCCCACGGTTGTCGATGATGATGATGATGCCAAGTGTGAACGTAATGAACATTGGAGGAGATTATGAGATTGGTCGTTTTGTTCGTGTGTGTCCGTCGTTGTATGTGTCCGTCGCTCCGTGTGTGTGTGTGTGTGTGCATGCCTTTGATTTGAGGCGCCATATCTCCATAACGGTGCCAGATAGACACATGGTCACAATGTAGTAATAGTAGTAGTTGTAACGTTTAAATTACGTCACTTGGCGGAGATATGCACTGGTACGAGCGTCTTCTTTAACGTTGGATTTATTTTCTACTGCAGGTAAAGGGAACTACTGGACATTGGACCCTGCGTCGGAAGACATGTTCGACAACGGCAGTTTCCTGCGTCGTCGCAAGCGCTTCAAGCGATTTACGGCAGCCGCTCATCATCAACTACCTCCGGGGTTTCATCCTCATCCGCATCAGTTGCAGCAGCTGAACGCTGTCGAACTGGCTCACCAAGCCGCCGCTGCAGCCTACATGATCCAGCATCAACAGGTAAACAATAGGCCCTGCAGTGCTGACATGATATGCGGTCGTCCGCCACTTAGCTGTATTCTGCATACACATGACTGCATACGGTGATAGCATGGTATCATCGGATAGAGCGCTGGCGACTTCATCTGCCAATTATATAACCGTGCATCAATCAGCAATTTTCAGTGCATGAAAAGTTTTAAGATATAAATAGCCACATGGAAACGGTGAGAGATAAGATCAATTTACTATTGACCACTAATAGGAAGTATCATACGTCCTTTCAGATAAAATGAATATTTTCGACCTTGGATGGCATTTAAGGTCACTGACAACCCGCAACACGGTCGGCTACCCTAGCGATAACTGGGCTTCTTGTTTTCTTTGCTGTCATTCAATGGCGAACTAGAAGGTGCTCGTAAGAGTGCATATCTCCGCCAAGTGAAGTAATTTAAACATTACGACTACCATGTTCTGTTACTATATATACTACTACATTTTGACCATGCGTCTATCTGGCACCGCTATATAGATATGGCGCCTCAAAGTACATGTGCACGGACGGACACACGGAACGACGGACACACGAACAGAACGACCAATCTCACAATCTCCTCCAATGTTCACTACGTTCACACTTGGCAGAGATAATAAAGATGAACATTATTTTGCAGACTGTGACCGAGATGGAACTGCGTCACATGGCGTTGGTGCGAGCTGAGCGACAAAATATACTTCAACATCAACATCATCAACATCCCCCACCCCCTCCAGTATTCTACCATCAACCTAACATCTTCCCATCATTCCAGCTCAACCCCGTTCTTTCTCCAAGCTCCTCAGCCCATCAGCCGCAGCCGTTCGCCGTCGCGCGGGACCGTGTCGGAGCGGTTTGTCCGCCGGCGGAGACCTCACCGTCGCCCGTATACCGTGGCGCCGTCGCCCCGGACTCTCCGCCAGCCCTCGACGAGCGTCCGTCGGTGTCCGAGGACCGGCTGCGAGGCACGGAGCTCCCGGACTCCAAAACGAGGTTATTTGTTGTACGAGTGTTTCAGTAGTTAATTATTGTCCAAAGACGCATACAGAGCGACGTAACTGAACTAAACTGAACTGAGACGTAATTTCACTTTATTTCAGTTCAGTTTGGTTTAGTTCGTAGATGTAAAAAAGTTCCAGAAAAAATTTTAAAAACGTTAAAAAACGTAAAAACTTGGCAAAAATAAAAAAAACGTTGATAACAAACGTTAGCCTTAATTTGTTCGACTTCTTGCCTAAAACCTAATGCTGTAATTGCAGTACAGCTAGAACTAAAGAAAGACATAAAATTTTATTCAATTTTAATTTAACCGTGTAGTCATAAGACCACATATCACTAGACTAAGTAAGTAAACTACCACCACTATAGCATATTAATTCGTTTATGTGGCTTTAAAAGCCCTTCTCGACGTTCTCGGTGTGAATTTTCAAATTTTGATGAACGTTTTTTAAAAAATAAAAAATGTTGAGAAAATAAAAAAAACGTTAAAAAAGTTTTTAAAAATGTGGCAAAAATAAAAAAAACGTAAAAACGTTTTTACATCTATGGTTTAGTTTTGTCGATTGTCGCTTTGCAGTGCATAAACGCCTTTATTGGCGTCGTGACTGACAGGGGGAGAGGGCACAATTGCTATTTTCCCCTAAATAAGAGCTGGTCGGTAACTTTAATCATCTTTATTCATCGAAAAATTCGATAGCATCACAAACAAAAAAAGAGACAAAAAACACTAATGTTTGTTTTTTTTGGTTTTAAAATTTTCTTCAAAGATATATAATTTGGGGCCAATGCCCAAAAGTTTTTATTTTGTAAAAAGTCAAGAGCAAAATTAAAATTTTTGATAGAAATATTTTCTCCTCTGTGCCGACTTTCAATTTTCTGCCATTGCACGGCTTCAGCCTATTTGCGCATTTTTTGAACACGCTTATTATCTTATGCTGAAAGTAATCATCGAGGAGGTTAACTCATTGATCATTGGTTATTTGCGTGTCGCTGTCAGTGCCGTAACCAGAAATTTCAACTGGGGGCTCGTCTTTCTTTCCCTCCCCCTTTTTCCCCAATTTGTCCTCCCCTTTCTTTTCTTTTCCCCTTTTCCCCTGCCTTTTTCCCTGTCTTCACCTTTTCTTTTCCTCTCCTTTAGAAGTAGAACCCCCTAAAATCCAGCTAGGGGTTCTGGGGGAGCGCTGTGAGCTCCCCCATTTGGATCTGGGGCGGAGCCTGAACCAAAATTGAATTGGGTGCGTTTTAGCTTTAAAAATGACATCTGGTGGCAACGATTTTAATTATTTTAAACTGACGAAATTCTGCTTAATATATTTTCGATATTTCAGTGCTATTATTAAGTTTTTTTGACTTTTTGATCCTGCTGCATTTCTTCATTGCATTGTTGTTTGTATTTTGGCGATGAATGATGACGACGAAAATAATAAATAAGTAAATTAGGATTATAATGTTTCCAGGTCAACGACAGCAGTGGTGAAACGCAGCGCCAACAGTTTTTCAATCGACAGTCTGCTCGGACGGCATCAAGGAGGCAAAACGTCGGCTTCCTCCGGGACGCTATCGGTCCGCAAATCCGTCGATGTCGAGAGCGGAGCCAGGCAGCTGCAGGCGTCGACAATACTTAGGCCTAGCGCCGCCATCGCCGTAGCACCTGTTCGACAGATAGTACCTGGATGTACATTGACAATACCGCCACAGTTAGCCACCGCCATGTTCTGATTGTTCATGCGTTCTATCCGTTTGACATGATATTACTGGCATAGCCATAGGGGGCACTAGGGCACGTGCCCCCTAGGTAGAGACTTTTATTCCTATACCTGGTGGGTGCAGCTTGCACCCAGTGAAAGATAAGGGGAAGTTTTGTTATTTTGTTTACTTAAGTTGTGTTTTTTTATTATTTGCATTTATCCTCTGTTTCTACCATGTTTATGGTGAATAAAGCTTCGTGTGTGTTAAGATTTGATTTGAATACACACTTTTAGCAAAATTCTTTCCCCCATATTTTTAATTGGACAATTTGTACCCTTACCAAAATTTTTTTAGCAAAGGGAAGGAGCCCGAAACGGGGAAAATTGCGCCTGAAAGTGGGAAGGGGGGAAACTTTAGCCCGATTTCGATTTCAGATTTGGGGGATAGAAGCCACTGCCCCTAGAGACAATAATTCATAGTTACTAAAATAGTGCCAAAATGCACCAAAACACTTCATTTGCACACAAAAAAATGACAAGTTTTTTTTCTCCCCACATCTTGCTCCCTGCGCTCCCCGTATACAGATTCTGGATACGCCACTGCATGATATGCATAGACGTCGGCCGAGTGCTGACGTAATATGCGGCTGTCCGTTTAGCTATACCGACTGCATTGTATGCAACTCGAATCTTGACCTCTCAAGTATTGAGCTGAAAATTGACACACTTGTAGGGGTTAGGCTTAGCAAATTATTCGTTGTAAAATATATTTTTAACTCTGGGCACTATGACGAAGTAATTGTTTCGTTTTAAAATCACTGTATCACCGTGTGTATGGGATAAGTTGTCTTGATAGTCGTATGCGTTGTTTCGCTGTTTAATATTTGTATAGATCTCTTGTACATTATTTATTGTTGTGTATATGTGCACACAGTTCCATGGATGTAACGTGAGGCAACTCGTTAAATAATATTTTTAAAAACTGATGGAATAATGACGTCTCGTTTTTGTCTCAAACTATAGAAATTGACGTCGCGGCAGAAGGCATGGAGCAGTTGCTCCCTTTCCACCCCCTTCCTCCCAAAAAAATTGCTTGTCGGAAAAATTTTTTCCCCAAAAGTACAAAATTTTGGACTAGAAATCCTCAATTTGGTGTAGTTATTTGGGGGCAAAATTAAAAGTCTGAGCACCAGCTATCACCTTTATTAGAAATTTCTAGACTGCTGGAAAATTGACTTTTTGCCATCTATCTTTTTAACTCAAGATGCCGCTTTCATGCAGTGCGCGGTGATAGGAGTAAATCAGTAATTTATGAATTTTTTGATTACGCCTTATAAACGCCGGGTTTTATCAGTCTGCTGATATTTAGTCCAGTAATTATTTATTTGGTCAAGTACAACTTAATAAACAGCCAAAGTAAGCTGTTAACTTCATGGTTAGCTGTTAAAACTATATTGTATAGGCATAGCTACGGTTTAGCCTAATTAAATAAATAAATAATATTTTGCAGTAAGGAAGCAAGTACGGTATACAATAATGCATATCAAAAGAGTAGTGCGGGCTTCCGCATAGCCTATACACAAATGCATTTATTTCTTAGTTCGCAGGCAGACGGTGTAGCAAGTTCGCAATCGATTCCATCAGTGTGGATGAGATGTTTATTTGTCGAATGAAACGATCAAAGTATGCGGACCTCATAATTACCGTCCAGCAACTGCCTGAGTGGTGTACGCAGCTTCAGATACTGATCCGCTGACGAGCCGCAATTTTGTTAAGGCGCTCACAGAGCGACGTGACTGAACTGAACTGAACTGAACTGATGGTTCATGCAGTTTTTGACGAACTGACCAGTGGACAAGCAGTAATGTTAACCGTCTGACGGCGTCGTGATTACGTGACTACGCTCACGTACGCGTCAACCAATGACCAGTGGCCTTGTCCTGCTTGCCCATTGGTCAGTTCGTCAAAAATTAAAACGTGTCAGTTCAGATCAAGTATACGTCGTTCTGTGTGTGCTTTTAGCAACCTAACAGATTCGAGGGTTCGAACTTGAGGATTAGTGCATATGACAAAAATAACCAAACATTAAAAGGTTTAGCATTAACATGACAAATAGTAACAATAAAAAGCCGCAGTATTATGCAGAGAGAAAACGCATCACAAAAACCCATGTGCCCTTGACCTTTTGAATACGACCTTAAAATTCAATAGCTTTCTAGCCGTGCCCCGACCCCCAACATCTGGGGGTCGGGGCACGGCCCGATGGTGAGCGAGCCTATAACGGGGGTCTGGGGGCAGAGCCCCTAGCGAGGTCTAAGGACAGAGCCTTGGTCAGGGGGTCATGGGCGCCTGACGCATTTTGGTTTTTGGACGTTCAATGGAAGCCGTTAAATTTGCCCACTTTTCTAAAATTTCGAAACGCAAAAAGATCAGATTTTGTGTTATCTTTGCAAAGATCAACTGGTGGCCACAAAACTGGGGAGGAGGGGGTGTGCCCCCTGTCCAGGCCTAAAACTGCCACTGGGTTCTAGCGGTTGGTGAAATATAGTTTATGTTTACGCAAAATTTTATTAAGCTGTGTGCAGCGGTTCATTAGCTATTGTGTATAGACGGAGGGGAAAATAGCCAAAAAACATAGTTTATGTAGCATAGATGCTGAAAACAATAAACCTATAGTCGCTACCCTAGAGTAGACGGTAGTAATAATAGCGATAATCACAGACTGATATAAAATGTCGCAAATGTATTTTGTGCAACGTTTAAGCAAGCTTTGGTTTTGTTTTTCTTATTGCCACTGTTGCTCCACGCAGCATTAGGCCTGTTCTGGCAAACAAGGGTGTACGAACTGAAACAGAAATTAAACTGCCAACCTTTGTTCTGCAAACATTTTTTTTAAAATCGAAAGTGAGTTTTTCGTCCGCATGTATAATGTGCTTTAGGCTCATGCGGATCCGAGTCCAGTAACATCAAGTCCACGTCGCGCACACGTCGGTAGTCAATGGTTACGGCAGCTGCAAGTCGTTGCCAGGTAGCTGAGCGGATGTGGCGCCGCGCTGCGGAACAACTGTTGCTGAATAAACTCCACTGCTGATGCTGATGATGCTGATGCTGTACTAGAAGATAAATAATTATTAGTTGGAAGCAGCTATAGCTGTTTACAATACATTCGGTTAGGTTTACTGACTGCTGTAGAAAGTGCAAACTGAAATCGCTAAAGTGCTTCCTTTTCCTCACTGGCTTAGCCATCATAAATGAGGGGTGGAGGGCCCTGGGGGCACATGACGCCTCCCTAGGCCCCTAATCAGTTACTTGAAATCATGCAAAAAAATGCACCAAAAAGCATCAAAACGTTTCATTTTAGCACAAAAACAACAAATTTTCTGGGGAAGGGGCAAAGACTCTTCCCTCGGTGGAGAAAGAGACCCCTTCCCAAACTTTAACCCTCAAGTGCTCTCCTTAGGCTACATCGATATCCTGGTTACGCCAGTGCTTTTCCTTTCGTTTGCCTAAATGAAGACTGAAATGGAAAGGCTAAGACCAATTAGTCAACTGAAGTTTAATCAGCAGTCTTCTTTTTGGATCACTCTGTATATGAGGTATGTCTTCAGTACGCCTAACTGCAGAATTTGACTTGATTTTCTTATTATTTACTTTCTTACGTACTTATTTTAATGTTGGCCTTGGCGACTAAAATTTGGTCCGTCATTTTCACCGTTCTGTATCTTCAATCGGCCTACTCGCTTCCAATTCACGTGCACGTTTTGGGCAAGTCCGTTGAGAGGGGAAGGAGATAAAAGGGGAAGGGGTAAGTTATCTCGGGTCCAGCCACGTTGGGTGGGGGACGCCGTCGCTCAAAAATATGAAGTACACCGGAATGCGCCATTTAAAAAGAATCCAAATATTTTTTTCCTATATATAGAGGGGCCCCGCGTCCCTGGTTACGGGCAACGTCTTCATTTCAGCCTTCAACAAGTTTCGTAGGCCTCTTATAACCTAGCAGCCGCAGTGCACTGGCTTCGATTAGAGACGAAATAGCTTGTCCTACAAAGACCGAATTCCGCTTAGTTCGACTTGTTGTAGGCTACAACGATCAACAAATCTATAGAAACAAATCGAATAAAATAGTAGGGTGTGAGGAGGGGTGTCCTCTTCGCACCAGGAAAGGGATTTGGGGAAAAGGTTATGTCAGAAAATTTTTACCAAATTTTTGTGTGTGTGAAAATGAGGCGTTCTGATGCATTTTGACACTATTTTGAGTGACGCAGTAAGCTCCTGGGGAAAGGAGAGACGGGGCACGTGCCCCCAGTGCCCCCCCCCCTTATAGCTACGCCAGTGGCTATAGGACAGTTTCAGTTTATACATCGTTCCCATCAGCTGCTGGTGTTGATGCCGAGAGCTAATTGTTTGCAGTTAACGAGTTAACGCATGCTGGCGGGCGACGGCGAGCTGACTGTGTGTGACGACGGGTAGACAGACGATCCGTGCACCTCCTTCGATGCTGTAGTAGAACGACTTGTGCACTGTTCTGACCATGGATGTAAAAACGTTTTTTATAAAAGTTCTAAAAAAAACATGTTTTATGTTTTTAAAAACTTGTAAAAATGTTATTCTGTGCTTTTTTAATGTCGTGATTTTGTTGTTGTTAAAACATAAGCCTACAAAATGATGCATTTGTCATGCGCAAATTGCGTTTAGCGTCCATTTCCTGGACAGAGCGAGTGTTTTGTAGCAGTAGCCCTATTATTGACTTTGTTTGATTCGTATTGACGATGCTTATTACATGAATGAATACTGTAGTTTTGTGTTTAATGCATGTTTTAAAATCTTTTTTTTAAATTTACAAATTAATGTTCTTAGCATGTAGGGTTCCGACCTAATGTCGCCTTGTGCGAAATTGGCAAAACTATACAATATATTGTGCTAGGATTACTTATATGATTAGGTTCTCGTTAATGGTCATAGTTTCCGCCAGTGAATATTCTGTCTACTGGTTTTTAGTTAGTTTATTTTGCATTTCTGTTGGCTCAAGCATTAAGCAATAAAACAGCACTAGTGGCATTCACTCTTCTGTCCTCTCCGCTCAGTCAAGGATGCACGAATCGTCCCGTAATCGACGACGGAGCAGAGTTGATTGATTGATGAGCGCGTCACGTTCTAACGAGTGGCCGTTGCCGCATTAGCGTCTAAACATTGCTCCGTCGACGCACCGATTCAACTTGCATGCTCAGCCGACCATGCAGTAGCCTATACACAAGACGCTCGGCCATCGTCAGCTGATGTTTGGGACACGCGTTTTATATACCCCACGCTTACTCCTCTTCTAATCAGCGACATCGTGGGTTAGAACTAGACGAGACAATAGCAGCGTTAAAATAACGTCTTTTTACGGGGTACCCATCTTTAACGCCCTTGTTCGAGAGAAACCCCCTCAGCTGGCAACATGAAATTTTGTTACAAAATACTTGTAAAAACCCGAAGTCTCTATGTCACCTGCGCTTGGATCGGTACCGAAACGTGACAGACAGACGGACGGACAGGCAGAATTACGATAGCAAATACGCGCTAAGTGCTGTCGCGCGTAAAACCGGAAGCGGCAGAAAATAACAATTTTCCGAACGACAGCTGCAAATTTCCCACAGAAACGATTGTGGGTGATCAAACTTTTATTTTACCCTAATTTATCGAAAATGTAGATTTTTTTAGCACAAAATGTTATGTATTGGGACACATTTTTTTCGACCAAAAAAAAGAAAAAAATGTTTTCCATCAGACTACAATTAAAGGGTGAGACAATCGCCCTACCCCTTTCTACAACGAGGGCACTGTTTGCAATGACTCAGCTGAGCCAAAAGAGTAACACCCATTTCAACTACGTCGCTGATTAAAATTTACACGACCATCTGACAAATGTATTCGCGACTATTTATTGTCTTTCTTAACGTATAACTGTTGTTATTTTATCACGTGATGTAGCATATAAGACTTGGATAAAATTACACAGAAAATACTGACGAAAAGTAAATAAATAGGCTGCAGGGCCTATGTATGGGGCGAGTAGAATGATTGTACAAACGTGACACGATCTGGCAATAAACTTAAGAACTTGCAACATCTCGGCAGTCGACAGCAAGTCGTAGATTGAAAATATCAGCGAACAGCAGCAGACTAGGCCTACATCTTAATGTCAGACGCTGAAGAGTGTCACCACTAACTAGGCCTAGACTATTCACTGAGCGATGCCACTACACTGAACTGAACTAGGTCTAAATAGGAAGTAGAGTTGAGCTGTAATTAAACTGTTAATACGAAGCTATAAACTGTTTGTGCGTCAGTCTCTTTAGTACTGCGTTGCTGCATGCTGTAGCTGTAGGTTCATCATTGTCTGTCACTTTATTGACGTCTTCGTTTCAATCAGTCTTTAACCCTTTTCAACACTGTTGGTTAATGTTCAAAATTCAAATAGGGGGGCCTAATTATACGTTGTTTTCTGTAGATGTATTAATTTCACTGCAGGTGGCAAGACAACTAAGAAAATGACTAGACCTATTAGCATTAGGGCCTATACTTTTGACTTGTAAGAGATTAAGCTTACACCTTATGTATAAAAAGTAAAGTAAGCTAATACGCAAATCGTGACATTGTATAGGCCTATACATATATAAGCCTATCAAAGACTTGTACAAGATTTTGTTTTTGTTCCCGTCTCATTTTTTTCTGCATCGTTTTTAGTTCGTAAAATCGTCAAAAAGCTAAAATTCTGTGTGCTATACTCAGTAGCGGTTTTTAAGTCTGGGCCGGGGGACAGATCCCCAGTTTTGCTCCAGCCCCCCCCCAGTTTCGTGGCCACTCATAATTTTTTTTTGCAAATATAACACAAATATAGGCCTATGATTTATTTGCGTTTTCAAATTTTAGAAAAGTGGGCAAATTTGCGGCCTCCATTAAACCTTCGAAAACCAATAGTGCTTCAGCTTCAAGGGGGCTTTGCCCCTGGGCCCCGTTGGGGGTTATGCGCTCGTCATGGGGCCGTGCCCCCATTACGGGCTAGAACCGCCACTGCAGCGGTGCTCGAAAACAGTCGGAAGTTGAAAAAAGGTGCAATGGGCGCAAACAAATTTAAACTTTAGAGCCCAGAAAAAAATAATGCTAGGCTTTAAACAGTGGCTACGTCTGACGTTCATTTTCGTTTAACAAACTGACGCACCTGTGAACGTTTTATTAACACGGTGCTTTCCACATGCTAATATGAGCCTCAAAAGCACGCTTCCAACTTTTGCCGATTTTCAAAATTCTTTTACTGCATGTGGAAAATGCGCAATAACTGTGTCGCTACACTGCCTTGTAAAATATGAACTTTCAAAAACCTGCTATAAAGCGGTCTTAACTTCCAATTCAGAAGCACTGCATGAACAGAAAGGGTTAAACGACTACAATAGGGCTATAGAAGAATTGTGTCACTGACGCACGCAGGGTTAAGGAGAGCGTAGGCCTACAAGTGGGCAATGTGGTTCTAGGAAACGGTTGAGTTTTAATCCGGTTTTATTTGCCTAACGGCGGACATTAAGCGACACGCGGCTGAATACAGAAGCGCTCTTTGCAAGCGTTGCAATAACTGAGCACTACATGTTACCGTGTCCGCCCAGCGGGACACTACAGCGTTTACAGTAGGCCTATTCTGTTCTGTTCACACTTTAAACCAAAGCCATCAAACTCACACAGCCCAGCTGAGGTCCAATTAATTAGGCCTATATACCACCAGCCCGCAAGGGAGACATAGGCATGCGCTCGACTGAATATCGACATGATGACTTCTTGAAAAATTGCACAATAAATCGCTTTCTTGAAAATGTTTATTTCAAGTAATAGACCTAGCCTACACTAAATGAAACTGTGAAGAATTGTCAAGAAAATTTTACCCGAACTACCGAAATTATATTGCATTCTTTTTCGTTTCTGTCTTACCGGTTTGGCTATCATTTTTGAACAAAAAACACCTTCGGATAGCAAAATCTCGCAGCTTTGATACTTGAGTGCCTTACGACCTATCTTCTGTCAAAATAGCCTGCTAGCATTACTTTACACAAATATGCTGTCTCGCTATTCGCAGCTGCGGTATCTGCCATTGAGAGCACTCTACTATCCGCTAATTGTTGTTTGATCTTTTATACGCAGTTGACCTGTCAGCTCGCCATCAGGGCCTGGAACATATTGCCTGCCAATGCCGCCTAAAGAATGCTGGAGTACTGGACTGCGGAGTGTTTTAGCAGACAATAATACTGCGCGGGACGGCCTACATGACCCCTCCGCACTCTCTCCCTGTGACCTCTACGCGACCTTGACGGTTTGGCCAAGTGGACACAGTCGAAGGTCAAACACAAAATATGATCAGAAGAAGCGCCGACGACTTTGACTTCTGCCGGCGTCGCCCAGTGTGCGTCGAGGTGTGCGTGGACCGTGGCATGGCCCCCGGCATCGTTGGACGCGCGGACTCAAAATCCGCAACGAAATCGAACGAAATTTCCCCTCAGTCGGACTTACGCCGCCGGGCGGCCTCATTCTGTCAAAATTTCGAGCTCTGCTTATTTTTATACCAGCAATGGCGATGTGGATTTCTGAGATAAATTACGGATTGAAGGCGGATCAGAATTACATAAATTCGCACCCGCCAGCCTACTTTTAGTAGACCTACTCCATTCAGTTCTGTGGAGTCATATAGCCCCGAAGGCTGTCCCATTACTGCTCTGTTTCTTCTGTTCCGTCCACTTACCTCCCGCCATTTCATCGATCCATGGGTCTTTCACTTTTCAGCGCCTTGAAGCCGGAGTGATGACCACGTGACCTAGTCATGACTTCCGGTCTGTGAAGCCAAGATCATTAATGCCGACTAATAGTCTCAGCCTGTCACCCAATCATATCACTTCATCGTCGCAACTGAAGAGTCCAAACGAAAGTGGACTAAGTCCATTTTTGAACGGTAGCCTACAATGGAAAAGTTGTCAAAGTCCACTATATTAAATCCTTTTACGATTCAGCCTACTTTTCCGTTGTACTTTTCATATGGCACTTCCAGTTTTCGTTTGGGCCCTTTAATTGTATTTTTGTTCTGCATGTTTTTCTGTGCATGTATTGCATTTTCCTTATTTGACTTTTGGGTGGCCAGCTTTGATGGGCCTGCGCCCTTTCTGGCAGCCTGGTTGCTTTTTCCCAAATAAATATTGTTGTTGTTCAACGTCCACGCTAGTGGCGCGTGAACGACAAACTTCATTTAATTATGCTCGACTTCGTGTGTTATTCGGCTGTTTCGTTAAAGAAATTCCTTGGACCTAGTGCATAGGACCAAAGTTCACCAAACGCCCAGAATTCTCGCTACGCATACGTCTATGCGAAAAAAATTGCATCGACTTCGATCGCCCTTCTATATGTCCTTTATCGCCGCGCTGTACATTAGGCCTATTGTCTCAAGTATCCATTCCTGCAGACGTGCGCGACAAAATAATAACGACGTCGGTTGACTGCGTCTAAAAGCTATTTGTCGGTCCCGGTCACAGTTGCATAACAAGGCGTGGTTCAGAAGTAAAATACATTTTCTTCCGACAGAAATCTGCCAAGCAGACCACACAATGATAGACTCATTTGCGAGCGCGTATTGCACGTACGGCCAGTTGGACAGAAAATCATCCGGCTGCGGTCATGCAATGGCTACAAGTCACCCACTGTAAACAGACAAAAATCGCTTATAACTGCTGACGTGGGCGAGACTGATGAGTAATGGCAGACAGACAGAATGAGGGAAATGTGGATAGAACCTGGCTAATGGTGCGTGCGCTGGACGTATGGCGCCAATAGGACTTGGAACGAATAAAAAGGCACGACGCTAGGCAAAGAACTACAATCAGAGACGGTAGGCCCACTCAGGGGCGTCTATATGTCCACTGAGCCCGACTACGCTCAGAGTATTACTTTTCTCAAGGGAGGGGGCAACTTTTAGCACTTCTGGGGGGCAGTCATCGTTCCACCAAAGCTTGACCAAATGTTTTGTAAAAATGCACCAAATTTGTTTTCGGCCGGTGCTCTGCCCCTGATCCAAACTCCACTTGACACTATATACTCTTACCCTTTGTAAATTTTTAAAACTGTCTTTTATTAACACATTTCAGACAATTTTATAATTTATCTAATTCTAACTAATTACGAAGCACCGAATGCTAATTCTAACTAATTGGCATCCTCGACAGATTAATTCTAATTACTCAGAAAAATTGCCAATTGGTCCCAGGTCTGCTAAATAAACTGAAAAGATTTATTCGCCATATAATGTGTGGCACAAAGTGATAACAAAGCAACAACAAATAAAATCAAACATTTCTTAGTAACAGCACAATTAGGAAATATATGCACAGAAAACAGCAAGAAATTCTACTAGTATAAGGCAGCATAAGACACGCTAGAGACAGGCCTAGGCCTATACAGAAAAACTACTCAATGTAAACGCCTGAAACCTACACCAGTCCATTTGCTAAAGACACATAATGTCTATATAAAACATGGATGCAGAGTTTTAGCATAATCTAAGACCTTGCACAATTCTTCTTCTTAGCCGATTAACAGATCCAGTAAAGTGTCTGGAAGTACCAGTATAAAATCTCTACTCGAAACTGATTTTCACCGTTACTCAATTTGAGCTGTGGAGATCTGTTCACTGCTTTCCTCGACTTTGACGACGACACAAAACCAAAATTCGTGCAAAAACCAAACTAGTGTACTGAAAAGAAAATTAACATTCAAAGACAGCAAGCAAACAGGGGCTACTGCCATAAAACGTGCAATTTTCGTTCGAAATGTCAACCAAAGTTAAAAGCAACAAGAAATTTGAGCCAATGCTCACGAGACGCGTGAAAGCCTATAGCAGTTCCGGTTCAGTAGTTTAGCTGAAAATTGGGGTCACTGTCCACGCTAAGTTAACATACAAATACCAAATTCTCTATCTGGATCGCATAACGATAGTTCCGTGGCGCCACCTTGTGAATGATATAAACTTGTGTTGCAGCCCAAAATCGCCAAAAAATCCATAAACTCCCCTATTTTGGCGTTCAAGGTCATTAAATTCGGTGCCAATTGCGTGAGCCAGTGTATGACTTCCTATTAGTGATTAATAGTAACCTAGGCCTTATCTCGCACCGTTACTGAAATACAGCGACCTATTAGCCAAAAATCGCAAATTTTGCCCATTCCCCTCTCATTTAGCGCCCTCGTTCGAGGTGACCCCTTTCGAATTTTTGGAAAAGCTTTATGGTTCCTGAAACTAGACTCTTCCAGGCAGCCGATGGTGAAGATTTGGTGATCCTATCTTGCACTGTTTTTGACTGATCCACCCGCGTGACGAACAGACAGACAGACGGACGGACAAAACTGCAATGGCTAAGAAAAGCTGAAAGCAGTAGCTGCTTTCACGCGTAAAAAATGCACAACACACTCTTGGCAAAACATTGTAAAAATCAAGACTCAATTTCCCACGATAAAAATTCATGTAATAGTCTGCAAAAATTTAGTACTCGGCAAAGGTTTATAGACAGGGGAACAACTATGTCCACAATAAATTTTTGCACATCTTCACATCAACTTCTGGTAATTATGAATTAATCCTGGTAAGGTCAGGACCCTTACAAGTAGTCATCTATTAGAAACTGTTGGAACAGAAAATAGTGATGTCCTCATTATGCAAATAATATAGGAACCTCTGAAAAGAAGTAAATACTGCCAATGCAGAGAAACCTGGGGTACTACCCCCAAAAATTTGTTTGGCAAATTTGGTGCATTTTACGGGTGAAAAATGCAAAATGTACGACCGCTAATGTAAATTTTGAGACATCAGGTTATTAAAAGTGGCACAGAAAAGCGATGCTTTACCATAACTTCTACAGGGTTGTCCACAAAAACGTGGCACTTTACTTTTGTCCATATCTTCACCAATTATTAACCAATTTTCGAAATTTTTTCATTCGCACACTACGAAGACAATTTGCAATAATATGATTATTATATATCCCATCACATGGCAAATGCGTCTCTACACTACTTTGTGAAATATAAATGAAATATGAAAGTAAAACGAATGAATAAACATTTTGGTAAAAACACTTCAGACCAACATTGCAGTGAATGGTCTGTATGACATTAAACTGTGTGGGTTTAAAATGGTCTAGTGTCATACACATCATTCACCACAATGTTTCTCTGAAGTGTTTTTATTCATTTACCTAAATGTTTGATATTATCATTAGCTTCGCCTTACATTTATATTTCACAAGGTAGTGTACAAACACATTCACCGTGTGGTGGGATATATAACAATCATATTATTTGCAAATTGTCTGCAAAGTGTGCCAGTAAAAAATTTTTGAAAATCAGTCAATAATTGGCAAAAATATGGACAAAAGTAAAGTGCCACATTTTGATGGCCCCCAGTGCTCCATAACTTTGAAGACACTTTATCAGTGACAATAGCACATCAGGAAAATCAATGCAAAAATACTGTGCACAGTATGAACAATATAAACATTTTCACACAGCATGTTGGAAAAAGTTTTGGCAGAAACACATAAATGTAAAAAGAGGAAAAAACAAAAACAGTTGCCCTAGTTTACAGAGATATACACGCAAAATGAAACTACACAAATTCTAATCAGATAACATATAAAAACTACGCAACTACAGAATTTCTACTCAAAACAAGAAATTTGAGCAAAGCTCACGAGACGCGCGAAAGCCTATAGCATTTCCAGTTCAGCAGTTATAGTTTCTAAAATTGCATATCACTTGGACTCGGCCCATAATACACATCGGCCATAGGCGCGTGTGGCGTTGGCGACGGTGGCGCCTCCTTGTGAATGATATAGACTTGCACAGCCCGATATCGCGAAAAAAATCTGTAAAACCCCCTATTTTGGCGTTCAAGGTCATCCAATGCCATTGAATTCGGCGCCAATCGACAGCCAGTATACGATTTGCTATTAGTGATTAATAGTAACCTAGGCCTTATCT
>Ga0209367_1006365_pt1 | contig 16359 bp, 13 predicted proteins | sample WorMetLIZISLAND2_FD_187412 | JGI IMG/M metagenome (GOLD analysis project Ga0209367, IMG submission 187412) | Marine gutless worms symbiont microbial communities from Max Planck institute for Marine Microbiology, Germany - Olavius geniculatus... ... | reverse complement strand
GCAACATTTAAGGAATTGCACATCGAAAACAGCAAAAATTACAAAAGGTGATATTATTCAGCAGCACATTGACACACAGTCAGTGTGATGCGGGCAATATCGCCTTTTGTAATTTTTGCTGTTTTCGTTGTGCAATTCCTTAAATGTTGCCGTTAACGAGTGTATAAACTAATGTTTTGTACATTTATGGTAGAAAGACACGACCAGGCATGTCTGAATTTTAGTCTATTGTTCTGTCTGCATGTGCGCACAGTGGCGTGACGTCATAGTGACAATGACGTCAGTAGGCCAGCAGCAGATTACGTCACCAGCTGCAACGCTGGCAGCGTGCCATTAACAGCAAATTACAGCCGTACAATATATAGGCCGTTACTTTTGAGAAAGAAAAAAATTGAAATATTGTTATCTTAACTTTCAAATTCACTGTGCGTTAAATTACATTGAGTAAAAACTTACATAACGGATATAGATAGGCCTACACAACATTCTCACAAGAAGCTTTCACAGTTTACAAAGCTATGTAAGGGCGATATGAGTCAACACTCGAAAATGCCTTTCACTTAGCTTAGCTTTGCACCTATTTTGTGTGAATTAAGTAAAAGTATCTACAATGAAATTTTGTTTAGGATATACAGTAATATTTTTCAAGTATTTTGGATCGCTAGTCTTGTAAAGGCCAGTCTAGATCTTTTTGCTCTGCTAAAAATCACTTTGTGTCGAGTGCTACGCTGAATATTAAATGTTAGACTTCACTTTGTTTCACTCGTTTTTATTATCATCGTTGCTGGTCTAGTTCTTGTTTTCGTTCTCGCCATATTCTGGCCCCATTAACAGCCCTGTCGCAACAACTGTATTTGTAGTTAGGTATTTAGAACAGAAACTAACCTTGTGATCCGGCGAAGCCTGTGAAACCCGTGTAACCCGTAGCGCCGACTCCGCCGGGGAAACCAGTACCTGGCAAATAAAACAAAAACACATTCAGCAACAATATATAACTTTATGAACAGTAAATAAATAACGATAGATATACAGGGTGGGTCAAAATAGAACCATTTTTATATGCCTCAAACCTAAGTTTACCAAATATTAATTTTTCATTGTCAAAATCAGAAGACAATTTGCAATAAAACTGTCGCTGTAGATCCCACCAAACCCAAAGTGTGTCACTACACTACCTTGTGAAATGTCAGTGTCTGAAAAATAACAATTAAAAACAAGACGACTTTTGTAACAACACATTTTGAGAAATTAACAACAAAAACAGCGTCTTTGTTGTCTCAGTTATTGTGTAACAAAATCACATCTCACAGTTTTCACATCAAATGTTCAATGTGTCCACCTTGCTGCTGGATGACGCATCGAAGACGGTGTGACACCGGCGACGCCACTGACCAATGGCGAGATCAACCAAACGCTGCAGAACTTTGCCCCGCTTAGGGACAATGGCTTTTTTTAGCTGATTAACTGGCGTGAATCTTCAACATTGATAGGCCACTAGCCCTAACGTTAAACCTAATCCTAACCATAACCCTAATCCTAACCTCATGTTTGTGTTTTGTGTTTGTGTAAAGGTTAAACTTTCTGTTTACTGTAAAGTTTAATCCTACCATTCCATAATTGTGTTTGTGTGCATTCTGCCTGAAAAGGCCGTCCCCGAAATGACCTTTACTGTGTCGGGTGGGACGTTAAACCCTACTCACTCACTCACTGACTGTGGGATGACGAGTGATTACTGCCTACAGTGGCGGCGCTCATTGCGTAGCCTACAATTTTTGCTTGATGTGCACAATACACACAAGAATACAAGTATAATTTTTCTTACCCGAAAATCCAGTGAATCCAGGACTGCCTGCAAAACCCGGCTGTCCTGGGAATCCCGTGTAACCTGTGTCTCCAAGAGTGCCAGGAAATCCCGGACTGCCGGGACTTCCCGGGAATCCCGTGAATCCAGTAGCTCCTTGGTTTCCTGCACAGAACATTGAAATGCTATTATACGCACTGTTAAAAATTAATACGGATAACAACCTAGGCCTAACTACAGAACTGAGACTGATAACAATGGACTGCACGAAATGATAACTCACTCAGATTAAAGTTCCACAGCACTCAGTTTATCAGCCTACTTATCACTTCCCATTAGAGTGCCCCGCAGTCCAACAGTTTTCCGTCTTACATACCATAAAATACCGTATAATTGTTAAAGTTAATCATGGACAAAAGTTTCGGTTATACTGTGTTCCTAAGAATTTCTAGGCTTCTCAGTGGTTTTACGACATAAATATTTGAGTTTGTGTTTACCAGTGACTGACTTATATTTGTTACATGTAGACCTAGGCTAATTTTAACACTTGAGCTATTCGTGGCTGCATTGTAATAAATATCTCATAACAGAGAAGTTTCTATACTGGCTGATGCTTACAATTTGAAACTGTAATCCTGTCCGTTCAAGACTCGAGACTTAACGGTATCTGTTTACTGTTGCATACAGTAACAAATCATCACTGTAACTTAGCAAGCGCCTCTGCCTGTTTTATGACGTTATACAAATCTGCTTTCAATTTAAACCTACTACATTTAAATATCGTTAAACGCAAATCATGACGGAAATAAGAAATGAATTAACGTGACGCACAGACCTGGGAATCCGGGGCCCGGTGCGCCAGTAGCCCCGGTATCACCACGCGGTCCAGAAGGACCCGCGGGACCGGGTCCACCAAGACTGCCTGGGGTCCCAGGTCCCCCTGCAGGGCCAGGCTGACCGAAACCTGGTGCTCCCGTATCACCAGTGAATCCCGGTCCACCGGGAAAACCCGGTAAACCTGGAGGACCGATCTGACCCGGTGAACCTGTACAGGAGAACATCAGCAACATTACATTGGCCACGTGCAAATTAAGTTGAAAAATTACAGCAAGAAAGAAGCGTAATTATTGTTTAAATGGTATCATTCAGTCCGTAGAATTTCTATATAACGAAATCTTAGTTATTCGTCAGAGCGTACAATGTCTTTACTGTACGCACAATGATGTTCTATGCATGTGAGCTGGTGGAGTAATGCAGGCTTACAGTAAAGAACTTGCCTAAGCTTGATATCGAAGTCGACTCGATATAAATACCAGATAACCAACATCCCTCTCTGCCAAGATCTCATAAAATAGCTATAGGCCTACCGTATAAAGTATGACACCATACAGCAACAATATCCTGAATGAATATACCAGAGTCCAACTTCTGCAGTTCACCTGTTAATAAGAGATATGATGCGCGTCCGGTAAATTAGCCGCTGCGAGCGGCTGGCAGCTGTTGCGCTAGCCGCTACGACTTTTCGTCAGACAACAACCCACGTTAGCGGATAGCGGAAGCGAACGTGACACGTCAATTTGTCCAAATGGCTGTGGTTGCTTGTAAGAGGCAAGTTTCAAGTAAAAATAGTAATTAAGAAAACGATATTGCATTAATGTTGTTTTATACTGTTCGGTGGCACATTTAGATCAGTGATTTTTCAACTTTCGTCTAAAAACTGATACGTTCAGAAGTCAGGATGTTGGCCGGAACTGTAACGTAGCGTAAAATTTTTACGCTACAGTGTGCTCGTAGAGGCTTGCCGTAGCCGAGTGTCCAGTAGCTTAGCAGCTACAAGCCGCTCACAGCCGCTAAGTTGCCAGACGCGCCTACGGCCTAAAAGAATTATTAGCGTCAGTGCACATCAGACAAAGTTATCGTAAAGGCACAGGATATTTATCCGGCAGCCGTATCAATAGCCGCTAGGTGTTCATAGGTACCAGCTAAAGCCGTGTCTTTGCGGCGGTACGACGAGCTACCGGGCGGCAGCCGGGCAACTGACAACCTCAACCCTACCACATAGGAAATCACGGATCGCCAGTCGGCAAGTGTCGTACTCGCCTGCAGGAGCATCGATTTTATCACAAATATTATACGCTTAGTATTAGTGTGCATTATTGTCATATAAATCCTTGAAATACGCTAACCTTAACGCTAAACCTAATCCTAACCATAATTTTAAACCTTGAACCCATAGTATTAATGCTAATTTTGGTCATCGCGCTTAGTTACTAAAAAGTTAAAGATTACTAAAGTAATGAGTTTGATTATTGACTAATAAGCTACGACAATGATTAACTTATGTGTACTATCCAGTGCATGACTATACAGTATACTTTGAATTGCAAAAGAAAATAGTTTGTGTAGTTTTCGATACAAAAGAACGCTAGAAACTGTAATAACACGCAGTGTCCACAGCGATTCATCAATATCCGATGTAATGTGATCTCGTCAGCAAACGTGATCTAACCTGGTGCTCCAGACCATCCGGTTGCTCCGGGACTTCCGCGGAAACCCGCTCCTCCTGGAGCTCCGGTTGCTCCAGTTTTACCGACAAATCCAGTAGATCCGGGCAATCCCGGTCCCCCGGGTGGTCCAGGGGGGCCCTGACTGCCAATAGGCCCGGGCCGCCCTGTCCAGCCCGTAAAACCTACGCACGATGACATTGAATATCATTACACGACATCGTCAGGCAGGCTGTTTGAACGGAAGTAAAAGTTAGCAAATGCTATACGAAATGAGGGAACGAGAAAAAGAAAAAAAATTCGCATAGTCAGCTAGGTCTATTGTGTGGAAGCTTATCCTTTTTGCGACGTTCTGAGTCGGCGAGGTTTAATCAGAATTAAATAATAAAGTGAGCAAAATTAAATAATTTAGCGGTAAATAATTTCGGACACATGTAAACTATGTCAGGCGGTTAGCCATATCTTTTTGCAACCAGCGCATTTAACCGACTTTATAGCAGGTAAATATGCAGTCCTGGTAATAAAACTTCATATAGCGCTGGCCGTAACCATCGCCAGTACGTTATGCTAACCTATGGACGGATGGCCAGGTTGAGTTAACCTGGGTGGCTAAGTTAAATACTAAAAATGAAACGTTGCTAAAATTCAGAAAGAACTCAGTTACATGATGAGCTTACATCATGCACCACAAAATGAGTTGAAACTCAAACTTAGATCACCTACTTTGCAGCGAGTAAAACTCCCAACTAGTGTAGGCCTACTACAACTAATCAACACATTTGTTCAAATGAAACTGTTACAACTCAACTACTATAGCACCGTAGTTCAACCCCAAATGCTAACATTTTCCGACTTCTGATATAAGCCTTTAATTGTAGCAGTTTCTTTTCAAGGTTGCTAATTTCCTATTTAATAATCTGTTCTTTTTAGTTCTACTTTGTTTAGTCGTCAATTTCAATTGGAGAAATTACAACAGCAAAACAGCACCAAGCTTCTTACAGAGCTCTGCAAATACAAGACAATCTCAAAAATCTAAAAGAATGTTAAAAGCTTTTCTTCCGAGTTAGGCTATCTATTTTAATCTAAAAATTACAATGCAATACAATACAATATACACTAGTTATAGTAATAAAGCAGTTTTCTTACCAGGTCCACCGAGACTTCCGGAACCACCCGGACTACCAGGTCCTCCAGGAAATCCAGTCGCTCCAGCCGGACCTTGGAATCCAGGGCCGCCTGGTTGACCAGGGACTCCAGGAAATCCCGTGGATCCCGGGGGTCCGGGATAGCCGGCAGGTCCTAACGGTCCAGTAGCTCCAGGGACACCTGTTGCAAGAAAGACAAAGCAACATCAATGAAATTGTTACCTAAAACGCTAAAATTTGGCGTTTGAATGTCATCTGCCAGCTGCTCGTCGTTGGCATTACCACGCCGAAAATTTGTATTACTCAACTTTAGAAAATCGTCTAAATTTCCAACTTTTGCTGACCGTTTCGGCCAGCCATATACCTTATTTTAAACTAAATCGTTCGAAATTAGTAAGTGAAACAAAAAATGTAATAGTAGCCAATTAGCAATGGCAATCGCGTGATTAAGCGTTAATTTCCGCAGCTGTAGGCTAGTTGAAAAACAGTCTGACTGATGTTAATGTAACTCAATTGGAAACACTGACGGATACCTTGTAACCCAGGAGATCCTGGAAATCCTCTGTTTCCTGGATTTCCGGGTTGTCCGGACGCTCCGGTAGTTCCAGTGGCTCCGGGTCGACCTTGAAATCCCGGCGGACCTAGAAAACCCGGAGTTCCACTTGCGCCCGTGAAACCAAGCTGGCCGCTGAAACCCGGGAGACCAGGTGAACCTGCAAAACGAAACGATCGGCATCATCGGTACAATGACAGTGTGTAAATAACGAAAACAGTTAAAGGGTAGTAGGCCTTAGCTCTTTATGGGAATCCCATCACAAAGCTACTGATTGTCACCTGCCACATGGTATCACACGTACCTGCCACTCTACATAGGTGAAAGCGTCCCGTTGTAATCCCAATTAAGCAGGCCACACTGGCACTCGATTTACTTACCCCGGAGGGATGAAAAGCTGAGTTGACCTTGGTGTTAATTATATGCTGAGATGGTTTACCTGTCCTCAGACACGCACAGACCTTATGTCGCCACAAACTGCACAATTCTATATTTTTAGACACTACTTTTAGTATACGCGTTTCTTGATAGTCTATTTTTAGCAGTTGGCTCCAAACGCGCAATACAAGTGCACGACAACAAGTCACATGACTGCTGACGAGACTCAACAAAGATACCAACTTATGGGCGTAATGAGAACAGTTGACAGCACTTCTAGCTGGACTTGGTGGTGAAAAGCAAAGAAATGCAAGAGAACAGAAAAACAAAAAATACATTAAAATGTAAACGTGGAAAAGCGACTAAAAAGAAACAAGAATGGACGGGAAAGAAAAAGAAGAAAATAAGAGAATGCCTCATGCAGTTACGTCTAAAAATCGGTTCTTACGTAACCAACGGTAAATGAAGACTGAAAACCGTGATTTAGCAACAAAGTTAAGGTTATGAGCATTCATACCTTGCAATCCGGATGTTCCAGGTTGTCCGGTCCACCCAGGTGGCCCGGGTTGTCCGGAAAAACCGCTGGCACCTGGCTGTCCGAAAAAACCAGTCGCTCCAGTAGACCCGGGGCCCCCAGGGCCGCCGGGTGCGCCAGGCCCGCCTGCACAAAAACTCATACGGCTGACATTGTCTAGCTAATTATTGACAAGTTAATGCTGGCTACAGAAACTTTTGCAAAACAAATCACTCAAATTAGCTATACCGTACTGCAGAAGTAATAAAAATTTAACAGCTTTCACAAGTAAAAGGAAAACTGGTAAAAGGACTAGTGTCAAGGCAACAAACAGTTTCTAGTCCTACTGTTCACAAGTCTTACAGTCTACTAACAACAGAGTTGTTTAAAAACAAGAAAGTTGCAATTTATGACTGCTCAAAATTTCAATTTAGCCCCCAAATTTTTCAAAAATTTCGAGACGGCCTAAAATTTGTTCGTCTAATATAAGATTTGAATAATTTGCATAGTTAGATCAATTCAATACGCCGACCATCTTGTAAACAAAGCATGTCAATAATGCTAATGGTTATGTTCATCACTGTCATGCTCGTTATTACATACCTGCCTGATTAAAGGAAAACAGGAGCAGAAACAATCAACATCATAATATCAAGAAAATATATTAGCCTCGAAATCTCAGCAAAACCGACAAACAAAAACCGACAAACAAAAACCGACAACAAAATAATAAGCAAAAAAGTACAATAATTATGTAAACAAGTAAAGTACATAACAGACATACCTGTAGCACCAAAAAATCCCGGTTGACCAGGGCTGCCAGTCTCACCGGGTGGTCCGAAGCCTCCAGGCTGTCCGGTCCAGCCTGTAAATCCAGGACCGCCCGGGAATCCCCCGGGTCCCGATGCGCCAGTTGCGCCTGTCGCCCCGGGAAATCCCGGACCACCTGGGGTGCCGGTAAATCCCACTGGTCCGGGAAAACCCGGTTGGCCAGTGAAACCAGTGAACCCTAGCCCTCCAGGGCCCCCAGGTGGGCCCGGGGGTCCAGAGGGACCGGAGGGGCCTGTAGAACCACTTGCACCTGGACCACCTGGAAAGCCTGCCCCACCTGCGCATAAACATATAGGGCGGTGAGTGAAAAGTAACCTCTAACTTTTATACAGTCACAGCTTTAACAAATAATAAACGATTTTTAAAAGTCGTCAGCTAGACACGAATTTGCACTGCGAAACCATTTCGCTCGCTTTGTGTTTTTTTTCTGCATGATGTGTCCTTGGGGTTACGTTACAATATTAAGACACCTTTAAAATGTTAGAGCAATCATAGGTTGCAAACCTGGAAATCCAGTGAAGCCGGTGCCGCCAGTAGCCCCCGGAAAGCCGGGGTTACCAGGGCCACCAGCGAATCCAGGAAGACCCGGCGATCCCACAATTCCTATCCAACCAGTTGCACCAGGGTTTCCTGGGGAGCCTTGTGTACCGGGACTTCCGGGCGTTCCAGCGAAGCCAGGAGGTCCTAAAATAAACAGCAACAGTTTCACACCGATGTAAAACACGCCGTCGAAAAATTTCGCCAAGTCACGTTCTGTCTGTCTGAATTGCCTATTTTAGTTTATGTCTAGTGGCAGCCGAATACTGCAAGACGACACACCATTAAAGCCAATATTGCAGAGAAGGCGTCGAACGACGGTTGGGTGTCGAAAGGCTACGTTTTTCAGTTGCTTCAGCGTACTTTCAATTAGCCTTTTCTCCATAACCTTCGGTGGCAGTGTATGATTCAATATCGTATATTACTACTGATAGGGCACCAATACTGAAAAGTTTTGCATGATCCTCAGTTATTGTCAGTAATATTATTTCTATATGCTAGCCGTCATCTCGTAGTCGCCTGACGTAGACCACGTTAGATATAATCACAATCCTCCTCATTAGTACACTGCACGTGTGTGTAGCATGCAACAAAAAACGGGCTGTGATGAGTCTAGAATTTTGGGGGTTTGTTCGCATTTCCTTGATAAATTGGTGCTGGAGCAAAAATAGTTGACAACGATGAATTAATGCAGGAATAATTTTACGAACTATTTTTGGTGCTTTATGTAGGACTACAGAGGCGCAATTAACGTAACGGACAAACAAAAAATAAATAGCCTGCTGAGGTTTCAAAAGAGTTAGCTAAATTACTTAATAAGTTGATAAATTCATCAAATTGCAACCTTTATATATTGTTGTTGACGTTTCGATAACCGCTGCTGCCTTCGTCGGAACGACTGTCCACCAGGTGTCGCTGTGGCGGACAGTAAATAATCATAGATGTGTGGAAGTTGGCAGAACCCCTCGTCTCGGTTCATCGACTTGTCTTGTTTTTTTTCTAATGTGTATCGCTTCCCTGATCACCTTGGCGCGGTCCCAGTCTATGACGTGGTTGAGAGAGACCACGCTATCTCTCTCAACCACGTCATAGACTGGGACTGCGCCAAGGTGATCGACAGAGAAAGCAACAGAATGGATCGGTGGATCAGGGAAGCGATACACATTAGAAAAGAACAAGACAAGTTGATGAACCGAAACGAGGGGTCCTACCAACTTCCACACATCTATGATTACTTACTGTCCGCCACAGCGACACCTGGTGAACAGTCGTTCCGACGAAGGCAGTAGCGGTTGCCGAAACGTCAACAACAACAATGCATATAAAGGTTGTAATTTGATGAATTTATTAACTTATTAAGTTACGTTTCAACCTATGAGTCTATTTAAAGATAGCCTAAATTACTGTTCTATTACATTTCATTACCGGCATGCCACAAGATTTTTTCGCGGTTGCTTTAAGTAGAACCAATCCAAGAAAAAGCTCATTAATAGACAGACCTATCTTGCAAAAATGTTAAGATAACATGTTTATCGCTACCCAGTTTCAATATTTTAGACTTTGCTACGGTCCGGTTTGGGTACAATATTATCGGTTTAACTGGCATCACTAGGCTCGCGTGTGCGTGTCTTATAACGGCCCTGTCCGATCTGTCATCCCGATTAGCTTATGCATTGCATGACGTTTCATCCCTCGTATGTCAAGCAAGTAAACAACGATTTTGTATGATCGTTGTTCACAAAACTTCTATATTTCGTACTGGCCGGACTTCACGTTACCTATAAGGTTTCAGCAGTATCCACCGGTCACTGAAATGCGTCAAGGTTTGTTAAGGACTTGGTGGAAGGTAAGGCCCATTGGTGTCGTTTACAATCATTAGCCTGCAGCGAACTAAATGCAAAATCTATTTAATTTTTAAATCGGATAAAATGTACCAAATTTAATTTTTTTTGGTAAAAAATATAGCCTATCGGACACTACTGGTACCCCATTAAATGGTGAAAACGTTATATTAGCACCTTGAAAATTTTGTGTACATGCAAAAATGATATTCTAACTATTCTAACAGTAATGCAAGTTTTCTGTTTGTGTTAGTATTCAACAGTGTCTGCAACTCCAGTTTAGACAACACTTTTTAGAATATTATGCACAACATATACAAAAAAATTGTAAAATGCATGTATGCTGCATATATGATCTTATCTTTGACTACAGAGTGGGCCAAATACGTGACATTCTTTTGGTATTTGAGTTTTTCTCCTGTTAGATGCATTAATATACATGTAATAATTGTTTATGCCATTTTCATCAGATGACGTCGTTTTTCGTCGATGGATGTAAATAATTTCTGTTAATAAATTGAACTTTCATCACGAGCGTTAGATTAGCTAGCCATAAATGTCGTCCGATTCGCAACGTGTGTGAGGAGAAACATTGGGTTCTTGAAAAAATCATGAAAAAATTTTCAATAAATTAGTACATTTGAACTGTGACTAAGTAGGCCTAATACCAAATGTACAGTTTTTCAAACACTATAAATCTTTGGTGTTTTGCAGTTTATCTGGCATTATACTGACGTAGTTAAAAAGGGTGTCACTTATTTTTTGTCCAACCTGGTATATTAATATTATTGCTCTATTTGAACGTTTTCAGCCTATCTTTGCTATGACGTTAGGCCTACACATGCGAAAAAGGAATGTTGATTGTACTGATACAATTAATGCAATGCAATAATGTTCTATGTTTGCAAGTGGTGCTATTGAAGACAGTTCTAAAATAATGGCGGATGACAATTCAATCGACAACTCTAACAATGCTACAGTAAGTTTACCAGAGGTAATCTCGGAGGCAACACAACAGCTTGCCCTCACTATCGAACTCTACTTGAAGTACGCAGTCGTCGCCATCGGAATCTTTGGAACGGCCGCCAACGTGCTGGTACTTTACGCACTTATAGTCCACCATGCGCGTCAAGCAAAGAAACGTGCCATCAACTTGCTGATTATTAACCAGAATCTACTGGACCTTCTGTGCTGCATTTTGCTTCTGATAAGCGTTTCTATTCAAATAAACAATCCCTACGTAATAGGATCGTCTGGCTTTTTTCTCTGTGCGGCTTTCTTTAACAATAACGCTACACACTCTGCTCTTGAAGGGTCGGTCTTCAATCTTGTCGCTCTGACTATTGAACGCTATGTAAAGGTAGTTCATCCGTTCTGGAGTAGAAAACACTCTAAACGCTGGACGATACACGCGGCGATGGCTTTCGTCTGGAGTGTTGTAGTTTTGACAACTGTTAGTCCATTCATCGTCACTTCTGTACAAGTAAAAGACGGCAGATGCTATTCGCATATCTCCGAGTCGGCGGAAACTAATTGGATGTTTGAAATTGGCGTTCTCGCTATTTTTTTCTTGTTGCCGTTGATCATCTTTGTCTATTGCTACGGGCGCATAGTGGTCGCAATGAGGCGACAGATGCGAGTCATGGCCAGTCACAATGTGGAAGGAACTTCAGCGCAGACGAATGCATCACAAGCTCCGTCTGATCTAAACGTGTCATTTCGCCGCGTATCAGCCAGCGTTTTAGATGGTTCTTAGGCCTACTCAGAAATGATAAACCACTTTATAGCGTTTAACAGTAAGAAGAACAATACGTGGATTTGTCGCTAAGAAAAATTCCACAAATAGAACAACCGAACGCTGCTGATATGTAAAAGTGATACTAAAAGTCAAAAGTAAGTGCGTCACAAGCTCAGTCTAAACGACTGAAATGGAACATCATCAAAACGATGCTCATCGTGACTGTCGTTTTCATCGTCTGCTTTCTCCCAAACTACATCTTCTTCTTGGTCCCGGTCGGTCTGAGGCGGAGTAGCAGCTGGCAGCTTGCTCTAGATCCGACGGTGTTCGTAATTTATCTGAACGTTTGCCTGAATCCGTTCATCTACGCGCTGAAGCACGAGGGCGTCAAAAGTCAGCTGGCGCGTCTGTTTGTCTGTCCTAAACTAACGACTCAAGTCGGAGATGCAGCGGCAACATGTCATTGGTCGTAGCCTACGCATGAAACGCGCTGTACACGCACTGCGGAGACACGCCAGTAATACCGTTTACACACATTGCAAGAATTGGATTGCAACTGTGTTGCATTTGTGCAATTATTGCAGTTGAACTGCACTTGCGTGATGACATAATAGTACCCCGGATGCAGGAGATTACACCGAAATGATAAAGTCGAAAACGAACTTGATTGCACCGTTGCACAGTCAATGTTTAGTTAACGTTTACTTGCTGCTATGTTGAAGACTACTTGCGTGTTCGCTATCTGCAGAACTGTTTCTGGTAGGTCTAAATACATGTTTTACCACCCTCGTGATCAGCATAGCCGCCGCTGTTTTGCACTTTTCCGGTAGCAGTAGACTAGATATACCTCCGCCGACAAGTGCAAAATTTGTCCGTCTGTTTGTGCGACGACCATATTCTTTAACTCTACGAGCCGTTAATACCGTTTAGCAAATAACATCAGGATATTAATTCATTGTTATTACTACCAACAGCAAGAACAACAAAACTGCTGACTACTACTACCGTTATTACTATTACACAATAAACTGCAAGCACTGACCTTGTACGCCCTGAAGCCCAGTATCACCAGGTGGTCCGAGGAATCCTGGTGTACCTGGTAGACCCACATCACCTTGAAATCCAATCTGTCCTGTCGCACCCGTAGCTCCTACCCGAGCAGATCCCGGGACTCCTGGGAATCCTGTGAACCCTGTCGGTCCCGGTGCCCCGGTGTATCCAAACTGACCTTGCGGTCCTGGATCACCCAGATTACCGGCTAATCCGGGAAATCCAGGTGGTCCTGGAGCACCTGCAACGACAGAAAGCATTTCAACGCTCTTTGCTCGGATGTAAATAAATTATGCAGCCTTTTTCGATTTTCTTTTTTACGCAGCCGTCTCTCCTTTCTTGCCCGTCTATCTGTTTTTCCCGTCTGGTCTGTATGAACTCCTAACTCGAAAACAAAAATGCTTAAAAAATGCAACTAAGTAAACGTTAATTAGACGATTTTTGCTTAAAAGGTCAAAAGTCAAGATCATCAGTCGTAAAAAAGCTAAAGTGGCATATTTCGCCTAATTACGGGTCGCGCGATGACCTAATTTACTGTCAGCGTCTGAGACGCTTGATAACTGGATGGACGGTCACATATTAGTACTCGGCATCTTTTCTTGTTTGTTGCTAACTAACCTCCACGTAGTCCCCAACACGTTAGAATGTCTCATTTCGATCTCTCTTGTCGTGCGATTTTTATACTACTCATTGTTTTTAAGTTCAATAGAATGATAACGACGATTTTGTCATTTTTTTACCGGTGCGATTCGCGGTTTAATTTATCCGATTGTCTTGACACTAAAACATTTTTCAATATTTTAGCAACTTTTTTGAAAGATCACCTGTCATGTGTTATAGATAAAGACAATAATAAATAAACCTAATAAGCTGACATTATATTGCACAAATAAATAATCACTCCAGCCTCCTCTGTATTGTTAATAGAATGCTAATAATGAGGATAGTTACAACTTACAACATCGATAACAACGGTGCCATTAACAATAACAATAACCTGTTGGTCCAGTGAGGCCGAAGAATCCTGGAAGACCCGGACTCCCGGGACCTCCCGCCGGTCCGGGAAATCCCGGTAGACCGGTAAACCCAATATCACCTGTGTAGCCGGCTGGACCCTGAAACCCGGGCTGTCCAGGCTGACCGGATGGCCCTGGGTCACCTAAATAGCCGGTATCACCTGTACAACGTGCAGACACACACACAGATAGATAGCGTAAAGAAAAGCTCCGTATAGGCCTTTATACGCTAGCTTCAACACTATGTCTTACTAATGATAAAATCATAATCCTAAATGTTCGCAAATAGTATGTCAATCGAAACAAAGCAAAAAATTTGTCTCTCTGCTTGCTTTTTTGTCCAAACTTTGCACTTTGACGGATTCGTCTTTAACATGGATTCGCTCCGAAAAACATCTGCAGTAAAACATAAGACCGCCAGAATCTACCGTTCTGGGCGGCTTAAAAATCTGTAAACTGCAGTTTTCAAAGAAAATGTTTGATGGCCGAAAATTTGCTTGCGTAATGCATTCAGAATAATTGTTTTTACGCATTTCTGCTGTTGTAATCTAATTACAAACTGAAGGGTAGTTCAAGCCCGGTGTCAACGGCGACTTCTCTTTCCTATGGGAAAGCCAAAAATTCAATTCCCACAAAATCAAAACCCCTGAACCGATTGAAATAAAATTTGGCACGGCTAATTACGTCGGCGAGGGGACCCGTCATGCAAAATTTTATGCAAATCCCTCCTAGGGGGGGCTTCTCGGCAAATGGGTGAAATATGCGAAAAAAATTTTTATTTATATATGCCTTTTTTCTTCAACGCACCTACAGGTCAGACCTCTTAAGAAATTTGTACGCTTAATACGTAAAACGACGCAGTTCTGCACAAGGAAATGCCTTTTTAAAGTTAAAAATTAAAATTTAATATTTAACGTATTTATTCGTAAAATCAAAAAAAAATCACGATGGCGCCTATGGGGAAAATTAAATAATTCTTTAAACGGTCATAACTTTGGCTGTGTATAAGATAGAGTCGTAATTTTTGGCTCTAGGTATGGTTTTCGGAAATGGCCAATCTAACGGTGTCATTCAATTTTACCACGGACCCTCCTTGATTGCCATGGCAACGAAATTTAAGACAAAATTGGCTATAACTCGGCTTGTATAAGGGATTTTTGCGAGATTTTTGCACCTATAGGGGGTTTTCGGGGATGGGCCATCGAATGCTGCCAATCGCATTTTCCCACGACTGACCCCCGTTGCCACGGCAACGAAATTTGGGACAAAATTGGCTATAGCTCGGTTTGCGTAAGAGATGTCTGCGAGATTTTTGCATTTATAAGGAAATTTTCGGAGATGGGCCATTGAATGCAGCCAATCGCATTTTCCCACGACCGACCCCATTGCCATGGCAACATAATTTGGGACAAAATTAGCTATAACTCGGTCTGTGTAAGAGATATCTGCGAGATTTTTGCGTCTATAGGGGGTTTTCGAGGTTGGGCCATTGAATGCTGCCAATCGAATTTTACCTCGACTGACTCGTTGCAATGGGAACGAAATTTGGGACAAAATGGGCCATAACTCGACGTATCTACGAAATATCTCCAAGATTCTTGCATCTAACAAGGAATTTCGAGAGTGGAGCAAATAAATGATTTTAGTAAGTCTACCATGGTTGACTGTTGTTGCCATGGCAACAAAATTTGTATACTTTTTGCCAAAAATTGGCTAGAACTCGGTTTAAAAGTCTACGAGATAAACGCAGACTTTAGTTTGACTTGACTTTATAAACGTTTGTGGTCAGCCATTTTACACAACGGTCCCAATAACTGCAATAATACGATTAGTTAAATTAGCATTATTGAAGTGTTTTCCGGGCCTATATTAAGCGGGTGACGCGTGCAATATTAGTTTGTTTATTTATATGGCCATTTTGTGGATATAAAAGAAATTTTGTTCAGTATTGTCAGCAATGCAGGCAAGCGGTGACGTCATGCCTGACGCGTGTCGTCTGCTTTGTTCAATCACGCCATTAGGTATTAAGTAAGCGGCTTGGCTACTGTAAAAAATGAGGCGCAATATCTTTCTAACTGATCGCCAGTAAAAAAAAACAGTATTTTAGTAAGAAACCGCAAATATAAATGCACAAAACATCAGTTTATACACTTGTTAACGGCAGCATTAAAGAACTCGCACATCAAAAACAGCAAAAATCAAAAAAGGTGATATTATTTTGCAGCACATTGACACACAGTCAGTGTGATGCGGTCAATATCACAGCGTAGTCAAACTCAGGTTTACACTAACGAACTACATGAAGCATTAATGTTAAAAAAACTGTCCTGCATTTTGGAAATGCTGGCGTTCAAAATTTAGTACGTTCACGCGTTCTGTCGAACAAGTTAATGGATGTTGTGACAAAGGAGATATTGCAAATAAATTTGCTGACTATTTTAGTACAATATA
>Ga0209367_1006364_pt1 | contig 16360 bp, 8 predicted proteins | sample WorMetLIZISLAND2_FD_187412 | JGI IMG/M metagenome (GOLD analysis project Ga0209367, IMG submission 187412) | Marine gutless worms symbiont microbial communities from Max Planck institute for Marine Microbiology, Germany - Olavius geniculatus... ... | reverse complement strand
TATCAGTTAGCAAGTGTAACATACTCACTATTGGTCACACTGGCACTGATGACACCACAGAGTATTATATTAACGATTGTCAGTTACCTCGAGTTATATCCTGTCGTGACCTTGGTGTTACAGTTATTCGTGACTTGCCATCCTCTCAGCATGTAAATGAAATAGTCAATAAAGCCCACCAGAGAGCAAACCACATTATTCGTTGTTTTGTTTCAGGCCACATAAACACCTTGATAAGGGCATTCATTGTGTATGTGCGCCCGATTTTAGAGTACAACATTGTTGTATGGTCGCCTAGTTTAAAGAAAGATATTGATTTAATTGAGAAGGTGCAAAGACAGTTTACAAAGCGACTGTTTGGGCTTAAAGATTTAACCTACAAGGAGCGTTTGGTGCGTCTGAATCTTCCTAGCTTAGAGCTGCGCCGGCTATATCTGGATCTTATTTTGTGCTATAAGATTGTGTTTGGTCTGGTCTGTGTCAACTTCGATGATTTTTTCACGTTTAGCTCTCCTCTCAGACGAGAGGGCATTCATACAAATTATATAAACCTAGATGTACAAATTCAGTTCGTCAAAACTTTTTTGTTCAAAGAGTCATTGATGTCTGGAACTGTTTACCACCCACAGTCAGCTTTTCTTCTCTTTCCTCATTCAAGAGATCACTGAAGAATATTGATTTTACGCCCTATATGAAATGTTCTGTGTAGGCCTGCTGCTATTTTTGTGTGTTTTTATTGATTTTATGATTTGATTTTATTTTAACTTGTTTCAGTTGCCGTGCTACTCTCGTGTTTGTGTATTTAGCTTAGGAAGGCTACCGTAAGTGCTCTATGAGCCTGGTATGCCTTGCCAACTGTATGTTTGTGTCAACTTTGTGCACTATGTTATGCTTTTGCTGGCAAATAAAATGATGATGATGATGATGATGATAGGTATCTATATAAGACTTCCTTGCTCCTATGTATGCCTGCTGGTGCTGGATGTCGAATGTTTACAGCTATAAGTCACGTGACAGTCAGTGCGCGCGTTTATTCGCGCCATACACTCGGTCATAACCGTACTATACATCATCACTTTCGATTGTGTTGGAAACGCAATGCGTTCGTTTCATGGTTTAATTTCATTGTTTGTTCCGCGCGCGATGCAGTATAATAAATTATAAATAGGCCCCTACGTGTGTGTGTGTGTGTGTGTGTGTGCGTTATAGAACATATAGGCCTATGCTGATCACCCTCTGGCAACAATATGCTAAACAGTGCTGTTAGATTTATTATTTCACGACTGCAATGAAAAGCCTCCGGGCATAATTATTATGCGGCTGTATATTATTGGACCATATATTATATATAGGCCTATACGCATTGCGCTCTGTCCGTCAGTCCGTCTGTCTATCAGGGACGTAGCCGGGAGCTCTAATTGTGGGGCCATACACCAGTGAAGCACGCGGTAGACTTTACCTACGGGAAAAATCTTCTCAGTGGTCCGTGCACATTGTACAAGCGTTTTTGTTTGCGAATTAAAAAATAATCACAGCCATATCGTTAAACAGGCTGGTCAGTTACTCTTTTTACACTGCTTCGTTTTATTTGTACTTTTGTCCTTTTAGTCCTAGCCCTATTTTAGACAAAACTGCTCAATCACTGATCTTTTTACTCTTTCCTAAAATTGATCAGATATCTTGTAGATAAATTTGGCTAAAATTAGGCTAAAAAGTGTGTAGCAGTGAAGTATATAGGCCCCTACGACCATAATTGAAATATTTTGGAGTATTGCGCTGACGATCTTTGTTTCACCGCACCCTGTAGGCCTATATAGTCGATTATGACATGCATTAGGCCGCCTAATCACATGATATCATGTAGCTTGAAGCTCTAGGCCTACACGTAAAAAGTAATAACGAATACCGCTAATTTACACAGACAGTCGGCTATGGAGATGAGTTTTGTATTTATGGCCGTCGGCTTTTCAATTTTTGAAAACATCTGCCGTTGACCGATGAGAGTTTTATGATATATGCGTGTTGCATGCGGCTGTGAGTTTTATATTTTCACAGTATACATAAGTCAACGCCTAGTCTTGGTTGATTAATGCGATGTGGAAATGTATACAACAGTAATAGACTTCACACAGAAACTACGTACCACATCAGACAGACTACATCAGCCTACCGCCCGCAGGGGGAGGAGGGCGAGTGCATGAAGACAGAAGACAACTATACGTCCCAAGAATCATGCCTGCAACTTAAATAATAATTTCTTTTTGCATCCCATCTATCGCAAAATCTGCTGATGATACGTGATCAGCAGCCCCACTAATATCGAAATACAGTTGACGAATATTCAGTAGGCCTACTGTAGTCTGTAGGGCCTACATTGGTCGGCATGGGTAACGGCGACAGTACTGTGCTATTTATTGCATTGTTCTTCCTCCCTCTGTCAAGCTGTTCTCCTCAGCACTCACCCACCCGGCAGTAGTTTATTACTGAAAGCAATGGAAATAGATCAAAGTCCGCTGGCGACTTGGTGATGAAATGGGGACTAACGACATATTTGTTTGACATTGGCTGAATCGTGCTGCAGTATATGATATAACTAGAGAAAATGTATCCACACGGTGCCGATATTTTGCGGCCGTCCGCCTACACCTGCGCTACTTTATCTCGGTAAACCTGTCGATGACGTTTGACCCTTTGAACAGAAAATTGGCACATGGGCGGATCGTTTGCATCAATTTTGGTTTTTTACGCCATTTTGTTTTTGAGTCAAGATCCCGTATGGGACAGATAAGCCTATAGACAGACGGACGGACAAGACGCGTAATGCGAACTATTATTATAATAGCATGGGAATGGTCGAATTACATCTGCATAAATCCCAAATATCAGTATTCCAAAAATATAAGCAAATGTTGACTTGAATTTTTTTTTATAGATTAGCGCCGACTTTCAGACTGTCGCGTTCGTTTAATCGAGCGGGCGAAAACTTTTATAGGCCCTAGACCAGACGTAAAGATGCGCTGATTATCAAATGTTGCAGCATATGTTAACTCAACCTGGCCATCCCTCCGTGGGTAGGCACACTGAGTATACCACCAAAAGCTAAGACGTAAACAGGCACACCGCCCGATCTATAGGCCTACTAGCCTTGTATCCGAAGTCTCGCGGTGCATAGACTGGTGTCGGCTGAGAGCTAAGAAAACGGAAACATGTGGCTCGAGAATGACCTCAAGTTTTATTTTTTATATGGCTGAAGACATATCAAACTTGCCCTTGCGTGTCACAGTGTGTAGCCTAAATAGTTATAAGCAAGTGTCGGCAAGCATTCATTCATTCATTTATTCACTCATGCTGTGTCTTCATCTATCTACAGCTGTCCGCTATATATATCATTATCAACAGGCAGACGACAGAACTATAGACACATTGTGAACCGGAAAGTCAGCGCCGGGACAGCACAAACCTCCGCAGTGAATGGTGCTGCCACATGACCTGCTGAGTTTGGCTATAGCCTACACTGCAAATTATCACTTTGCACACTATTTCGCAATAATAAAGTATCCTAGATTGTGATCCAGAGTTCATAAAAAACTCCGGATCGCCAGCACTGAAATCTAACCATTCGTCCTTGGATCATACCGAAGCCCTCCATTAAATTTCATCAAAATCAGTTCGAAACTTTTTGGGTTAATCAGTTTTCGGAAGGGATTGGGCCAAAAAAATCTGTTTACGACAAAACAGAATATTAGGCTTATAAAACTTTAGCCTATTTATCAATCCATGCCTTCTGGGTCGATCGTTTGTTTTCTTGCCATCAGCGCGGTGAAGCGGCGCAAATGCTGTGAACGGTGATGCTTCTGTGTTCAGCTGCAGCAGCAGCATCCAGCACTACGTCATGTCACGTCACGTCCGTAGCAACTGCTGATGATAAGTCTACAGCAAGCATCTCAGCGTCGGACCTAGCAACGAGTGGCAGCAGCGCCGTGGCCAGCAGCTTTCAACGTTTAGCTGACTCATAGGGCCTACAACCATCACCTCGGCCCCGTGCTCCTGTGTGGAGATGGGCAACGCGTTTAACTTGTTTAACGCTTAACAACATTTCTCTTTTTCTTTTCTTTTCGGTGACATCGGTCTTCTGTGTTTTGCAGATTTTTAATAAATTTTCTGTCAGCTGCTTTTATTTTCTCCACCTCCCGACACTTCAATGAGTTAAATTTTTATAGCAATTCAGATCACGGTCCGGTCGTGGAAGAAGTGGGCGACGCGAACGTTGAACTCATTGGCAATTTGGCATGAAACAAAATATTGCTTAAATTTTACATTTTATGTTTTAAAACTTAATGACGATAGGTACAAAATGCAGTAGAATTATTATAATACGCTGAAAGTTATGGCATACTGTAGCTTAGTAATTTTCTTTGCTACAGAAAGTTATTGCAAAATAATTTAATCAATTGTTGATATCACTTTTGGAGGTGTGGAACAATCGATCAGATTTCGGTGACGACCTAGATTGGCATCAAAATCTGAAATCTGATTATTTCAATCACCATCTGGATGCAGGGTTCCGGTATGTTGATCTTGATCTGGAATCGAGAATCTGAATTTAAAATGATTCTTTATTTAATTATTGCAATTTTTATACAGACTGTTGGTTATAAAACAAAACGCTCATTGCACCGTACTGGGCCTGGGTGCTGTTTTGTTGCTGACAACCTACTATACACTTATGGGAAATAGTCTCAGTTCATGTTACACATCGTAAATGACTGTCGAATGAATACATCGATTTTACAGGTGGTCTCCCAGCTCTACGCGCCGATTCCGATTTTACCAGAAAATGGTTGTGCCGTGTTTAGTTCACTGCACACACTAAAGAAAAATTGATCGTTTATTAAGAAGTTAACGTTTAAGTGAGCGCCTCTGAGCGTAGCAGCAGGACGTCGTAGATAAGTCATCGTCAAGGCGAGTTTCTCGTAGCATCACCAGACATCATCACTCGATAGTCACGTCACAGACAGCAGCAGCAGCAGCAGCATGCGATGGGAGGAGAGACGAAGCACGCAGTGGACTCTACGCTAGTGTGTACACATGGTGGCGCAAAACAGTGGAACATTCGTGTTCCACGTAGTTCTCAAATCACCGTTTAAGGTCAAATTATAGTTTCGGCAACTACCAGCCTCATGTTGAACACTTTTTTGATTACCGTAGCTGTTTAATTACTGTCGATATCTTACATCAGCTATTCGTGTCCACACGCGTGTGTTTGTGTGTGTGTGACGTACACGGTGTACTGACTGAAAACAGAACGTTTCAGTTTATTTCATAAATGTAAAAAAACGTTTACCTTTTTTTAATTCTTGTCACGTTTTTACGTTTTTCAACTTTTTATATTTTGCTCAACGTTTTTTTATTTTTTTTCAAAAAAACGTGCTTTAAAAATCCGATCAAAAGCTTCGAAAAGCACTTTTGAAACCACAGAAAAAAATAATAGGTCATAGTAATGTATTTTACTTAGTTAGACCAAATATACTAAGGAAAAAGTTTTTAACTAATATATTTGGTTAGCTTAAAGCTATGGTCTTATTACCACACGGTTGAAATGAAATTAAATAAAGTTATCTCTATATATAAAGGTATACTGCACTTACAGCATTAGACATTAGACATTGTACAAATTATGCCCAACGTTTTTATTCAACATTTTCAAACGTTTTTTCATTCTTGCCACGTTTTTTATGTTTTTAACGTTTTTTAAAAAAATTTACTGGAACGTTTTATTTTTACATCTATGGTTTATTTCGCGCCACTCAGTAAGAATTAAGGAGTCCATGTGAGGAAGAATGACATAGCCTATAGTGGATGCAGATGCAGATCTGGGTCAGCTGCTGAAGCCAAACTGATGACGACGATGATGAGTAGTAGCTGACTGACAGACAGACTGGACCATCACATTCGCCGATAGACTGATGCACATGCGCAGCCATTTCCTTTCCTCGTTTTATCATCCGTCTTACTATGTTCTGAATTTCAAACCACATCGCCTGCCGGTCGAATAGCTTACTGAGCTTACTCCAAACTCCAATAACTATGAGTCTATACTGCAGTACGGTAAGAGCAGATGTGTGTACTGTGTGTTCGTGGCGTGCATATGACGTGATTAATGACGCGCTGCTGCTGACAGGTCGTCAGTCGCTACTGGTGACGGCTAATTGAAAACATGTCACACTGCGCCATCCTCCTTCTCCTCCTGACCTAGCAAGATGCGCCGCTCACCAATTTCTTATTCACGCCGTTTAGTCAGCGTCTTGCATCACCAAAAGACAAAGACAGGTAAAACATTAATAAAGATTTGGTTTAAGAATGTACCGTTGTTTTATTAGTTCAATCACAACGTCCTCTTTCAATTAACTTACTCTTTCTTCACATTGCATTGTAGCTAAACCTTCATTAATGCAATAATTTCATTTCTATGCATAGTTTCTATTCAGTAATAATGTTACGGTGCAAATTGGTGGTACCGTATCTGCGTGTATGCTAACTTGCTGTGAAACTGCTGTACTGACCAAAGTAACGACCTGCCTCAAGTTGCAGACACTTTTTACACATCTACGCCTTTGACTTTTCGGTTCATTTAGTAATAATAGAATATTATTAAAATATTAACTAAATGACGGTTATTCACTTCTATTTACCGTTTATTTTGATCAACTGCAGCAGCATTATTAAATATATTAGTAAAAAAATTAAGTAATTTGTACGTGTAATTCTCGTATATACTTTTCCGGTATAGCAACTTACACTGACGTTTTATTAAATACATATTAAAAATTATTTATAGTGCACACTTATACTTAAATTATTTATCAAAAGTATTTTGCCCAACACTACTCGCAGTTTAACACTGAAATGACATCTTAGCGGAGTTTTCTCTGATAGCTATATTAAAGTAAATTAAACGAAATAAAACCATATAATAGGTTAATACATTTATTGCACCTTAACAGCAAAACGAATAAAAACGAACGAGGACTGAACAATAATCAGACTGAACCTAAACTGTCAATAGTAATACCGAATACAATAATTACTATGACGCACACGCGTAAAAAGATACACTCGACAGAAAAAATGATTACGTGCTCATTGATAATTCTTCCAATTAAATAAAGTTCACCATCACGAACGGCTGACAGACCGGTTTGATCAACCGGTTTATATGCAAACTGACAACGATGAGATATACAAAGACGACAATACCGTTAACGAATCGTTACTAGAGGGTTTCTCGAAAAAAAAACTCCTAGGATAATTTTGCAATCATTACGGTATAAACAAGATTTCGCGTCTTTAGCGCAGCTTGGGCCGAAGGCAGAATAACTTAACATGGGCATCATGCCATCATCATGACAAAATTCAGACTAGTGTCCCTTCACCGGTCAGTCATCCAACCGTTAATTAGCTCAGTTTTAACGCAATACACAGAGACTCAGCTGCGCTCTGGAAACTGGAATAAATAATCCCTCACAATTCTACCAGAACTACCTGAAACGTTTAGGAAATTCTAGCGTTGACAGAGCCCGTGCGTGGTATGGTTAACCGGTGCGTGCAATTCGCTGGGCTTTTCCGTTGACTGCTAGAATGCGCAGCCGATCAGCAGGACGCACATAAAAACACTGCGTGCAGTCGAAAATGTACGCGGGCCATTTGAGATTTACTGAACGTCGGCGGCGGCCGAGGCGCTGCTATCAATTGATTTACTGTCCTACGCTGACAATGACATATTACAGAGTACAGACGCTGCTGGCTAGCAGCTAGTCAAGGCTCGTTTCTCTCTAAACCGGACAGCCCGTTGTTAGTCATTGAGAGAAGAGAGTGAGTGACCTGAGACAATCTAGTCAACAGTCAACAGCAACTTCAACAGACAGCGGCACTCAATAAGCCCGATTTAGACTCTGTATCCAAATGCATACATGTGTAAATGCGTTCAGACTGTTCAGACTGTTAATCGTTCATTAAGGGAAATCATCTGCATCGGTGTGATATTTTATTCAACAAAGAGAATATAACAACGTATGAGAATCTTGCCCTTAACATACATAGCACTATTGATTATTTTTTTGACGTCGTCGGATGATATCGTTTCTAATTTTGATGTGTTGGACCCTGATATTAACTTTTCCGACCATAATCCTATTGCGCTCACATGTCAGATATCTGTGGACAAGAGAGCTGTAGATTCCTTCGACAAAAATCATGACCAAAATGTTGCTTATCCTTTATGGGATCACGCTCAAGCAATCAAGCAATCATCAAGCAAACATCGAGCCAGCTCGTCGAGCCAGCTTCATGGGGTATAACTACCATCAGCGTTGCCACCAGGCCGAGCCCCAACCAGATTCCACCATAAAATAGCGTAAATTTGATGAGCTCAGTTTTCCATTCGTGAGGAGGGGAGAACAACGGTCGCATAAGTTACCAAATAATTCACAATTTTAGAGTGGGGCGAAGTATCGGCAGTCCCTAAGCTGAAAATTGAAAAAAAACAATCAAAAGTATGACAGAATAATAATAATAATCGATTATACAGCGGCAAACAAACTGATGAACAGGAACAGTCAAAGTTTCTGACTAGCGCCAGAGATCTATTGTACACCTTTGACGCGCGTGAGTTGTCCCGGCTGTGGACATTTTTTACACGGCCAGATCACGTATATATGCACACTCAAACATTCTTAGCACAGGTGCTGAACTGAATATGCATATACATGTATGAGCACGCGCAAAATGCACGTAATCCAACAGTATATGGAAGGTATTAATCTTCCCTGCTGCACTGACAAGGTGACCTATATTATACTCAGTACTGAGATACGCCAGTGACAGGCGACAGCGGAATGCATCGCGTCCTAAAGCAACCCAAACTTCACTATACTTCGACTTGTTGTATAGACTTGTTAAACCACAAGTCGTACAACAATCGAAGTAAGTGCAGCTTGGGCCACGCAGCCAGTTGGCGAAGTTGTCATAAGTTACAGCAGAGCAGTGATAAAGCCGTCGAGAAACCGCGTCCCAGTGAACCGGAAGTCGAAACGTCACCACGCATACTCCGTGAAGACGTGACCGCAGCTTCCGGCGCCGACTCTGTCCCGCCGTATGACGTCACAGATACGGGTGAGGTTTTCGCGTCCGGCGGAGAGGAAAATCCGTTGGAGGTGGCAGCGGAGGGTGGAGAGGCCAATGAACGGAACAGCGGTGTCGAGACTCCCACGAACTTCTCCAGACTGACGAGCGGGTGTTCACTCGCCGCGCCGTCGTAGCGCGCACTGTACGACAGATACTCTGCCTCGCCGCCGCCACCGTTTACTTCCGGTTTACTCTGTGACGTCACTTCCGGTCGCTTCTCGGCGACGTCGTCGCGTGCTGCTGGTGACAGATCGTCACTGCTGGGTGAGACGCTTTGGTCTTTGGCAGCTCGACACGAATTCACCTCCGCCGGTTGTCGTCTTCTCTTCTCTTCGACTTCTTCGTCGCCCGACGACGACACTTCTGGTGCAAGATGGCGGCGGCGGCGTTTCCGGTTTGTGAGATCGTGGTGCCTGGACGACTGTCGCTGCTGCTGATGCTGCTGTGGTAGTTGATGTTGTCGCGGTTTGAAGCTGCCCTCGACGAAACTCTCGATCGCCGTCAGAGCAGTGCGTCTACGCCTCTCGTCCGCCATCTTGGGCGACGACGAAGACGACGACGACGAACGCGGCGACGATGACGTCACACCGGAAGGAGTATCAACGGCGGGGAGTTGTGATGACGTCATGGCGGCAAGTGCGGGGGGCGCGGGAAAGAGCAGCGAGTGTTGAAGTGACGCTGCTGCGAGCGCCGCCCAGTGAGCGATCCACGACTCACGACACGCCAGCAGCGGCAGCAGCGGTGGCACCACGGCAGGGAACGGAAACGACGACATCTCACCGGCGAGCGATGACGAAGTCGGGTCAGGGTGTCGGGTCGGCGGATGTTTGACGGACAGATCCAGTGGCTCGTCGTTGATCGGCAGTGCAGTTCGAGGCTTGCGTAGATCAGCCAGTGAACGACTGCTAGCAGCACTCAGCCCTGACTCCGTGCCGAGCAGTCGAGCTCGTGACGACCAACACGTCGCACCGGTCGCGTCATCCGCCACCGCAGCCACAGAATCCACGAACGACTGCAGACGAGTCACGTGACTCTCACCGAACGACGACGTCATCGTGACGTCACACAGCGGCGCCTCGGCCTGGTACCGATAGGTCGCCGGCGAGCAGCGCGCAGTGACAGTCGGTGCCACTTGTTCGCGTTCTTGCTCCGACACCGCACCAATCGGAGACGCCGGCAGGTCGCACGTGACCTTGTCGCCTGCAGCGTCTGCGCCAGCTTCCGGTGACGTCACCACCAACTCGCGCGGACTGCGCATGTTTACTTCCGGTTTACCGGGCGATGTCGGCGGCGCTGATTGGTCGTCGGTGGCATCACAAGGTACAGGCTGTACAGGTGTGGTGGTCGGCGTGTCGTCTACGTGGCCCACACTGCAGCTGTCTCCTGTCTCCTCCATATCCGAACGATGACAACGACGCCTATAGACAAACAATAACACAGAGTCATTTAGTTAAAGCTGTCGGCTCATGTGAAATAATACTAACGAGTCTAATGATGATATTGATGACATCTGCCACCAGAATGTCAACAAAATTAAAAAGCACAAAGCATTCCACATCGACCTTCGCAGGTGCGACTTGCACGCGTTTGTCCAGTCCGTTTCTGCTTAGCATTTTTGTTTATTTTGTATTCCAGTTTGGCTCCTAGCATTGATACAAATGACTGTCTGGAAATATGCGGCTTCGGAATGACGAGGGTGGGCCTCCGGTGTATCGCAGTCTACTCACTCATTCACTCAGTCAGTCAGATCGACAATTTCTGTACTACATTACGAGCAAATATTTGCACGTTTGGCCAGCCATGCAGTTAAACTGGAAAACTGCAGGGAAGTCTTTGGTAGACCTAGCAGTAGTTCGCTTTACTTTGGCCACTTTAAAATTTCGGATTGATTTTTTCCTCAGTGCCCATGGCATGGAACAAAGTTGACACACGCAGCCGACATCAGACTACACTTGACACTTTCAAGCAGAGACTTGAAACTTTAAACATCTTGTAAACTTTTATCAATGATTTTATGTGCACATCTCACTGCACTGTTGTACCTGCCAGCACCGCTGTCCTAAGTCAGAGCGACTTAAGACAGTTATTTTTACTATCCATTCTTCCTTTTATTTCCATCTTTCCAACAAAAAAACGTTCACTTTTATAAGTCCGCTGAGAGCGGTGGGACGAAGCAGTAGCGCTGGCAGGTCCCCCGTCGGTCGTAGACAAGGCCGTGGCGGACAGTCGTGCATATTGCCGGACAGCGTGTGCGATGGAAATGCAGTCAAATGCAGCACTCACACGTTGTGCAGCGTTCGTTTGCTGTCGTCTAGAGCCGCCGCAGCCATAATCCCATTCTACGAAACGTTTTACGGCTCTGTGCCGTGTTGCCGGTGTACCGGCCCGGCCTGCAGCGCGTGATCTATGATAGTATTCAGCGCGGGAGCCTACAGTTGGCTTGGCACATCGCACCGTGCTCGCCATCTAATAAACTACCCCACGACCAGTCCTCCGTCCCCACTCCACTCCCAGAACGTCGGTCCGTCGGTCCAGCGCTATGGCTGCACCTCTGCACATTTTCATCCGCCGTGACGCCACCAATCGGCGGATATTCTGAAAACATGCTGCAGTATCGTAGACTAACTGCAGCCTTAGACACGTGACCAAAACGCATGACTTCTACATGCGTGTATCTCTTGCTAATAAAATGACTTTGCATTATTTTAAAACCGAATCATATGGCACAGACAGAACATTCAAATCTCGCAGCATTCATTAATTCGTTCTTATAATAATATAAAACAATTGATAAAAGACAATATAAAATACGAAGCAATAAAACAGAACAAAAAGACACGATGTGCTCTAACAACTGCTTAATGTAATAATATTATTATGTAGATAAAATGCATTGTGTTGCTAAAACATTTAAGGCACCGTGGCAGATTTATGTACATACTTTTCCGCAGTTTAATTCAGAACGCATACGTGAAAAGATCCTTAAAATCAGTCCACAATTGCCAAAGTTATAAACTACTGCAGGTGGTATGGATTTGTCGCAGGTCGTTCCACCTCTTGTTTTATGATGGCCATCATGCAACCTGGCACCCCTCAATCAGACGGACGAGTCTACTCCGGAGGGGTAGCAGGTGGTGTCCGACGGATCTACGTTTTTAATGTTTCGCGCATCTGTCGTGCTACGGCGAGCGGCAGGCGGCGACACGGGAGGCCAATAAATTAGACAACGACAACGTCTTGTCTTGTCTTGTCTCGCCGGCAACTGTATGCAGTGTGAGTCTGTCTGTCTGTCTGTCGGTCTTTCTCTACTGAATAAAAATCGACCACGAACTGTCTGCCAGTCTGTCAAACACGAAAACTATCAAAAATGTCTTGAAACGCACAATCGACCAATCAGTCGGTCAAAATATATTTGTATAGCGCCATATGTTGCGAACGAATCAGAGAAAGCGTATTACGCTGTACCTTTTTCACACATCAGAGATATCTAATTTCTGTAACTAGTTAATTACCGGTACGCATCCATGGACCACGTGTTATGCGATGATGGGTGAACCGTGAGCCCCGTTGAACTGTCAAACCGTCTATCCCCGCTTACAACAAATGGACGCCCTGTACAATAGCACAAGCAGAGGAGTTCAAGGGTTTAGAACTTTAAACCCAACTTAAATACAGGAAACAGTTTCAGCACAAAGCTGTTACATACTTACATCAGTCTGATGCTAAGGCGTGAAAATCGTGTTCTACAAATCTCCCCTGCAGATCCATAGCTAGGTTGAGACTTGAGGGATGAAGAATGAAGGAAAAGGATCAACCCGCAGTAACTGTGAAATCATGAGCTCGCTATATTGGCCCTGCGATCTGAGCTGTAAGTTTTTCCGCTAGTTTGACGTTAGTTGCCACGGCAGTAATATTATTAAAGAAATATGCACAAATATGTGGGCTACAATCCCAATAGAGTGCACAAATGCATTTTGCTGTATACAAACGAGTGCGCTGATGCTCCGGCTGCATCTCGCAACTTGCACGAATATCAACTTTCAATTACACTCTTGCGCGAGTTCTATACGCATTAGCACGGTTTATCCATTAATTCTGAATCAGGGTCACCGTAGGCTATATATCCTAGTTTAAATATTGAACTGCAGTCTAACGCGCCTACGATTCGAACTTCTGTTTTGACATATGGCGCGTTACAAATGCAGACTACTTACTTACTTACTTAACGCACTGTCAACATTTAGCTAATAAGCTTTTTTATATGTCAGCAGGCTTTAATGAACTGAATACGCTAATGTGTATTAATATTATGATAATAATCATATCAGATAGACGAAACGACGCAACCAATTTGATATTTTTACTAGTTTTATCGTACTTTCAAGCTAAAGTTCTTCAAAATTTTATTAACTTTCTAGCAACTCAGTCTGCGGTCCGGGCAGCAGAGATTAGTCGTCAGTAACCTCACTAGTGAGGTGTCAACGACAAATTGATTACACTGTGTGCGCGTACGTAGCCTGAAGTTGCCAATACATTCCACGTCTTGGTCATTAATCGCATCTCTCTCTCTCACTCTCTCAGCCAGCAAACCATCTCACTCGCCAGGTTAGGGCAATTTATAGCGCTCCCACGGGGGCACTTGCCCCTGTTGCCATGGCGACGGTCGTGCACGCAGCAGCAGCAGCTGGGTTGGGAGGAGAGGAAGAGAGAAGGGGGGCATGCATGGGCTGACATATGGCAAGTCGTTTGGCCTCGCCGCGCGGGTGAATTACAACCACTTCACGTGACCGACGCAAATTACAGCAGCCCACAGCAGCATCAGCCACCAGGCGCATCGTAAATCTGCGCCGACCTTATCAGCTGGTTACTATTAATCAGCCAAACAGCTCCACTGCAGCTACAGTTGACCCATCCAGCCGCCGCCGCCGCTCTATTGTTCTTCTAGCCATCAAGACCAGCCAGCTAGCTATACACCGACACAGCACTGACTCAAAACCCAATCGGCTCATCTCCGTCTGGGGTGAAAGTGAAAAGACGTCAAGGCTTGCTACGGGCCTAGATATAGCGAAGGGATGCTACGGCCAGGCCACGGACACACGAGCGCACGGACGACATGAAAAAATCTCTCTTCTTCTCCGCATCAAAAGACAGTTCGAGAACAGAACAGCTTTAGAGCTAAGCCAACTGAAAATTCCGTGCTGGAGGCTGACCGTTTCGTAACGTCGCAACAAAAGAACCCAAAGCATACAGGGCTAGTCCACACTACACTACCGTGAAAATACTGGAAATTGGAGATACCGAAAGAAAGTCCCATACAGCTCATAAATATCCATGTGTGAAAGCGCAGAGACGTTACAAACAAAAGTCAGGAGAACGAGCGCGAAAACAAGTATCAATAGTGATTTATCTGCAGCTCATACGTTGGAGACCTCCATCCATCTGTTCCAATAACACAACCTTAGGAGCATTCAGAGAGCTCTGTCTACTTTTTTAGAGCCTTGGTGGTCGTGGTGGTGTTATAGCTCTTCATGGAAGCCATTACAGAGCAACGGAGCGTCACCTGCCCTACGGGATCACACAGTGTTACCTGCCACCCGACACAGGTGAACGCGCCCCGCCAATTGCGCTGCCCACGGTGCAACGAACTGTTATTTCTCGGAGCACTGCACTGTCCATCATATACATAATGACGGGTTCGAAATTAAACAGAAGTGATACAAAAACAGAACAATAATTGTGTTTCGGTTTTGTTTCAGTCGCATTTCACACGTGCGGAATGCAGACAGCTTAAAGCGCAAGTTCCGTCACTTCGACTTGCCGTGCATTTGCTGGCCGGACGCGTCACGCCACGGTCTCGTGCAGTGCACACGCGACACAACAGCAGTCAAACAATATTACCGTCTATCGTTCGCCATTCGCAGACCATAGACAAGCCCCGCAATGGCATCATCCTCCAGCAATCAGCCTCAAGCCATGGTAAGGGGCATTGTCACAGGGAAGAGGGGAAGTACCACGGCACGGGGCGTGGCCCTTCCCGGTTTTTCGTTAAGCGTTATTTATGCGTCCTGGGAGAGAGTGCATTGGCGGACTAGCGGGGAATAATTAATGGTTTGTGAGCGGCAGGGTGATAGCGTCAAATAAATCATCGCTACACACGGAGTTAACATCCGCTAGCCAGACCAGCTCGCTAGCCCTGCCACTGGATTACTCATTAATTTTGTCTCTCTCTCCCTCTCTGGCTACCTTATCGCTGGTGATGGGTCGACGTATCGGTTTTGTCGTTTCCACGGCCAAAGACACTCTACGGAAATGCTTTAAGTCGTCAATTAAAGCCGAAACTACACGTGCCCTACGACAAGAAGCTGCACAGCAAGTCAACGGCAAGTCGGAATGGTGGAATTCGCACCCAGTGCAGCTCTGCAGAAGACAACGAATTTACTGCATCCACTTGTGACAGTGACGGTTAGCGACCAAAATGCTAGCAGTCTTAGCTCTATTCCAAATCTGACAACCAACGATCGAAGACGACATATCTCAACCCAGCATCGTTTACAGAACAATAGGCTATCTTTCGTTTCTTTAAGCAATTAAATCAGACAGCTAAACCCTATACAAACATCGATTTCTGCATGCATTCACCCACGGGAAGCTTGACCGCAAAGCGTTAGCCATTTGACGCCGAACCACCAACTCATCAGTTTGTTTCTGGCCTAAGACGCATCGCTGTTAAAAAGTTTGGCGAAGTCCATCAAAATACATAATACGGCGCGCAAACCGCACGAACGGACGATCAGACGACATGAGCTCATCGCCAACCAACGGAAGATACTGTAAAACTGGCGAGTTTTGTAAACCGCCTTCACACCGTGCATGCAGAACGATAAAGTCATGGACCAAAAGTAAACTCTGCATCCAGACTCTGGCGTCAGCAAGAGCTAGGCCACCTACACAATTATTATGCGACAAAACGAAAATCGAAGTAAAACAAAATCGCACAGTTTCATTTCGATTTAGTTCTAAGCTGTATTCCACTGTCACATCCATAATCGACGCGGATGCCCTGCAGCACTGTCTGAATGTTATTTGTGTTTGGTCTGACGCACAACAATTGAGATTATCACCTAGTAAATGCACTGTTATGCACATTGGACCTAGAAGATCAAATCAAACCCATACC
>Ga0209367_1006363_pt1 | contig 16362 bp, 10 predicted proteins | sample WorMetLIZISLAND2_FD_187412 | JGI IMG/M metagenome (GOLD analysis project Ga0209367, IMG submission 187412) | Marine gutless worms symbiont microbial communities from Max Planck institute for Marine Microbiology, Germany - Olavius geniculatus... ... | reverse complement strand
GCATCGCTGCTTGCTAACGATGCCAAGTGTGTCGACTCTTTTTGTTCACTTCAGATCCGGTAATTTCGCTCACGAATAAAAGCAATTTTCTTCATTTTTATGCATGATATGCGTGCGCTTTTTGCTACAAATGAAAACAGATACCTTATTATTTTAGTTTTTGCATTCATTTAGAATACGATTTTTCATGATAGTTTCCCTTTAAGAGTTGTTTGCTGTAGGACTGAGACGGTGTGCACGATGGCTCAGCATATTCAGACAGTTCGTCAGCTGCTGTATCAGAAGCTGAAGGCTCTGGGCACACCGGGCAACTGGGATCACATCGTGCAACAGAACGGCATGTTCTGCTACACGGGATTGTCTTGTGAGTTACACTTGTTTTATCTGTTTCTCTCGCTGATGTAGCAATTTTTATCTCTGCACTGCTGTTTGTTTTTCTTTCTGATTACAACATTATTGCTGCTTTGTGACTTTTCTTCCACATCAGTCCAGCTATTGTTGGCTGTGAAACAAAACTGCAACAGCATTCGGGTACAAGCTTAGCAGTGACGTTAGCAGCAGTATCTTTTTGTTATGTAGTTACCTATTATTTGCCAAAAGAATTATATTAGTGAAGTGCTGGTGTATTTGTGATTGGTAAGATCACAGTTAAGGCTCTGTAAGAACTTAGTCTTTTGTAGGAGACTGCCATCATGAACTTAAACACTTTCCCATGACACCTGTGGACTCAGTTGTTCTTCAGCAACATCACCAATATCCATGCCTACTATTTGATCCTGTTTTGACATATGACATGCTACAAAATGCTATTGGGGGGAAGGAGGGGGTGCTTACTTACTTGCTTGAAGGGGTCTGTGTACTGTGCATTTTGCTGTGCATCGTGTTTGCTATTTTAAATAGAATTGTCAAATAATTGTGTAAGCTTAGGCCAGTATTCAGAAACAAGACAACCTTCTGTCATTTGATAATGCCTGTCTGCAACGCAAACCAGTTATGCATTAAAGCTGTAGTTAAGTTTGATTAATCTTGCCATTAACAGTACACAATTACGAGGATTGTTCCATAAATAAGTTTACAAAATGGCGTCATTGCATTAATTCCTAAAATCGAAAAAATCCAAAATATGTTTTGTAGGAAATTGAATTCTGAGTACCAGCTGTGAGCTTTGTCAAGATGATGTCACTGTGACGTCATTTGTAAGCATAAAATAAAGGGACGTTGCCACTGAAATCGTCCCATAATGAACAGTGTGCCATTATTGTTTTTTTGTGGGAAAAAGACTTAATGCAAATCAGATTCACTCTGAGATGCATCTAGTATATTGTGACAAGTGTTTTACATAGTGAACAGTATACGTTTAATGTAATAAAATGCTGGTTGGGCAGAAATTTACATAAGACACTGAGGTACAATTAGTTGTGTGTCAGTGGCTTAGACAGCAGCCAACATCGTTTTTTTGTATGGGGCATGCAGACGTTTGTTGAGAGATAGGAGAAATGGTTGAATGAACTCGGACAATATGATGAAAAATTAAACATTAATGTTTAACATTTGAAGAGATGACATTAAAAACTTGTTAAGTTTATTTGTGTTTTATTAACAAATGAAGTCGCAATAATGACGTTATGATCAAAAAATTTCCACATATGTTCACAATTAAATTCTCTACAAAATGTATATTTCAAATTTTTGCTGATTTGAGAGTTGATGGAATAGCGCCATTTTGTAAACTGATTTATGGAAATACCCTCGTAAAAACTAAGCCTTTAAACAGCTCTGATACTGTATTGTGTAATTCATTGCTGCAGTGCGTCAGGTGGAGATGCTGATAAAACAGTATCACATCTATCTGATGAAAGACGGACGAATCAACATGTGTGGCATTACATCAAAGAATGCTGACTACGTCGCAGCGGCTTTCTACGATGTCATCACCAAGTTTCCCAGCAATTGTTAGCTAGCTAGCTCTTTGTTGCATTTCTCCTCTCATCGGCTTAATCTGTATGTATGGCTGTGCTGCACACTTAGTGTGTGATATGAAGCATCTGTAACCAAGATTACCTCTCAGAAAATACTGTCTGTAATAGCGCATTGTTAGATTATGAGATGTGCTGTAGTATGTTTTTCTAAGGCAGTGTGGTTTGTGTGGTTGCAGTGCAGAGTATTATCATGGAATATAATTTGCATTTTATAGTGCAGTAGTATGGTGAAGTAGACTAGTTGGTTTGACATATTGTGTTATTATTGAGCAGTGTGGCATAGTATGGCTTAGTTTTTCTAGGTAGTGCAGTGTAGAAACTAGAAAGCGAGATATCATATTTACAAAGATCATTTCGGGGAGACGTGGTTTGATATTCTCATTTATTCTGTTCTGTTCAGATTTTTTGCATAATTTTCTGGTAGCGAGCTTTTTTGTTGAGTCCAATTCACCAACTATTCACATGTATCACCAGTCATATATTTTCCCTAATGTGTATTCTTGTGTTATAAGTGGAGTCAGTATTAAGTTGCCGTTTACTCTAGAAATAATTAGCAGCAACTCTACAAGTTGAAGTTGCTTGTTGGCTAATGTACTGTGTTTTTTCCTTCACATATTTTGGCACTCCAATTGTAAACAGATTATGTTAATGTATATGTTATCCAGGTTATATGCAGACCAAACTGTTTCCGTCTATTCGCCATGTTTTATATTCCATTGTTTAATTTCTCATTATGACCTGTCATTATGATTTGTGCTTTCACAACATTTATCTCCATACCTGTCAGGGCATTAGAGGTTTTGACGAAAATGTGCTATTTAAATTTACATTTGACATTTGACCTGTTTCCAAAAGTAATACAATCTGTGCAGTGATTATTTTTTTTACAATTTTATTTAGCTATCCACTTTTTGGCGCATCTGAGTTCTGTTGCTGCTAACAGTGAAGAACTTCCAGTATTTGCCAGATTGGGCATGACGTCTTTTCCACTGATTCATATACTGCCAGTTTGCCATTGTCATATTAAATTTAAACATTGAGAACTGACATTATGTGATAATTACTCATAAGGCTACTACGCATACTAGCAAAGCTGGGGAATGCTGAGCAAACTTCGATAATATTATGCTTTGTTGCTCTGAGAGTACAGAAAATGTTGGTGTCTGTATGTCACTCGTTTTGTGTTGTTCAGTTTTGTTTTTATTTGCCTGACTTACTTTTGCGGACATTGGCTGTGTTCCTAACAGACAGAATTTTTAAGGATTTCCATGGCATGTTTTATGGGCTGGCTGACACCCAGCCAGTCGCATGAAAACACCAAAGGAATGCGATAGTAGTGAATTATATTTGTTGCAGTTTTAAACTGTTACAATTCAGGTCATTGAACTGTCGCTTACAGTGACTGCCAAATGTGATTGAGTTGTTGGTGAACTGAACTAGTCAACATTAGTCTCAGTGTGGCAATGGTTTGGAGGACCACATTTGTTGCTCCAATGCAGTGCTTTTTAAAAGCTTTTTCCACAGTCCATTTTTATGGCCCTCCCGAAACCTGCAACTCAAATCACTTGTTATCCAAGGCTGCTTTTGTGCCAGTGACGTCTCCAACACCTCAGCTTTTTTTTGAAAAACTTTTTTCACAACAAATTTTTTTACTGGGTTTTCATGACCAGACCGTCATGGTCATTGAATCGTGCCCCACGTTTTAAGAAGCACTGCTCTGTGATGATTCGATACCAACCAGTTTATTTGATCGTTACTTCTGCTGTGTAGAACTAGTCTGCATGCGAATGTCTGGCTTCAGGCATCTGACTGCAGGAAATGTGGGCAATGGCCTGCTTCTGTAGCCAAAAGTCTCTGTGGCAGATCCAGACAGAAAATGAGGATGCTAAATTCTTCTGACCAGTCGTATGTGGCGTGACTGGGCTAGTGATATGGTTAGTGAAACAGTTGGGGATGAAGTGATCTTTTCCTATGGCAGACCATTGGCCTTCACTGTTATGGCAGACTTAAACCCGAAATGTGCATTTCTGCCATGCATTCATGTACCATTGTACCGCTTAGGTAATTTTCTGTTGTTTTTTTTTAGCTGAAGCACTGCTAGTTGTAGATGCACGTTTTGTGTATTTATTCGATATTGAGCATGTTGTTTGTAATTTGTACTCTCAGATATCTGTTTGCTGTGCTCTGCCATGCTAGTATTAAGAGCTGCTAGTTTTATTGTAAGTCAACAGTGTTGCTGAATGAGCACGTAATATATCTGGCAGGCATACTGTTGTGACGGCAGTGACTTAAACATTACTGTGATTTTTGGTGTGATGTAATTATGAATCCCCTGTGAAGCTGTGTTGTTGTGTTTTTTATGTTCCATAAATTTCATAATTATATTAAACTACAGTAACTACTGTTGGTAAGAGCCAAGAAGTGTTAATTGCCAGTACAGCCCCCTGTCCTCCAATAGACAGCATTATCACATTGATGACTGGCTAGAGGATAACAGAGAAGATTATTAGAACTACCATTATGTTAATTACATATGCACACGTATAATGGAGTTCTTACAATTTTAGGTTAAGCTCATTTTTGTGTTTTATGTTTCTGTAGAGGTTAAACGTTTTGTTTATTGTAAAGTTTGAACTTAATGTTCCGTTACTATGTGTTTGTGTGCATTCTTCCTGAAAAGGCCATCCCCGAAATGACCTATACTGTGTTGGGTGGGACGTTAAAACCTACTCACTCACTCACTATTGGTCGTTGAAGGGTGACAACGTATGAGAAGTGATTGCTGCAAGGGATTGGACAAGATAAAATTGTGCAGATATGTAGCACGAATTGTAGTGATTTCAGGTATAGGAACAGGAGCTTGTTAGATTCGTCATTTTAATCCACTAGATATGTGAGCCATGTTAAAGGTTATGTGCGTTAAGAATAGTTCAAGCAAGATAATTTTAGACTTATTTAGTAGTGCGCAAGTTTAAACATTGTTAGTGGCAATGTTTAATTCTCTGTTGAAATCGTAGCGAAAATGGATATATCAAGAAATATCAGACGAGAATAACTTGAGTTTTGACGGACGGTCGGACTTTGAAACAGTCTGAAAACCCAAATATCAGATCGATCATTTCAGCCTTCTTAATTTAGGGTGTAATCGTCATTACATGCACATGGCTATAACACTCCTTACCGTTGCTCAGAAGTGCTTTGCAGTTTCGTAAGTGGCAGCTGATTGGCATGAGCTAATGATACCTCAGCGCAATATGCAGCCATCCATTGCCTGCGTTAATGAACAATTGGATTGGACCCACAGTTTGCAGCTAGCAGACATACCACCATCCCAATCAGCCACACCAGGACTTCACCCCATAGCCCGTAAGTTACTATAACTCATTTCCCGTCCCACGGAGGGTAGGAGGCTGCGTTGGCCTGAGCACCCCGAACGAGGGCGCTAAATTTGAGGAGGGTGGGCAAAATTTGCGATTTTGGGCCAATAAATCGCTGTATCTCAGTAACGGTGCGAGATAGGGCTTAGGTTACTGTTAATCGCTAATAGGAAGTCGCACACTGGCTCTGAATTGGCGCCAAATTCAATGACCTTGAACGCCAAAATATGGGGTTTTATGGATTTTTTGGCGATTTCGGGCTGCGACACACGTCTATACCATTCACAAGGTGGCGCCACGCTACTATCGTTATGCGGTCCAGATAGAGAATTTGGTATTTGTATATTAACTTAGCGTGAACACCCCCAATTTTCAGCTAAACTACTGAACCAGAACTGCTATAGCTTTCGCGCGTCTCGTGAGCATTAGCTCAAATTTCTTATGTACTTTGTAACCGCGCCTCTATACGGTCTTTCTTTTCAAGTGCAGTATTGCAATTTGCAATATAAGCTGAAGAGAAACACATACACGCATTATGCAGAGACCACGCATGTTACATTGTCGAAGCACTTGACGCGCCTGTCGATGTGCATTGCGTCGAGCGAAAAAACGATTCTGTGCACTGACGCAGGAACCGTGGAGGGAATGAAGTGCGAATGTTGCAGCAGCAGCAGGACAATTTGCGGCCGACCGACCGATAGCAGCAACCCATCAACCGCTAATGACTCCGACTATGGTGACTGTCAACGAGAAATAATTCCGGCGCCCGCATGCCGATGCTAACAGCGACACATCACCTACACACCGGTTGGTTCTCTCTCTCCCACGGTGGTATACGTGGTTTGATGGCTGCGGATGTTGCGAGACCAGTACTTATATAGCTTTATATCCGGCCGAACTGTCATATACTGCTCGCCCACGTTACCTCGCTATAGTCTCCGGCTGCAGACGCGACCCTGCCTGTTTCGCTGCTAAATTAGCCTTATGGCAAGCAGTAAATTTAGCCGTGTGTACAGTATCACGACTGCAGGGTGCAAATGTGCACACAGTTACAAATTGTAGCTCAGTTACGCAGTCATCATAAAGCTGGCTTCAGCCCCTAATAGGCCTACTCCATTTTTGCAACTCTCTCCTTTGACCCCTGTTTTATGTGGCATCGTGAATCCTGAAGATTGTGTTTCAAAGGTTATCATCAGACTTTTTGCTGATGTTGTATTTGCCGGCGTATCATGTCTGATACAGCAACAGCCAGAATTTTTGACGCGCTACAGCTATGCTGTATTGTATAGCGCGTTTATGATGTGTCTGTCGTCCGTCTGTCTGTGTATCTGTGTCACGCTAATGGGTAAATGACACTGAAAAAATTTTTACACAAGTAATTAGCCCTGTGTGGGGGCTCTCTGCATACAAATTTTGGAGGATGCAGTTTAAGAGAAACATTTTCAAATATAATGTTAAATGGAGGGAGTAAAAACAAGAAATCTGAGCTAATGCTCATGAGACGCGCGAGAGCATATCGCAGTTTCTGTTCGCAGGTAATCTTGGTCTATCTCCATCCATTTAGTCACAGTTCACATTTTTGCAGTCAAAATTCGCCAAAAAAATTTTTTAAACAATATTTTTAGGGTACAAGGTCATTCAAGGTCATTCCTAAGAAGCTCGTCGCCAGTGCTTGTTATGACAAGCAGCATGTCTGTGCATATATCTGCAACTATTTTCACGCTTGACAAACCAACAACGAATAACCACTTTTAGAAAGGTACCCCTATATTTGATACCCGCTTGCGCAACCTTTCTTGAACCTAAAGGGTTCGGACTTGGACTGCTAAAATCTACATTCAATGCTGAAAATTTCATACACAGGTTGTTTTGGTCTATCTCCAGCCATTTTGGCGCAATTCACTCTTGAAATGCGTGTCGCAGCCCGAAATCGCGAAAAATTCAGTAAAACCCTGTATTTTGGGGGTTCAAGGTCATTCAAAGTCATCGATGCTAACATTCCTAAAAAGCTCGAAGCTTTTTAAGGGGTTCCCCCTCTTTCGCCCCCTCGTTTGTCAGGACCCCTTTTACACAGCAGCATGATATTTTGTCACGAAATACTAGAAACTCTAGGCTATCATATGGTGAAAACCAGAATTCTATCTCACCTGGGCTTGAATTGGTACCGGGACGTGACGGATAGACGGACGGACAGAATTACCGTAGCTAATACGCGCTATAGCTATACTAGCTAATAAAAAATGGCATACGCCCTTTCAGATGACATGAGAATCATTGACTTTGGATGACATGACTTTCGAGGTTAGTACTGCAACAGAAACTGTATAGGCTGTAGCGCGTCTTCCCTAGCTTCCTGTGTTCTTTTTATTTTTGGAAGTACCCCCGACACATCGAGAGCAGCCATAAATTTACTTCATGCTTCATCTCAGGGAACTGAAGGTAGGCTCTATCGGGTCCTTTATCAGGAAAGTTGAGACTTTCTTTTTACGAAGCTTCATGTAGGCTATGGTTTTTTTCCTGAGCGTTAACGTGTATTTATGCTAAAACAGAGACAGAGCGATATTTTCCAAGCAAAATGTTTTGCCATTTTTCTCTTGCCAGGTGAACCACGTGTGGTCAAAATGTTCGACGCGATGCAATGCATACCGACCAGCTGCCTTTAATTCCTCGATCTCTTTTATTCGTCACACGCTTATACTAGGAGGTCTGCGAGGTTTGGGAATCACCAGAAAATGGCCACATAATATATTAAACCTATGTTGAGTTGGCGGCTTCTAAGGTGCTACGAGAGACTTGGTAGGTGATTGTAATGAATTTTAGGAAATGGTCGCAGTCGTCTATCGATATTGCTGTATGCTCACAACTGGCCTATTCCGGTCGGGGGCGTCCACTCCATTGACAGGTGGAGGCAAATGCGTCCTGGAAAAGTTGGGAGAAAAGTAAAAAAAAATAGAAAACTTGGTAGGTGGTTCGAAGTCAAATTGCGCATGGCGCAGAATGCGACAATTTTGCTTGCAACCGCTTTAATTTTTTCCGTTCGCTTCGCTCCCAGATTATTTGTCTACTACTTAACTACTTTTGAATTTGTGGTGCCACGCTGCCCTTGTTTGCCTTTGTTGTTTAATGCTCTAAAAAATTATTGAAATTGTTGTCACCAGATGTTATATTTTTAGGTTAAAATGCACCAAATTCGATTTTGGCTGCGGCTCCGCCCTATATAGATCCCGCTGAGAGAGCTTACAGCGTTCCCCAGACCCTCTAGCTGGATTTAAGGGATCTTACTTCTAAGGAAAAGAGAGAGAAAAGGGGAGAGAACGAACAAAAGAAAAGAGAGGGAAAAAGAAGAAAAAGAGGGGAGGAGAGAGGGACAAATAGGGAGAGACCGGAAAGGGAGGAAAGAAAGGGGGAAAGGAGGAGGGCGTCCGAGTTGGGGGAAAGGTTGCCTTCGGGCGCTGAGGGGGTTGGACGCCCCTGGTTCCGGTCTTGGAAAAAAGACAGTTACAGTTGTGGCAGTTACCAAACTATAGTATTATACCATGTATTTTGTTTTATTCATTTGGACAAATAGGTTTGATAATTGCTATACAGCCGACAGAAATGTTCTGGCCATCTGGCTCCTCTCCGTGCACTGGTTGCTGTAGCCCAGCGACCATTCGCTGAGCTATAGGTTGATGCGACTATTAAAAGCGATCGAGCTATTAGTGTGTCGAGCTGCCGCGTCCATTCTGCTGCTGCTGCAGTCGCTCACAAGTTCAGCGTTTAGATCTCTGTGACAAATTTTGTCGCCGAGGAACAAATGGCGAACTTGTCGCTGTTGTTGGTGCTTCTGGTTACAGCTCTGTGCGTCCAGGGCTGGACTCATGAGGCGAAGCAGAAGACGAAGGAGAAGCGCGAAAAGGTGCTTCGTGACATGTTGGAAGACGAACTGTTGAACTGGAGGAAGATGGAGGCGGAAACGGAGCAGCTGCTGGAGCTAAGGGAAGCGTCCGGTGACTCCGATGATACGGATGAATCTGGCGAACCTGAAGAATCTGATGAAGGGGAAGATGCAGGTGCTGAATTTGTTATTTTTGTAAAAAAAACTTCCGTATTTTGCAACACGCATGTGAAGGTAAAATTGAAGTTCGTCTTTTAAAACGCATGATGTAATTAAGTGTGTCACTTACGTTTATGAATATTTTCGTCAAAAAGCGAAAATATTCATAAAAACGCATTTCTATAGCATACATTTAAAGTAGTTCCGAGTTAAGAATACAGCCTACCTTGGTCTTCAAATGAATAGGGGCACGATGAGAGAACCGTTGAACTGTGCTAATTTATGTGTCCGTTTGACGTGTATAAATTTTATTCACGCACGCAGAAGTGGTGGTGACGGAAGCGCCGAGCGAAGGTCCTGACGTTGCAGTGCCACCAGGCGTGCCAGAGTGCGGTAGGCCGGCGGTCTCACCCAGTGTCAACGTACGGGTGGTCGGTGGCGTCGAGGCAATGCCTCACAGCTGGCCGTGGCAGGTGTCCCTTCAGAGCAGTCGCGGTCATTTTTGTGGAGGCAGTATCATCAATGAACGATGGGTCGTATCAGCCGCACACTGCGCACCAGCGTAAGTGAGCCTTGACCTTTTTACACGCGAAGCTTTATTCAACATAAAACATGGTAGACACAAATAATAAGGGCAAATAATAAAAAAACTACTTAGGTAGCCTAAACTTAACTAACAAAATAATTAAGTCCATGCATGGCGTACAGAACACACCAAACTGTCAGAGTTGTCATAGCTGATCAAATATTTATGTGTCCGCCTAGCTATTGGGCCTATATCAGATACTGAATCAAAATTTAAATAACACTGATGGCACCTTCAATTACAGCTCGACATCGGCTATACGTTCTGCAAATCGTCACCGGCTCATTGTATCGCGCTGTCGACTCAACACGTATGTGGCCGGCGATGAGAGAACCGTCGCTGGTCCGACGGTCTAGAACTCACTGTTAGATGAACTTAGAGATCCGACGTGAGATATTGACAGTGTCAAACAATTCTTCATAACAATCCTGTTTAGTCAGTTCTAGTGTGACGAAAGCATTAGAGGTTAATTTAACGTTATGCGCTATAAAAATTCACATTTTACTTACTTATTTACTTACTTAATTTGAAACTGTCGTTATTATTAGCTCATTTTACCGTACATGCTAGATTATCACAAGATAATTATTAGGTTATCGAGGTTTATTGTCTGGAACGATAAAATCCTTTAAAAACAACGACGAAAGGACTAAGCGTAAACTAAAATAGTGTATGCATGAAGCGATCGTCGCCGCAACCGGTTGTTCTGATTTCTGGCAGTTACGGCGACCGTTGCGTCGACGATCACTCCGTGTATACACTGCATAATCTGTATGTTGTGGGACAGTTTCCGGCCGGGTGACGAAAACAATGTGGTCGTGGTCGGTATGCATAACCTGCGTGAACCAGACCAGTACACGGAGCGTGTCCGAGTGATCGAAGTGATCCCGATGCCGAAGTACGGCAGACCTCCGCGTGATTCCAGCAACGACATCATGCTGCTGAAGCTGGAACGACCGCTGACGTGGAACGAGGGAGTATCACCGGTCTGCTTGCCGACACAGTTCAAACCAATCGCCAGCGGCAGACGTTGCTTCTCCACTGGCTGGGGCGCTCTGCACTGTTAGTAGGCCTACTCTTCTTTTCTCGCACGCCTGCATGATCTACGTAGGCCTACATGATAGTGACGACAACTGTACAATACAGGGTGACCCAAAAAAAATAAACTACTGTACTTTTTCTATATCTTCGCTCAATATTGACCAATTTTCACAATTTTTTCACCAGTAGACTCTGGAAAAAATTTGCTACTCAGGGGCATGCAATCACACTTATTATGTCGCTACACTACCTTGTAAAATATAAGTATACAAAAACGTATCCACAGGTCGAGTGGTAAATTTTTGAAGTATTTAAGTAAAATCTTAAATATAAGTTGTAACTAGTGTCAGAAAGATTTAGATGTAGCTACAGAGTAATTGTTCATGTTCAAAAAATAGTGCACAGCTTGTAGGGCCGCACAATTAAATACACTCCTCTGTATGCTCATGCAGTTAACTGAGCAAAATTGCCGCCATCAACCAGCATTGGTGTACATTGAAAATTACTGCACAGTAAAATCGTTTAAAATATTTGAAAAAAATGTTTAATATGTTATTTAATGTTTTTGACACTAACTATAACTGACATTTTAACATTTAAGTTATATACTTCAAAAATTTACTATTATACCTTCTTTCCATCTATGCTTTGAGATATTTATATTTTACAAAATAATGTAGCGACATAACAAATGTGCTGTTCATGCCACTGAGTAGCAAATTTTTACAGAGTCCACTGGTGAAAAAAAAATTGTGAAAATTGGTCAATATTTAGCAAAGATATGGACAAAGTGCAATATAGCTTTTTTTGGCTTACCTTGTAGTTTAATAATAACGATAACAATAACAATATCCCTTATGATCTTTTATATTTCCTGAGACAATAACAAACAAAAAGTGACCAAAAGTAAACAACAAGTCTACAACTGTTTGCACAACACACTGGCATTGTGGTTCAGCTTTGAGTTTATTTTTTGGACTATAAACGTGACGGAAAAAATGCTTACATTTAATTAAAATGGTAAAAGGCATGCGCTGAAGTCGAAGTTCAATATTGAGTTTTCAACCACCATATGCATATACACTGTGTTCGGTAAAAAACGGACCCCCTAGACATCATGCGATAAAAATGTCAAATTTGAAGGAATTTGAATAAAGTTTTGTACACTTAATTTCCAATAAATTCCTGAAACGATTGCCAAATTTTGCTAAAAATATTATTTCTTACCAAAATTAGTAATTGTTGAATATCGATAACAAAATGTCTCCGCTACCAATACGGTGTTACATAAGAAACTCCTGTGTTCATTGGCATAACTTTAGCAAACAATATCTGATTCTGGCGAAATTTTACATCAACAATGTACAATCTATTGGCAATCAAAGTGCCCAATTGCAATTAAATATATTTATGCAAACAATAGTTACAGCGGCTTTTGTGAGTTGCCTCAAAATGTGAAGTGTCCAGTATTAGGCAGCCGTTTGTTTAATCCTGACAACGTCAACGGCTTGCCGGGAAATTCCGCAACAAATTGCTTAGCACCATACCCTTTCTTTTGCCTCAACAATTTTATTAAAACACGATCATCTGCAGAAAACACCATTTTGTTATTGTTTATGTTATTTTGATTACGTCAACAAACGTCACTTCCGCTTGAGCGATTGCAGTACACAAACAGATAGCCAAGACGATAGAATTATGTAAGGCACACTACACTCATTGTCCACCTCATGTAATTTATGTTAACACACTACCGTGTAAAACGCAGATGCTCCAAATTGCTACGTTATCAGTATCATTGCTCACTTGTGCATTATCAATTCCACAAAGAACACCATGGGATTTAATAACTTTGCGGTATTAAACATTTTACGTGGAAAACAGCAGCCAACAAAATAACTGACTGTTTAGCTTAAAACACATTTTATCCATGAATGAGTGTTGTACATTTTGATCAGTTGATCGTTAACGCCACTGTCAGCCGTGGCATCATGTCAGGGGCGTCATTTCAGTAAATTGTTGGGGTCTCAGTAATCTTTGGGGTCTAAGTCTGCGTAACGTATTGTTTTTGCAGCAGTAACACTGTTTCAAAAGTACGATTTACAGGGAAAAAACTAAAATCGTAAATCTTTGGGGGTCCGTAGACCCTTTAAGCCCTCTCTTCCCCTTAAATGACTCCCTGCATCACGTCTAAGCCATTGTGTACACTTTGGACATAAATTCTGATAACTTGGAAGCAGGTTGTTACAAAAACTTATAATTCTGTTGAATGAATCAGATTTTAGCTTATTGTGTGCTTTATAAGTCATTAGAACTTTTACGGAGATACCAACTGAGCATTATGCAACAATCTGGAGCATCTGCGTTTTACACGGTAGTGCGTTGACATAAACAAGGTGAGGTGGACAATGAGGGTACCTTACATATTTCTATCGTCTTGGCTATCCATATGCCAAAAATTTTCAAATTTGGTGGAGATTTAACGAAGTTCTGACAAAAACAAGTTGGGTCATTTTTGGCACACCCTGTATGTAACGCCATATATTGGTAACGAAGATATTTTGTTATCGATATTCAACGTTTGATAATTTTGGTAAAAGTAACATTTTTAACGAAATTTAGCAATCGCTTCAGGAATTTATTGGGAATTAAGTGTGCGACAATGCGAAACGTTATTCATATTTGTTTAGATTTGACATTTTTATTGCACGATGACTCTAGGGGGTCCGTTTTTAGCGGACACCGTGTAACTACATCTGTAGCTTACCCGTCCCCAAGAGCGTCTTGTCACTCGTTTACGAGCGACAACGATTAAGTACGTTATACTTTATACAACTTGTTGTGCAGTACGACAAATCTACAACAAATCGAATTTTGTTTGGCTTATTGATGTTTTGCGTAATTGTTTTTATCTAGGACTTTAAAATATTTCATGCTTAAGGGGCTACTGTACGCTCTTATTAGCGTTGTATGTCCTCATTTTCATTTTATTTATTTGACAGAATAAACGATGATGCTGTCAATTAAGTGGGGTCTGGGTTTAGATGTGTGAGATTATAAATTTTGCTATTATGAAGTGTGCTATCTGTGAGGTGTTTGTTATACGGCGTGCAGCTGGCGGGCGCGGTCCGGATGAACTGAATCAGGTGATGCTGCCAGTCATTGACCGCGAGGTCTGCAACCAGCCCAGTTGGTACGACGGCGCGATTGACGACTCCATGATCTGCGCCGGTTACGCACATGGAGGTAGAGATACTTGCCAGGTAATTATCACTCACTTCAGTTCAATACCGATGACTTGAATCAAATGTCAATAGGTCAATCTGTGGATTTTCGCCCCAATTAAGCGCCCTTTAAACAAAGTTTTCAGAAGCGATTGTTTTCATACGATATGCCATGGCTACACGCGCCGATTTTCTCCGTCGAGGTAGACCGACGTCATCGAGCTCTTCGAAGTTTAAAAACCTCGTCCGAAAAAAATCGGATGGAACATGCATGTTCATTCTGTCCCTCATCGGACAAGGAAATCGGACGCGTCGTCCGACGCAGTGGCGGATCCAGAAATTTGGAATAGGGGCGAAAGGGTAAGGGTGGAGTCTGGGGAGGGGCACAGCCCCCTCCGCAAAAACTTTTTGCAAATTTTATGCAAAAATAATGCATTTTCGTGCAATATTTCTACGTTTTAAGATGCATCCAGTTAATAGGGGGGGGGCGCCCCCTCTTGGATCCGCCACTGGTTCGACCTTTCGTTCGTGTCGTGCTGCAACGTGTCTGATTTTCTCGTTCGAGAAGCTCGGACAACTCGAACGAGGAAATCGGTGCGTGTAGCCACGGCTTTTCGAGTAGGCAAATTTGAAAAGAACTTTTAAATGATTTTTCCACGTACGTATGAGACTAATGATTTACTGCAAAGTGATAATAGCATTGATGTTGTGCAAAATGCATTCAATATAACGCAAAAATTTATACCCGCAGTTTGCCGTTTTGCTATGGTTGCCGAAACAGTCACTAGTCGGCTACTCGTTGCATCTATCTACGGAGGGGTGGCTAGGCTGAGTTGACCTGGGCGGATTGGCAGTGGCTAAATAGGCCTACAAAGATGGCATAACGAATAGTAATTATGGTAATAAACTAAAATCGGCAGAAGACGTGCACTGTGATTGGATACGAGTGCAATAACGCGTTTGTTGTGGGTGCTGATGTAGGGCGACTCTGGTGGACCGCTGGTCTGTTTCGAGGATGGTCGTTGGATGTTGTACGGCGCTGTGAGCTGGGGTCGTGGATGCGCACAGGCGCGCTACCCCGGCCTCTACGCTCGCGTCTCGCCCTACATCAAGTGGATGAACCAAGTCATCAGCCAGCATTCAATATTGTAAAAACTGCATGACTATACAGCCATGCACGCAGCACGCACCGTGCCTTCGCCGCCCGAACTGCGCAACATAGCTCAAACATTTGTCACGACAAATATAGGCCTAATGTAAAATTGCTTTCGTAGAGATGTCGATAGATAAGTGTGTCGAAAGCTTTTTATTTTTTGTTGTTGCTTGTTGGTCTGCATTGTCACCGTCACCGAGCTTACTGAAACTGAATCTGATGCAATATGCTAACTGCATGCTTTTGTTCTTGTACTGGCAATAAATCCAATAACCGGCGTCGTTTTCGCTTTATGACGAGTTTGTTGGTCTTTTGTGCGAATTTATGCTCTATACCGTCAGCGACATGCATCGAACGATGCTGACTATCTTCGTCTTAGGCCTACAGTATACACTGTGGGCAAAATGACACGTCTTTGGATTTGACTTTTCTCTCTTATTAAATGCATTATATTTGCAATTTTTGACGCGCTATAGATATGTTGTATAGGCGTCTATAGCACGGCTGTCGTCTGTCTGTCTGTCTGTCTGTCATCTGTCTTTCCGTCACGGATGTATTGTGGCTAAACGGTAAGAGATAGGGCCAAGATTGCTATTGATCACTAATAGGAAATCGCACACGTGAGATGAAAATCATCGACCTTGGATGACCTTGAAGGTCAGTACTGCAAAGAGAACTATACGATTATAGGCTGTAGCGCAGCTTCCCTAGCGACAACTGGGCTTTCTTGTTTTGTTTGCTCATATATTCATTAGACCCAAATGACGTCGTTCTTTGTTTTTCCGATGTAAACAAGTTCTGTTCATGCGAATAAATTGTATTTTTGTCACGCGGTTGAATTAACTAATGACGAACGCTGATTCACAATCATACATGTTCAGAACAGTAGCGTAGCCAGAAATTTCAACTCGGGGGCCTCGTTTCCCTTTCCCTCCCGTTCCCTTCTTTCTTTTGTCTCTCCCCTCC
>Ga0209367_1006361_pt1 | contig 16364 bp, 11 predicted proteins | sample WorMetLIZISLAND2_FD_187412 | JGI IMG/M metagenome (GOLD analysis project Ga0209367, IMG submission 187412) | Marine gutless worms symbiont microbial communities from Max Planck institute for Marine Microbiology, Germany - Olavius geniculatus... ... | reverse complement strand
GGGTTGACAACAGCGAAAACCTAGGGTTATTAATATTTTTTGCTGTCAAACTCGTCAAAATAGCTAGTCTTGGTTAGAGTTAAGTCACCGTTTGGAGTGCGAGATAAGACTTTAAGCTGGGGACAGTCCACCCGCTGTGGGGCAAAGTCGGTGTATTCTTACTACTCACACATATTGTAAATCTGTTAAATATCGGTACTGTTATTCAAAACTAGTATACAATAGCAATAACTAAAAATTTGGGGCAAAGCCAAACGTGAGTCCGCCCGGCGCCCTAAGTCAGACTGGGGCAAAATTAAGGGGGAATTTCCCCGGCATCAAAGTCCCGTGGCCCGAACTCAAATGCATTGGCATACGATGAACGCGCGTTGTCGACTTAGGGTAGGTCAACATAAACGCTTATAACTTTGTTCATAGTGGACAAAATTTTACAAAATTTTGTTTGTTCAACGCCGAAAAGATTGCGTTCGTCAATGCCGTTTGTATTTTGCCGCTATCTTTATCAATTCTAGAGATATTTGCTGTCAAACTCGAAAGTTGTCGTAAAACGTACTAAATTTTGCACGTTTTTTGCACTACCAAATTTTAAGGGGGCGGTGCCCCCTAAAAGTCGTATGCGCGTTATCACCCCCATTTAGCAGCACGTCACGTTGCAAAGTTTCATAAAGCTATTCCATTTGGCTTCAGAGATCCTTCGTCTAGAACGCTACATTTTAAGCCAATTTTTAACCCCCCTTTAAAAAAACTTGTAAGGGGGCCCAATCCCCGGTGGAAGGTGCGCTAGTAAGACTTGGTTATTCTCTAGCGCGTGTAAAAATTTGGGGGCACAGCACCCCTTAGGGGCCGAAATATGGTTTTCCGAAAAAGCGCTTTCGGTGGGTACAATTTCACATCTAGGTCTCCAAGGTCACTAGACGAAACTTTACCGGACTTGTTTCGTTCAACGCGGGAGGAATCGCTGTCGAACGAGTAACTTACCGATTTTAAATACTTTATTCGTTCCGGAGATATTCGCCGCCGAACTTTAAAGTCGATTGAAATCTGGCCAAATTTTACATGTTTTTTGGCCCCTAAAATTGTTTTGGGAAAGCTCTTCAAAAAGTTTGGACCGGACTTATAAAACTGAACGCAGCACTAAGCATCGTGCAAAATTTCGCGCAGATCGGCCGACGGAGCTCGAAGATTACGCGAAGGGAAAAAAACTAAAAATTTGGGGCAAAGCCCAACGTGAGTCCGCCCGGCGCTTTAAATCCGACTGGGGAAATTAGGAGTAAGGGTAAAATTTCCCCGGCATCAAAGTCACGTGGCTCGAACTCAAATGCATTGGCATACGCCGAACGCGCAATGTCGACTTAGGGTAGGTCAATATGCGAGCTTATAACTTTGTTCGTAGTAAACGGAATTTCACAAAATTTTTGTTTTGTTCAACGCCGATAGGATTGCACTCGGCAATTCCGTTTAGATTTTGTCGCTATCTTCATCAGTTCTAGAAATATTTGCGGTCAAACTCGAAAGTTGTCGTAAATCGCACCGATTTTTGCACGTTTTTTACCCTCCCAAATTTTAAGGGGGCGGTGCCCCCAAAATTTGTATTTGCATTAACACCCCAACCTAAAGATACGTCTAGTGCCAAAGTTTCGTCTTGCTACACTCTCTAACTCCGAAGTTATAAGCAGACATTTATTACATTTTATGCCAATTTTTGACCCCCCTTTAAAAAAATTGTAAGGGGGGCTTTCGTTTTCGCTGGGGGGTGCGCTAGTAAGACTTAGTCATTCTCAAGCGCGTGTAAAAATTTCGGGGCGCAGCACCCCCTAGGGGCCGAAATATGGTCTTCCAAAAAATGCGTTTTTGGTGGGTACAATTCCACATCTAGATCTTTAAGGTCACCAAACGAAACTTTACCGGACTTGTTTCGTTCAACGCGGAAGGAACCGCTGTCAAACAAGTAGCTCACCGATTTTGAATATCTTTATCCGTTCCGGAAATATTCGCCGCCGAACTTCGAAGTCGACCGAAATTTGGCCAAATTTTGCATGTTTTTGGCCCCTAAAAATTTTTTGGGGAGGCTCCCTTAAAATTTTGGACAGGGATTATAAAATAAAACGCAGCATCGAGCATCGCGCAAAATTTCGCGCAGATCGGCCGACGGAGCTCGGAGATTACGTGAGGAAAAAAAAAGAACTAGAAATTTGGGGCAAACGCACAAAGGATCGCACTCGTCAATCCCATTTAGATTTTGTCGCTATCTTCATCAGTTCTAGAGATATTTGCGGTCAAGCGCGAAAGTTGTCGTAAATCGCACCGATTTTTGCACGTTTTTTACCCGTTAAGTAAGATAAAATGTGTGCAATTGTGTCATCTGCATAGTGCTATAGCGCATGCCACATCTGTTACAGCATGTGTTCACTGTATAGGCTTAATATAAAATATTAATAAACACAGCGTGCGTGCACACGCTGTCAGCTGTTTGCAAATTAACCAGCGGTAAAGAACACCATCGGTATAATTACGCAGACAGGTGCAAACCAGTGCGGCGCATATTTTTTACCACCCTGCTGTTCCAAACCTTTCCTCTACCTGCGCTTTTTCTGGGCCTTATCCCAAGTTTCTCTTTTTTCACCACAAATCTACCGCAAATATGTCTATTTATGTCGCAAAGTTTGTCCCTTTTTGTCCAAAGTTTAAAAACATGTTTTTTTAGTTACAAGTTTACCACAATTTTTTTCCTTTCCACCATAAATCTACCACAAATATGCCTTTTTACCGTGCTTTCTGTCCCTGTTCACCGTAAATTTACCGCAAGATTTCCTTTTCTGCGGCAAAGTCTGTCCGTTTTTATCGCAAGTTTATTGCAAGTTTTTTTTTTACTTTCTACTGCAAATCTGCTGCAAATACGCCTTATTTTACCACAAACTCTGACCCTTTTTAACACAACTTTACAGCAAGTTTACCCCTTCTATCACAAGATTGCCGCAAGTTTACCGTAAATTTATCACTTTTTACCGCAAATCTGTATCAAGTCTGTCGCAAGTCTACAGCTAGTCTACCTCTTTCTACCGTAAAGTCTATCGCAAACTCTCTTTCTACCACAAATCTGTCGCAAATATGCTCCATTTTGTCGTAAATTTGCCACAAGTCCGTCTCTTTTTACCGCAAGTTTACCTCAAGTTTTTTTTTTTTTTTACGCCACACATCGACCACAAAAATGTCAATTTCTATTGCAATTTTTGTCTTTTTTGTGAAAATTTTACCGCATGTTTCTTTTTTTAGCCGCAAGTTTACCACAATTTTCTTCCTTTCCACCGTAAATCTACCGCAAATATGCTTTTTTTACCGTGCTGTCTGCCCCTATCTGCCGTAAATTTATCGCAAGTTATATCTTTATAGGTAAGCCATGGCATTTTTATTTCTTGTTGTTTTTTAACTTAAACATTATTGTACCCATTTGTCTGTCCATCTGCATGTATGTCGCCTGTTTGTGTCTCTCTGTTGTTTGTTTGGTGGCACTCACGTTAGATTGTGTGGGTATGTTTGTCTGTTTGTCTGTCTATCTCTTTCCTATTGTTTTTACTTTTTTGCTTGCTTTCTTTTACCAGCTTGTTCTACACGTTGCTATCACACCTAACTTGTTAATTTTTACGCAGTAAACCTTTAGCTCATTTTTAGTTAGATTTGTAGAAGTGTGCATGCGTGGGTGTAATATAGGCTACACGAGTACATTTTATGTACAAAATTTATTAACATATAATCATACTAGTAAACACATAATAACTATTTACATTAAGTTATACACACATTGCATGCATACAGTCAAATCAGTGTTTAGCTAATTAACTAAGTAGAGCTATTTGCATTAGTATATACAACTTTATGATCAACATTAATTTTATTTAAAACACGATATTTTATCAATTTATTTTTAGACAGTAATGTCAAATTTATAGATTAAATTGGGTAATCACCAGGGTAAACTTAAAAACTTTGTCAAGTACAAAGCCACTTCCTCTGGCGTCAAAACTGTCTACACTACATAGTACTTCATTTTGCACGTGTGGTTAAAACTTTAACACTAACCTTATCCCTAACCCTTGCTCTAACGCTGACACGAGTAAATGAAGCCATTGCTTAGGTTCTTGTGTGGAAAAGGCTCTAAGCCTAACTCTAGGCATAACTCATCATTAGCATCTTACGACAGCGGTTACCTTTTATACAGTTTGATAATTAACACGTGGCCAATAAGACGTGTTTTTATCAGTAACTGTGTTAAGCACTGCTACGTCATGAGATCGCAACTTAAATATTTACAGATGCAGACGTTGTCACTTGTAGAACAGCAAGTAATGATCGCGCAAAAGCAAGCTCTTTTATAAGGGGTGATGATGCTATTTTTAGAACATGAGTCACCACTAGTGTAGAGGGTCAGGGAGTCAAAAACCTAGAGTTCGTTATTAACGTTACCTGCCGGCTACGCGCTTAGGAGACGCAGCAGGCCCGACGCTCGTCGTTACTGCTGACGTCAGCATCAAGAATAAATCATGAAAACTTCCGGTATAGGTATCGCGCTACAATACAGTCTAGTGAAGATGCGTCACTCGCTTTCGTGTCCTTTCTAGAAAAACGATGCATAGAATTAATGGTCAATCACATTGCAGGCGTTAGGGTTGATGTCACCGCTTCCAATAAGACTCGCGTTGTAGTGCGAGTTAGGACTACGAGGCGAGTCAGTGCTAGGGTTTCACTAATAAGTCCACTTTTACACCAAATCTGTTAAAGCCAAAAGTTTCACTTAAGTTAGGGTTAAAGTTAGTTAGGGTGACGGTTAGTGTCTTCCTATGTCTACACTGTTAGATAATATTGTACGGACCGTATCGTTCCGTTCCCTCAATGCTAATGATGAATTATGGCTAGAGTTAGGCTTAGAGCCTTTTCCACACAAGAACTTAAGCAATGGCTTCATTTACTCGTGTCAGCGTTAGAACTAGGGTTAGGGATAGGGTTAGTGTTAGCGTTTTAACCACACGTGCAAAATAAACTACTATGTAGTGTAGACAATTTTGACGCCAGAGGAAGTGGCTTTGTACTTAACAAAGTTTTTAAGTTTACCCTGGTGATTACCCAATTTAATCTATAAATTTGACAATACTGTCTAAAAAGTAAACTGATAAAATATCGTGTTCTAAATAAAATTAATGTTGACCATAAAATTGTATATACTAATGCAAATAGCTCTACTGTGTACAATGCTAACTGCGAATAATAACTAAGCTTATATTATTGTTAATTGTGGTGTAAATAGTTAATTAGCTAAACACTGATATGACTGTATGCATGCAATGTGTGTATAACTTAGTGCAAATAGTTATTATGTGTTTACTAGTATAACTATATGTTAATAACTTTTGTACATAAAATGTACTCTCGTGGCCTATATTACCCCCACGCATGCACACTTATACAAATCTAACTAAAATGAGCTGAAGGTTTACTGCGTAAAAATTAACAAAGTTAGGTGTGATAACAACATGTAGAACAAGCTGGTAAAAGAAAGCAAGCAAAAAGGTAAAAAATAGCAGAGAGATAGACAGACAAACAGACAAACATACACACACAACCTAACGTGAATGCCACCAAACAAACAACAGACAGACAGACAGGCGACATACATGCAGATGGACAGACGAATGGGCACAAAATATGGCGCTATAGAAGCAAAATTAATATTGTTAAGATATAAAGTTGAAAAACAACAAAAAATAAAAATACCATGGCTTACCTATAAAGATATAACTTGCGATAAATTTACTGCAGATAGGAGCAGACAGCACGGTAAAAAAAGCATATTTGCGGTAGATTTACGGTGGAAAGGAAGAAAATTGTGGTAAACTTGCGGCTAAAAAAAACATGCGGTAAAATTTTCACAAAAAAGACAAAAGTTGCGATAGAAATGGACATTTTTGTGGTCGATTTGTGGTTAAAAAAAGAAAAACTTGAAGTAAACTTGCGGTAAAAAGGGACGGACTTGTGGCAAATTTACGACAAAATAAAGCATATTTGCGACAGATTTGTGGTAGAAAGGGAGTTTGCGACAGACTTTACGGTAGAAAGGGGTAGACTAGCGGTAGACTTGCGACAGACTTGGGACAGATTTGCGGTAGAAAGTGATAGATTTACGGTAAACTTGCGGCAATCTTGTGAGAGAAGGGGCGAACTTGCTGTAAAGTTGTGTCAAAAAGGGTCAGACTTTGTGGTAGAATAAGGCGTATTTGCAGCAGATTTGCAGTAGAAAGTGAAAAACTTGCAATAAACTTGCGACAGAAACGGACAGACTTTGCCGCAGAAGGGGGAAACTTGCGGTAAATTTACGGTGAACAGGGACAAAGAGCACGGTAAAAAGGCATATTTGTGGTAAATTTACGGTGAAAAGAAAGAAAATTGTGGTAAACTTGTGACTAAAAAAGAAACATGTGGTAAACATTCGACAAAAAAGGGACAAACTTTGCGACATAAATAGACATATTTGCGGTAGATTTGTGGCGAAAAAAGAGAAACTTGGGATAAGGCCAGGAAAAGCGCAAGTAGAGGAAAGGTTTGCAACAGCAGGGTAGTAAAAAATATGCGCCGCATTAGTTTGCACCTGTCTGCGTAATTATACCGATGGTGTTCTTCGCCGCTGGTTAATTTGCAAACAGCTGACAGCGTGTGCACGCACGCTGTGCTTATTGATATTTTATATTAAGCCTATACAGTGAACACATGCTGTAACAGATGTGGCATGCGCTATAGCACTATGCAGATGACACAATTGCACACATTCTACCTTACTTAACGGGTCAAGGGTTGAGAGGCGTAGACGCGTAGAAATTGTTATTTTAGTTAGTTGGAAACAAGAAAATCTGCGGTAAACTTTCGACAAAAAAGACGGACTTTGCGTAAGAAATGGGCATATTTGCAGTAGATTTGTGGTAAAAAAGGGAAACTTGAGTTGAACTTGCTGTAGATAGGAACAGACTTGTTGTAAATTTACGGTAAAAAGAAGAGTATTTGTGGCAGATTTGTGGTAAAAAAAAGAAACTTGTAGTAACCTTGTGCTATAAGGGGAAAATTTGCGGTAAACTTGTTGCAAAAAGAGACAGACTGCGCAGCAGAATGAGACATATTTTAGATGGATTCACAGTAGAAAGAAAGGAAACGCGCGGTAAAAATGGTGCAAAAAAAGGCAAACTGTGCGGTAGAAAAAGTATATTTGCGGTAAATTTGCGGTAAAAAAAAGAAAACTTGAATTAAACTTGCGGTAGAAAGGGGCTGACTTGTATTAAATTTACGACAGAAAGAAAAATTTTTGTGGCAGATTTGTGGTAGAAAGGAGGGAAATTGTGATAGAAAGGCGGAGACTTGTGGTAAACTTGGTGCAAAAAGGAGCAGACTGCGCGGTAGTAAGGTCGTATTCGCGACAGATTTGCGATAAAAAAAAGAAAACTTGAATTAAACTTGCGGTAGAAAGTGGCTAACTTGTGGTAAATTTACGACAGAAAGGAGGATGTTTTTGACAGATTTGTGGCAGAAAGAGGGGAAACTGTGATAGAAAGGCGGAGTCTTGTAATAAACTTGTTGCAAAAAAGACAGGGTGCGCAGCAGAAAGAGGCATATTATAGATGGATTTACAATAGAAAGAAAAAAAACGCGCGGTAAACTTAGTGCAAAAAGGGGCATACTGCGCGGTAGAAAGGGTGTATTTGCGACAGATTTGAAATAAAAAAAACAAACTTGAATTAAACTTGCGGTAGAAATGGGCTGACTTGTGGTAAATTTACGACAGAAAAAAAATATTGCGGCAGATTTTGGTAGAAAGACAAGGAAATTGTGATAAAAAGAGAGGAAACGTGCGGTAAACTTGGTGCGAAAAGAAACTGACTGTGTAGTAAAAAGGGGACATATTTGCGGCAGATTTGCGATAAAAAAAGACAAACTGCGGAAAACTTGCGACACAAAGTGGCAGTGTTTTGTGTAAATTTACGGCAAAAAAGGGCAGGCTTTGTGGTAGACAGAGTTAAGCTTAATGTTTTTCTTACAAGGTTACGCAGCAAAGTATAAAAATAAACGTGTGAAAAGGATAACCACATTTTGTTTGCGTAAGCCCGGCATAAGAAATAATAAAAGTAAAACAATTATGCAAAAAATACAAGACAAATATGTAAAAAACAAATATGACAGTAAGTAAGTAAGTAAACTTTAAAGAATGTAGAAAGAAACAAATTAAAAAACGCTTAAAACAGTAACGTTGTCGCAGAAAAAATTGTAGATATGGACAAAATACAAAAGTTATTAAAATTACATATAATACACAATATGTACAGCGCCGTCATGCGTGACGTCTTGCATGCAGAAAACAACAGGTGCAAAAAAAAGACGCAGGCTTACAAAAAAGGCGCAGGCCCCCAAAGAAAAAGGTAGTGTATGCAGTAAGTAAGAAGGTGCCCCAGTAAGGGTGCAGGCCCCCTACAAACGCAGCGTAATTAGTAAGTAAGGAGGTGCCACCCAGTAAGGTGCCTTAGACTGATTGTGGATAAGCGAGAAAGGACCGATTTATATGAGGCATAGCTGGCTAGGCCGTAGGCTAACACGCTGATTGGACGAAACAAAGATCTGCTAGCCTAGGGGGCGGGGCTAAAGCTAGGGTAAGGCCATGTGATTGACTAAGAGGCAGGGTAGGCTATAGGCTGAAACAAAGGCTGGCTGAATACAAGCTAGGGTTAGAACACCAGAGTTAACTAGGGCTAGCCAGGCTGAGTTAGGGTTGAAACAAAGTCCGGCCGAGTGTAAGCTAGGGTTAGGGCTAGCTAGGCAGGCCCAAGTGCAAGCTAGGGCTAGGGGATACGTTTTAATGCGTCCATTGTAGCTAGGGTTAAGTTAAGCCATCGCTTTCTCTTGCCCGGAGGAAAGGCAGATTCGTTCCACAAAAAACTCCGGTCAAATAGATGGACTGGACGATGACGATGTTGTGATTCCACCAAGTAAAGTGGTGTGTTCTAAGACAATAGAAAACGATACACTGACAGAGACCCAGACAGACGTTTTAGTCGGGGAGGGTCTAGCGTTACTTAGTCATAGTGTTGAGCCGATTCATTGAACCAATTCACATAGAAGTGTCTTGCCACGACGTAGAGATACTTTGGGTGGGTCCTGGATAGATCGTGGAAAGACAAACATAGGTAACTTACGACGTCAGCCACGTAAAGAAACACCTTTAAACTCTTTAATGGGTGCCGTATCGGCTAGCGAAAACCTTTTCGCGAAAGCAAGTCTAGGTTCCGTAAAAAAACACTAAGAAACACGAGGGCACCAGAGCTAACTAGGGCTGGCCAGGCTGAGTTAGGTTTGAAACAAAGCCCGGCCGAGTGCAAGCTAGGGTTAGGACTAGCTAGGCAGGCCCGAGTGCAAGCTAGGGCTGGGGGATACTTTTTAATGGGTCCATTGTAGCTAGTGTTAAGTTAAGGCTGTTAATTAAATATTCTTTGCTGTTAAAACTAAGTTGAGGGAAAGGACCGAGCTTGGCAAAGCTGCAGGCCAATGCCATGTTAGGAAAAACTATGGAGCAAGTGCGCCACAGACAAAACCCGACTAATTGCTGACTCAGCAGCTGTGCCAGAACCGCCATTACAGTTCTAAAACTTGTGAGGGGTACGTACCATGTCCTAGGACGTGCTCTAGGCCTTAATTAAATATTTTTTGCTGTCAAAAATAATTGATGGGTTCCAGTGGGAAGAAATGTCTTTCTCTTACTACTCACCGCCTCTACCGTTGTGGGCCCGGGAGGTGTTATCATCTCGTCTCCACAGACTTATCTCCGCTCCAACAGTAGAAATTTTCTGGCCAATGGTGGGAGGGCTCCTTTGCCTGCAAAGATGTTTGGTAAACTACGATTTCACTTTATGAAAAAAAAGATCTCCACCGGTTTATTTCGGCGACAATTCTGTCGATGCTTACTTAATGGGTCTTCCACGCGAAGTCATTTTCCGTAGTAGGCTTACTAACCCAAAAGCAGCGGTGGGCCTTTGGATATGGCCGTAGAGACTGACGCAGTCCGCCACGTAGTTAGAGATATGTGTTAATTGGTGAAATTGAAATTTGGTGTAATGTGGGTTCGTTTTGGTCATTTATTTACTCATACGGACATTACCTAATAAGCTAATGGGCTTTCACGGTCTATCTCCTATGTTTTCTTTCCTATTGACTCGGTTCTCTTTTGTAGATGTTCTCCTATTGACTCGGTTCTCGTTTTCCTTTTTCCCTTTGGGTGGTTTTCGCGACACTGTGGGACCTTCTTTAACACAAAGATGTGCTTTCTGTGGAGTCGGACCATCGACTAATTGTTCTAAGCCTTACAGTGGTTTATATACCCCTGCCGAGGCCTCGCATGAGCTGTGCGCACGTTTCTCGAGAGCGTGGTCTGCACCTAACAAGTTTTGCCTACTTTTTGGAAATATGGACACAGGCTGCTCTTTGGCTCTATTAAGATATCTGAGCAACGTATGCAAGGCTAAATTTTGGTGGATATTTATTGGTATTTTTATAAATTAATGGACATAATAATATTATTCGTAAAAATACAAATAAAAGTTGATTGAGAAATAGGAACATTTATATAATTTTTATTTTTGTAAAGAATTACGAATTTAATATGAAGAATTCTCATAATGGCCGACTCTTCTAGATTCTTGAATTTCCGACATCTATTTTTTGATGTCCGATCGCTAAAAATATAATAAAGCTCAGTTTATACGGGCAACGTCTTTCGACAGTTAAATGTCCGCACTTTCTTAGACATCGGACCGTTTTTCTCCGAAAAAAAAAATGTTAAAATGGTATTTTTAAGAATGTTTTTGAAGTGACTTTTAAAAGGTCAAAATCCAAAATAGAGATTTTGCCTCAGTGCTGGTCACTGCTGGGCAGTCAGCCAGACTGGAATGTAGAAAATGCAACTTTTGCATTAGAAATGTTTTTTTGTTTACATTGGCAAACGACATTCTCGCAAAATACGCGAAATAGGTAAAGTGAATCGAGTTATCTTATGTGGCAATTAATTTGGTAGGAAATGCGGTTTAAATCGGTGTATTATTTATTGCGGAACTTTGAAGAGAAATAGGAAATCGATTTATTGCAATCGATCGCTCGGCGGCCAGGACCAGGCCATAAGAAATATGCCAATAACACGTACGTGCTAATCATCACATGTGACCAAATAGCTTCCGAAATCGTTCTCTATGACGTTACCGGCTACTGGAAAGGGTAAATCGTAAGCCTAGGTGGAATGGCGTTGAATGTCCTTGTATTTTGGCAAAATTTTGGCTACACAATGCTTAGCGTAACAAAATAAATTGCCACCTGCTGCTATATCATTTCTGTTTTAAAAATTCAGAGTTACGCTTTTATGTTGTCGTGTGTTGTCATAGCCTTTGATTTTATTTTTTGTATTTTAAAAATGCATTTATTGTCATTTATATTTTCTTAGTAGGCCTACTCACGAGAGTCACTGTAATTGCACGTTTGGTGTCTTGCGTCAGAGTCACTTTTATGTTTATCAATTGAGTGACGACAGTTTATCTGACGATAAGTTCACCGACTCATCAGCACCATTGCTTCCAAAAGAGTTTCATCATCTGACTCGTCGTCTAACCTAAGTTTTTTAATCTGCGTTTTACATTCGACATGATCACAACGTAGCAACTAGGACTGCGACTAAAGAATGTTGGAGATCATTTTGTGACACCCGCAGACATCAACATGCGTGAGTACGCCATGATACGCTGGCGGCGTTCGACACGCGATAAAGCGGTCATTAGCAGCGGCACACGCAGCACTATGTATAAACAGCTGCACTTATCCTCCGCATGACAGCGACTTCTCTTCAAGTCGACGGTGCCCGAGAAAACCCAGGTTTACCTTTTTTAATACAACAACTTTGTCCGGGGGTATTTCGGGGATACCGATAAGGTTAAGATATCTGATCAATGTATGCAAGCCTGATTTTTGGTAAATATATATTGGTATTTTTATAAATAGGCCTAATTAAACGCCAAATTATTATTTCAAAAAATATAATTAAGAGTTTATAGAAAAATAGGAACATTTATGTAACCTCTAAAACCGAAATGGATTGTGGGTTTAATTTCGAAAGTGTTTTGAATATTACTCACTGCCCAAATCCTATAAGCATCGGCGCCATCTACGCACTTTCTTCAACGTTTAACTATTAAAATTATGCTATAGCTGAAACAATAAAAATGGCGTTATTAAACAGAAGAATTCATACACTTTCTTGGTTAGGATGACATTTCATTCCGAAAGGCACTTGTGCATTTATGTTGAGGACTTTATTTTTTACAACTTGAGGGTTTTTACACTCTTAGATTTACTTACGATAGATAATATCTAGGTCACTGTGGAAAACGTAACTTACGATTTAAAACTTTTGTTACAGTGTAGCACGTTAGTGCGTAACACTTTTGTAAGGACGACTATCAAAGTCAATGGAAAACCCCAGATTTTAGGCACCCGTAGCCCCCAAACCCATGAATCAATCGACTTAGAATTTGACTTGGATGATTACATAGGCAGTCTGACCCTACGCGCCAAAAATGGTACAAATAGGCCCGTCGGCGTCCGCGGGGCAAAGGGCTGAAATATAATGTTCAACTGGGTTATTTTTTTAACTTTCCTTACCAAGCTCTGGAGAACACATTTTGAGAGTATCGCCGCATTTTTTGCACCGGATGACGTGTTTCGGTGGGGATTGATTTCCTAGGGGGTCTCAATATCCATCTTTCATATTTTGTCTTTTAAATCTTCCCAAAAACCGAAAATTTTCGGCACATTTTTACAACTGAAAATGCTTAACAATGGAGATGCTCATCTACAAACTACCCTTAATTGTCATCGTAGCCTCACCAAAGTGGCATAGTGAATAGGCAATGTGGCCTCGGAAATTTCAAATATGCGGTTATTTTAGACCACCTGTTTACAGGTCACGTGACACGGCGCATGCGCAGTGAACTTTTGGCCTTTAACATGGGCAAATGCAAGTTTGAGGCTTTATATCTCCCTAACGGTGCAAGTTAGACGCATGGTTACAATGGGCCATCAATAGGAAACCACATATGCCGAGTCGAATGGTCACGAGACCGATGACGTCACGTGACCCCGAAAGGTCGAAGTCGTGACATCATTATCTTTGAGGCCCTATATCTCCGTCACGGTGCAAGATAGACGCATGGTTACAATGGACCACCAAGAGAAAGTCACCCACTGGGAGTCAAATAATCACGTGATTGGTTTGGTCACATTATTGCTTTTAACTCACAAATTAACAATTTAATTTGCTTATAAAACAACAGATATCAAGTATAAAAATACTTACCAGTTTCAATCACAGGCTGCGAGGTAGCGCAGCACTGTTTTAAGGGTGACCAGCCATTTCAATGGGAAACTTCAAAATTTGACCTCTCGTATTTCCCAAACCCATTAATTTTTTTACACCAATATTTGCACATATGATTATGTCGAGTACGTTTCCTGATGTGCAAAATTTGGTGAAAATCCGTTTACGGGGAGCTTCCCCACGAATATGTGAAATATAACGCTTGTGTGACTTTTTGTGCCCTTTCCTTCCCTTTCCTTTCCTTCCTTTTTTTCTTGCCGTCCTTTACAAAAAAAAACGACTAAACTGATTTTAACGCACGATGGCTTATATGACGCAGTTTCGCGCAAGGGGGTTACAAAATTTAAATTCAACATTTTCATTTATTTTTTTCACAAAAATATGAGTAATTACAATGGCGCCTATGGGGAAAATTAGACAATGCTTTAAATTGTTATAACTCCGGCTATGTATTAAATAAAGTCGTAATTTTTAATTCTAGGGTATAGTTTTCGGGGTCGGCCAATTTAACGGTGTCATTTATATTTACCCCTGATCGACCCCCGTTGCCATGGCAACGAAATTTGGGACAAAATGGGCGATAACTCGGCCCCCTTAAAAACATTGCACGCTGTTTGCACTTACACCCCTATTCTCGGGCCCGCGCTATTTGATGGTGTCATTTACATTTTCCCCTTAAACCCCCGTTGGCATGGCAACAAATTTTTGGACAAGATTGGCTATAACTCGGCCCCGGTAAAAGATAATTGTGCGCTGTTTGCACCTACTGCCATATTTTTGGGGCCGGGCTATTTGATGTTGTCATTTACATTTCTCTCCTGGCAACCACTGTTGCCATGGCAACGAATTTTGGGACAAAATTTACTATAACTCGGTCTGTGTAAGAGATATCTGCAAGATTTTTGCGTCTATAGTGGGGTATTCGGGGATAAGCCATCGAATGATGCCAACCAAATTTTTCCCCGAGCGAACCTCGTTGCCATGGACAGATATTTGGGACAAAATTGGTTATAACTCGGCTTATGTGAGAGATATCTGCAAAATTTTTGCGCTTATAGGAGGGTTTTTAGGGATAGGCCATCGAATTATGCCACGCGAATTTTTCCCCGAGCGACCATCGTTGCCACGGCAACAAAATTGGGGACATAATGGGTTAGAACTCGGCTTACGTAAGAGATATATCAAAGATTTTTGCATCAGATGGGGTGTTTTGAAGATCGGTTTATTTTGATATGGGCAGCGCGCAATTATTTAAATGCGCACATATAATCTATGCTGTCAAATAATGAACGCTTCTTTATGTAGTGAATGAACTGTCCTTTCCAACGTGCATTCATCTTCTGCGATTTTGTCTTTGTTATTTGCAAATCGCAGGTTTTTTATTCTTATTCCGTGTATCGATATTCCTTTTTCGCCATCTTTGACTTTGTCCATGGCTCTCTCTAGATCCGCGATGAACACAGTGGGCGATATTGGATCTCCTTGTCTTGTACTCCTGCTAGTTGCAAACCAGTTTTCTTCTTGCCCACATACTCTCACTGCTGTCTGAGCATTTTCATTGATGTCTCTTAGCAACCGGACTAACTGGTGGTCCGCTCCAAATGACTCTAGCACAGCCCAGGTCACCGTCTGATCTATGCTGTCAAATGCCTTCTGGAAGTCGACGAAGCAGTTGAAGATCTTTTTACCCTTTCGTCGTGCTTTCTCTGCTATCAGTCTTAGAGCTAGGATCTGCTGTACTGTACTCCTGTCTTTTCAAAATCCTGCTTGTTCGTCCGCCATGTGTTCTTTTATCTGTGATCTTAATCTTTCTGTTAGGATTATCATTAGCACTTTGCCGAGATGGCTTGTCAAGGCAATTGTTCTGTAGTTGCTGCATTCCACAACACTGCCTTTCTTATGTAGCAAAACTAGAACTAATTTTTTCCATTCTGTAGGCGCGATACCCGTCTTCCACGCTTTGTTACACAGCTGTTGTATTTCTTTAATCAAGTGTAGTCCGCCGTGTTTGATCATTTCGCCTGTTATCCCGTCATTTCTTGGACTTTTGTTGTACTTCAATTTTTTTACGGCCTTTTGTACTTTTTTTAACAGTATATCACCCTTGTTGTCAGCAAGTGATGGCGAGATGTTTTTCAGTTTCTTGACAAGGTCATTGGATACCTTCTGGTTAAGCTGTGCCATGTAGCGTTCGCTGCAGTACGTTGTCCATCGTTGTATTATGTCAGTTGTATTTACGAGCAGCTTTCCATTTACGTTCATTTACTACACAAAGAAGCAGTGAGGTGTGGGCTGGTAATAATCGCCGACAAAACAAAGACTATGGTATTTGGTGATAAGCAAAGATCGAGTAAGGTATGCGTGGATGGAATTGGGCTAAAAAATGTGGAAAAATTTACCTACCTGGGAAGCAACATGACATATGACCTAGACTATTTAAAGGAAATAGCAGTCAAAATTGCGAAGGCAATGGCAAACCTGAAGGCCTTGGGCAATATTTGGAACAGTAAGGCGATCACTTTGGAAACAAAGCTCAGCATCCTGAAGACATGTGTGTTCAGTACAATACTGTATGGTTGTGAAACATGGACAGTTACAAAACGCTGCGAAAGCTGAATCCTCTCCTTTGAGAAAAAATGCTACCGGAAAATTCTGAGGATAGGATAGACACAAAAGGTCATTAATAAAAAATTGTACAAAAAGATTCAGTTGTCAGAAACCCTACTGCAGAAAGTGATACAGATAAAGTTGCGCCTTTTCGGCCATATCTGCAGAATGGACAACAACAGAAATATAAAGACCCCTGTGTTCGGAATGATGGATAGTTCAAACAAAAGAGGACTGCCTCACCGAGAATGGTCAGATGACATTGAGCAGTGGTGTGGGACAACCCTGCAGGAGTTAAGCCACGCTGCCCTAGATAGGC
>Ga0209367_1006360_pt1 | contig 16364 bp, 7 predicted proteins | sample WorMetLIZISLAND2_FD_187412 | JGI IMG/M metagenome (GOLD analysis project Ga0209367, IMG submission 187412) | Marine gutless worms symbiont microbial communities from Max Planck institute for Marine Microbiology, Germany - Olavius geniculatus... ... | reverse complement strand
CCAAACTTCACCGGACTTGTTTCGCCTAACGCAGGAGGAATCGCGGTAGACGGAATAAAAATCCGATTTTGAATATCTTCATCCGTTTCGGAGATATTCGCCGCCGAACTTCGAAGTCGTCCGAAATCGGGCCAAATTTTGCATGTTTTTGGAAGTGAACGCACGGTGGCACATAAAAAGTGGCACATCCAATTCATGACTTCGGCCTACGCGGACGGGACGTTTTGCTCAGTGGTGGTTTCTGAAGTGCAGTCACACTGAACTTTTTAGATTAGTTCTACAATTGCTGCCGATATATTAATACACCAGGGCCTAATTTACAAAACATCGTACGACAAATATACGACATGCGGAAGGTTTACGACAAATGTACAATAAAATGCGATTTACAAAAAAATCGTACGACAAAGCTAGGCCTACCATAAAAGTTACGACAAAATTTACGACAGCTCATTAGCTGTCGTACGACAACATCAAGCACACATGCAGTAAATATTTCGATTTTTCATTAGTATATAATTCTCACATCGTGCCGTAATACGTATAAATTTCGTTTGCGGTAACTTCTGGAGCGAAATCGCCACAAAATCAGTTCACTTGTTATTGTTTACATTGGTAACCATTGGCAACGGCGGAAGCAGAAGATTGGCGTGCAGTGCCGTGCGCCGCCTGGCTCAGTGACTGCGTCGCGATTGGTTGAGGCCGTGGTTGAGGTCCAGGTAACGGCGGTTGATTGGCTGGCTAATTTTAGTGACTAGAGTTACGACAAAATTGCGAGAGAGCTACGAAGTCGTGAAATCAGCTTCCAAAATTCAGATACAACGTTTTTGCGACAATCTTACAACATCGAAACTTGTTGATTTACGACAGAGATACGACGAAGTTGCGAAGATTTTACAATAATTTTACGATGTTTTGTAAATTAGGCCCCATGCAGCTTTCCGCTGGTGTGTGACCAACGAACACTAGATAAAAATCGAAATAAAATAATCCACTTCACTTTGTGCCACCCTGAATATTGTCCCATAGTTCAGTTTTATATCTGCGAGTATTTCAAAATTCGGCTAAAAAATCATTGCAGGTAATCAACTCAGCAGTAGTTAGCATTATTATAATAGAGCGGAAAAAACTGCAACGACACAATAACATGCCATCACCCATGGAATGTGAACATCTGGAAAGGTCAAAAGCAGCACTATCAACAACAACTACAAATGTTCTAACTTAACTACTTACTAATTTAAAACAAGTATGACACATGCATTGCTGTTGCATCTTAAAAATGACAATTGCAACCGAACTACTACATAACTACGCTAAGTGACACGCTAAGCCACGCCCACAAATAGCAGGGCCAAAAAAATTTCTGCGCTTCTGGTTGCAGCCGGCGAAAAATCAGGGGTGGCATCGGAGTTTTTTATACTATGACATGTCACATTGTATTACGCAACAACTCATAAAAAAAACAAGCCAACATGCTAAAAAGTACCCAGGAGAACTAGAAGAGTAAAGGTACTGCAGCATAACAGACTATATGCAAACAGTTTTGTTTTCAGCGAAACGTTAGAAACAAACTAATGACAACAAAAAATATATTTCTTTTCAGAGTCGAATAAAAATTTTAGGTACGCAGGTTTGTGAAAAACGGTCGGCAAACGGAAAGATAGAATTTTTTTCGGCCTAAGCGGGGCAGGTCTCCTCCTGGTCATCAGACTGATGGTCGTGATCATCAACTGCTAATGAAGACGTATCATCAACGACTCGCAGTTCGTTGTCGATCAGTTCTTCGTCTTCGTCAACCACTTTGACCCCACCGCACTCTGACTGTTCGCCGATGTCGTCTGCCTTGAGTGGGTCACGTGGTTTCAAGGAATCACGTGGGTTAAGGTCATGTGGCTTGAGTAGGTCAATGTCAGGTGGGTTGCTGACGTCACGTTGGTTGGAGTCACGTGGACTGATATCACGTGGGTCAACGCCATGTGGGTTGACTGGGTCACATCGGTTGGGGTCACGTGTGTTGCTGAGATCATGCGGGTCAAGGTCACGTTGCTTCAAAGAATCACGTGGTTTGGCTGGGTCAGGTGTGTTGCACTGCTGAGCTGTGATGAGCTGACGTCGTTTGGCGGCGTCCGACTGCAGCGAGGCAAGGAACTCAACCACGGCCGAGTCGTCGTGACAGCAGTCTGCAGTTTCGCCGGTCGAACTACCACCCAACTGCTGCTGCAGCGACGTCTGTTGACCCACCATAGCACTCACAACATCACCGACACTGTGCTGCTCTGACTGTGGATGACTGCATCCTGAGTCGGGAGACTTTCTCTTAGTGCCGTGACCTCGACCTCTGCCGGGTTGCCTGCCACCTCGTCCGCGCTTGGTACCACTACCAGCACCACCACGACTGCTGCGTCGATGACTGTATGTCTGAGGCGTGGTGTCCACAACCACTGGGACCACCGGGCCAGGTACTGGTACAGTAATGGGCGCTGTAAGCTCAAGGTCAGGAGCAGGCTGGCTGGAATACACCTCTGTGGACAGGTCGTGGCTGCTGTCCTGATACCCGATGAGGTTCACTGGCTCCTTATGTGTCACCAGGTCCTCCAGCCGACGCTCGGTCGTCACAAGTCCCCCATGTGTCATCATGGATGGCATCGCCTGGTGCTGCTGGCAGCCGCAGCCCGGAAACGTTGCCTCACTGAGCCGGCGTCCGTCTGGGTCAGTGATCTCAAGGTCAACATTGTAGATCTGCAACCACTGGCGGAACCGTGACGTCGGGAAGCTGGAAGGCTTGCAGAACACATCGCGGTACAGCTGGTCGTTCACCAGCGTCGACAACACGGTGTTGTCTACAGCATCAACAAAGAGAAAGAAAATTAAAAAATTAAAGGCTGCATATATGTTCCAGCTGTTTTTGTGAAACCCTCTGCAGAGCTACAAGTGTCACTTGCCATGTGGGATCACAGTGTTACATGTCACACGACACAGGAGAATGCACCCCACCTTAACCCCAGCCAGACAGGCCAGTACTCGATTTACCTACCACAGAGCGATGAAAAGCAAAGTAGACCTAAGACCTTGGTGTTAATTGTATTCTTAGATGGTTTACCTGTCACAGATAATCACCCATCCAAGTACTAACCACTCGTCTAACCCACAACATCTGCTGGATCTTAAGTCCGACACCTTACTGTGTTTAAAGTAAATTATCTTCATTTGACATGTAACAAATGCATACGCATTATGCAGCACTTGCACAAGGCACAAATCAAAATAATGCTGAGCAAGCAACGATCTACATTAAATATTAAAAAAACAGTTCACAATTGCTGAGTATAGTTCAAGTGGGTACCGTATCTGAAAAATAAAAATCAAGCATGCTGTTTCTTCCAGTCTGTCATAAGATGAGCATACAAACCCAAACATTGATTTGGATGACTGAATATTATGGAAAGCAGAATGTTATTTAATGTTATTTATCAGTCACTTCAATTCAGTACCCATTTTTTTTGTATTTCTGTACTTTGTGATTATAATTCTCACTCTATACAACCTGCAGCCAATAAGTCTTTAACGATTGTTAACTTTGGCAGCTAGAGTTCAACAGATTAAGTCCACCCAGCTGGCTTTTAGGTGCGCTATAAATGTTTTTACCTACTTGCTAGATGCGAACATTATTACATTACACCACAATTTTTTTTCACTCACAGTACTGTCCTGTGTGACAGTTGTTTGTCTGTTGTATAACTGTAAGTCAAATTCATAGCAGATTGACCATGACAGCAATAAAAGAACATAGTATATCGTATCTAGTACCAATGTGTGGTTGAGTGGCAATGGGCAGGCCCAGTGCTGTGGGGAAGTCTCCGGTGACACGGTCATTGTCACGGGTCAGGTAGTCGATGTACATACAGATAGCATCATTGAGAGCGGTCGGATGCTGTGACGTGTCGACCAGGGAACGACAGATGTCATCCGAATGTGGCACCGGCCCAGGAGGCATGCATAGATATGAGTGATGTGACGCATTGTCATAATCCATACACTTCAACGACTGATGCTCACTCGACGTGCCTGTTGTGTAGTCTCTGAGAGAGCCGCCACTGCCGCTGCTCAGGTCAGCAGGGCAGACATCAACATCACTAGCAACATTGGCATCGTCTGCAAACAATGAATAACAAGAAATTTGAGCTAATGCTCACGAGACGTGCGAAAGCCTATAGCAGTTCCCGTTCAGTAGTTTAGCTGAAAATTTGGGTGTTCACGCTAAGTTAATATACAAATGCCAAATTCTCTATCTGGATCGCATAACGATAGTTCCGTGGTGCCACCTCGTGAATGACATAGACTTGTGTCGTAGCCCAAAATCGCCAAAAAATCCATAAAACCCCCTATTTTGGCATTCAAGGTCATTCAAAGTCATTGAATTCAGCGCCAATCAAGAGCCAGTGTACGACTTCCTATTAGTAATTAATAGTAACCTAAGCCCTATCTCGCACCATTACTGAGATACACCAACTTATTGACCAAAAATCGCACATTTTGCCCACTCCTCTCATTTAGCACCCTCGTTCGGGGTGATCCCCTTCGAATTTATGGAAAAGCTTTACAGTTCCTGAAACTAGAGTCTTCCAGGCAGCCGACAGTGAAGATTTGGTGATCATATCTTGCACCATTTTTGACTGATCCACCCGTGTGACGAACAGACAGACGGACAGACAGAATTGCTATGGCCAAGACGCGCTGAAAGCAGTAGCTGCTTTTGTGCGTAAAAATGAATGTATGAATGCAGGAAAACATCATTATGTGTTGCAACCAGTGGCAGGATTTTTAAAAAATACTTTGCCAAAATTAAATAACATACACCACTGTACATTGATATCACAATACATAATTGCTTGAACAGAAAGATAACAAGAAATTTGAGCTAATGCTCACGAGATGCGCGAAAGCCTCTAGCAGTTCTGGTTCACACTAAGTTAATATACAAATACCAAATTCTCTATCTGGATCGCATAACGATAACAGCGTGGCGCCACCTTGTGAATGATATAGACTTGTGTCGCAGTCCAAAATCGCCAAAAAAATCCATAAAACCCCTTATTTTGGCGTTCAAGGTCATTGAACTCGGCGCCAATCGAGAGCCAGTGTACGACTTCCTATTAGTGATTAATAGTAACCTAGGCCCTATCTCGCACCGTTACTGAGATACGGCGACTTATTGGCCAAAAATCGCAAATTTTGCCCACCCCCTTTCATTTAGCGCCGTCGTTTGGGGTGACCCCCTTCGAATTTATGGAAAAGCTTTACGGTTCCTGAAACTAGAGTCTTCCAGGCACCCGACGGTGAAGATTTGGTGATCCTAGCTTGCACCGTTTTTGACTGATCCACCCGTGTGACAGACGGACAGACAGACGGACGGACAGAATTATGATGGCTAAGACACGCTGAAAGCAGTAGCTGCTTTCGCACGTAAAAATGATTATGTATAAATATAAATAAAAAAGTATAAATATTCAAATGTATAATATCGGAATTATTTTGCATAACAAACTGCGCAGATTTTGAGTAAACAGAAACAGCAATGTGGAAACCACTTGGTTTATTTTCCACGACATTTCAGGATCTGTGTGCACCCAGTGTTATTACTGCTACTGCCACTGCTATTGAGTACTATGCACCTCTGTGTGTGGCATGGGCCGTCTGAAAGTGTCGCCGCATGTCCTGCCTCCGAGTAAATTTCTCCCCACAATTGCAACAAGTGATTGTGAATCGTGGGTAATCACCCAGCAATGTTGTTTCAGAGTCGGCTGTCACATACGCAATCATCATTACAGTTATAAAGGGTTCAGACGTCAAGAACACATACCAAAAAAAACCCAGTGCATGTTACTGGGTGAACCCACTTAAAACCCGCCCAAAACTCGCACTTAAAAACCACCCAAACTCAGTCTAATGTAGTATCTTTTCTGCTCCTTATGAAATATTTTACTATGGTTTAGTATTCGAAGCTTTTAAACCTATGAATTTACATTTTTTTTAATATTTATTTGATGTGGATGATATCTAGCATGCTCATGCTGATAACTAAGTTAAAACACATGAGAACACCATAATCCAATAAACTTACCAAGTTCTTTTCAGCAACTCAACTTAGGTGAGCAACATTACTGTGTTGAACCTAATTATGATTAATTACAACAAATCCAGCTGATTCTATTATTAAATAACATACAGTATAGCCAAACGTTCAACACAAGCATTAGGCATTATAAATGTCTAAAATGTTCCTATATCTAAAGCTTTATTTTGATCACTGAACGTACTACTACATACTCATGACAAGGTTGGAAGGATAAGCGCTGGGTTGTGTGGAGGCACTGTGCTCTGCGGCAGTAAACAGTGAAGCTGAGACGCATCGGGTGACAGCTGGTGGTGACTTGTTATTGATCACACTGGTGGTACTCTGATTAGCAGTGGCAGCACCAGTATAGGGTCCTCTTGTATGCCGATATCCGCTTTGCCAGTACTGGTACCTGACATTGTAACACCATAGATCTACCTAACGTTAACTTACTTAAACGTAGTTCCTTCCATGCATAAAGAAAGACTGGGCATCAGCTTTCCACCAAAATGATCTGTTCTGTACAGATGCCAGCATCTTCTCCATGTCTTCTTCGAATGATCCCTTTTGCATATTCCCCTGAATGATATTCATTGCTTTGCTATGTTGAAGTGTTGGTGGCAGGCTGAGAAGACCAGACAGAAAATATGAGATGACCTGAGAGTTGAAAACTATATTCTGTCACTATGTCCTGTAGTTTTGATGACCTGACTCTCTTTAACACCTCTTCATTTGTGATGTGTGAGTGTAAACATTAAGGGAAGAAAATAAAATCAAACCAATTAATAGCTCAACCAAAACATAGCACAGCATTGTTGTAAATACTACTCAGTTACATAGTCACACTCACATGTCATCATCACCGTCAACATCGTTCGCACTCGGTGCCTGGAGCCAAGGCAATTGATCTGAGAGCCAAATCTGGGGCCAAACCCAAATACCGGTACTCAGGTTTGGCACGAGCCAAACCCATAAACCCCGGGTTTCTAATAACCTCACAGGTGTGCATTCCCTAGTTGTTTTGGGGGTCATTAACAGTGTATCATTCTTTAATGGCCAGTTGTGATATTTCGGCCTTTCTGCCCCAAAGAACGTACCATCTTTATATGCAATTTGTGTGCTAGTGTTTGTAAAAAAACTTGACACACACCTGTGTGGCACTGGCCAGTTTATGTACTGCAGTGGATAGTGACAGGTATTCTGTGCACTGCTGACTGGCATCTGTGGATTGAAGAAAAAGCCACCATACGAGTACGGATGTTTGTAGTCGAGTGGGTGGTAGTGATACGTTGGTATTGACGTAGCATCCATTGCTGCACCACATGCACAAACTGACTGTACAGCAAAAGAACCAATGAACAATTTTGTGTGTCACTGCATATACAACTGCTTAGATTAAGCAACACAAATAATATGCTGAAAATCAATTTAAAGCTGCTTCTAAAATGCACTGGTTTTCACACAAAAAAACGATCTAAAAAGAAAAATTCTTATAAACCTACGATGTACTAGCCTAGTTATAAGCTGCATTCATAGACTGTGTTGACGTTTTTTTTTGAATAGATGCATTTTTGCTTAATAGCACTCTTGTTGCTTTGAGTAGCCAATTACTGTGTCAGTGTAGCTTGAATACCCGTATGTATGTGAAATGCATGGTTATCACTTCCCCATGATTTGCATTTGGCCGTGTGCACGTGAGAAACTAAAAACATGTCAGTTAGACATTGCAGACGTTTAAAACACGATCTCACGACTAATTAATCACAGTACGTACATAAATATACTGTTCTATTATAATAACTAACATAAGACATCTCATGTGCGTTGTATTGGCAAAGATACAATTAAATAAAACTTACCAGACATCAATACGCAAAACGGAAATGGAATTTTGCTTGCTGGTGAGAAAATGCGGGAAACTGTAAAATCAAAAAAATAAGTAAACAGGAACGGTATCGTCTTTTCTTCGTGCAAAATTAGTGCTTTAAAATGTGAAATAACTGAGAAGTAACTGTTTACTTATAATACCATACATGTCCATAAACTACGTTTTTGCATTTATATTCCACAGCGAACTTGAACCGTTTAGCCAAAGTTACCACCAAGTTCAATTACTGAGAAAGTAAAGCATTTTAAGTTTTAATTATTTAGGTCTATACTCTTAAAAATTACTATTGCTGTGATATGCGAGCAATTAAAACTAAAATAAAAACTGTCAGTCAACTAGAACTGGAACTAAAAATTAGCCAGAAAAAGACAGACTCTGATAAAAACTTAAAATTTGTGAAATAAATTATGGGCAAATATAATTTTAAATAATAAACTAAAAGCGAGAAAAAGCTATACAGATGACAGATTACAGAAACATACTCAGCGAGTGAGTGAGTAGGGTTTAACGTTCCATCCGTCACAGTAGGACACGCTGCTTTACAGATACATTAGTGAAATAAACAAAAAAAATATATGCCAATAATGACCATTTTCTATAATCAAAACAGATATTCATTTACAACGAAAGCTTCAAGTAAAGCATATACAACTAGAAATTTGGGGCAAAGCCCAACCTGAGTCCGCCCGGCGCCCCGAAAGTTGTCGTAAAACGTACTAATTTTTGGACGTTTTTTTGTTTTTTTGTCCTCCCACATTTTAAGGGGGCAGTGCCCCCTAGAAGTTGTACCCGCGTTATTAACCCATCTAGCAGCACGTCACGTGATAAAGTTTCATGAATCTACTCCCTTGGCTCTAAAGTTCTTGCTGGGCGTTCATGGTCATCCAAGCTCATTGAATTCAGTGGCAATCGAGAGCCAGTGTACGACTTCCTATTAGTGATTTGAGTAAATTATATTAAGCAAATTGAGTAACCTAGACCCTATCTCACACCATTATTGAGATACAGCGACTTAATGGCTAAAAATCACAAATTTTTCCCACCCCCTCTCATTTTTGACTGATCCGCACTTGCGAAGAACGGACAGACAGGCAGAATTGTGATAGCTAAGACACGCTAAAGCAGTAGATGCTTTCGTGCGTAACAAAAAGCTCCACCTACAGCTGGTCTCAAGACATCAGCTCCCACAGTGCACAATGACTGTATAAAAAATACTTAATTACACGATGATCCTACTCAGCGTCATGGTGGGTTAAAAAAAGTAGGCAGGGCAAAAAATGCAATCGTTCAATAGACACTGCAAATTCCGACAGAATTCAAACACAGAACCCCAAAATTCCGACAGAGAAGATAATGAGAGCTCAAAATTTCAATTTTCTCCCTAAATTTCTCAAAAATTGGGGTTTTAAACCCCAAATTTTGGATTTTAAAACGCAAATTTTTAGACAAGAAATTTTTTAACAGCCCAAAATTTAGAGAAGGGAACGCAACTGCCCCTTCCTGTCTCCCTTGATCGCCATTGGTCCTACTAGGCCACATTATTAGCTAAGCCCATCCGTATGTCTGACCATCTGTGATGCTACACGATGTGGACAAACATGGCCCAGTAAAACTCTTAAATACACTAACAACAGCAGCAGCAACACTACCTGCAGATATCACCCACACAATGAGTGCATTTATCTTGCAACAAATATAAGTGTTTTTGCTGCATACATAACACTAATGATCTCAGATAACAGCAAGTTTCACATTCAGTGATAAACTCATTATTATTAAGAAAACAGGCCGGTCTGAAAATGCCCTCATTCAGCACCAAGGGACGATCAACACTGCCCACAGAAGTTACTTTTTGTGGACAGAACAAACCAACATGCACCATCAATGGCACCACTACACTGTGGAGCATAAAAGAATTTTTTTACCATAACTTAGAAGGGTTATCCAATTTTAATAATTTTTGGTACACATATTCAGAACACAACTGGCCATCAAATGGCCATTCAGTTTCCCACCTCACCCAACATCCGTTTCTGCATTACCTGGGGAAAACAAAACAAGCAAAATATTACATTTTTATTCACTGCAATATCATTATTTAATTAAACTAATGCACATTTGGCACATTTTTTGAAATTTCTAGCACAGTGGTTGAAAGTTTATTGAATTGTTTAGTTGTGCAACTGCTGACAGTAAATATTCGAAATATCGGCCATTTGTGCAAACACAGGCAGGGAGATGCATTCTCCATTCGTTGATAGCAGTGTGGATAATGTTTTGCTTCAGACTTCAACCAGTCGCTTTTTGAGTTGAATGATATTTAAATTTTTAAACATCGTTCCATAAACTTGCTGCTGCATAACACTGCAAATACTGTCGAACGGACTGTGATCAGAGCTGTTACGTATCTGTAATTATTAAATTTACTGATGTTTTTCTTTTTTATCTCATGTTGCACTTGTTCTGTTTCCACAGGTAATGCAGCAACAGACGTTAGGTCAGCTGGGAATTTGAATGGCCATTTATGTCAGAAATGTTTATACCAAAAACTATAAAAAAATCTTGTTACCCTTCTACAAGTTTTTATCAGTAATGTCATGGATGGTTTTTGGCATTTTTTGTTCATTTTAACGCTGATTTCATGTGTTTCAATTTCCTCAGGTAGTGCAGAAGCATATGTTGGGTGAAGTGAAAACTTGAATATTCGTTTGATGGCAACTTGTGTCTAGAATAGTTGTATCAAGAATTATTAAAATCAGATAATCCTCCTTTATGTTATGATCGATAACTTTTTAGTGTGTGTTTTTTATGCCTCACAGTGTATTTACTAAAATCCATCAGCACAGGCAACTAATGTGAAATGCAACTGAAAAATACAAAATATAACAAAATATCTGAACGCTTAAACAATGTCATTATAAAAAATGTAGATTAGTTCTACACACCATAATATTACGCCCAACAGTTGCACATAACATTATAAATACTGTTAGAAAATTAACATTAATTTGTAACACAACTAATTAACTATTAGTCATCAATTAGTTAAGATGATCCAACAATCCGCTGTTCGACCCAGTTCAAAAATTTCATGCAGACTTCGTACCCCAAGAAACATGCCTACAACATGACATGCATAACACAGCACATTAGTTTCATTACTGTTAACCAAGCCAACACATGATGAGACATTTTAAACCACAAATGGCACAGTAACAACGACAATAACTGAACTCTTAACCGTGAAACACATCATTAAATAAAGTAGCCAAATATTATCATTTGCTTACAACTTACAGCTACCTTGATGACTGTTCGCCAGAATACCATATGTTAAAGCAAATGTTTAACACTTATCCAACATTAGTCAAATTCTCTGCTAAATTTAATGCTGTAGACCTCACTTACAGCATTAGCGGGAAAGGCGCGAAGCATGACGGGAGTGACTCCTTTATAGAGCGCTAAAACACCTTCTTCCCGTACCAGCTCGGCAAACACGCTGCGAATGCCGTTAACATACTTTCCCTCAGGAGCTGCACAACCAATAAAATACAATACATCATAAACCTGACTGTGATGGCAATTGTATCCAAGAAGACTGTAAAGCTTTGGGGCTTCAAAGTCGTTTAAGGTCATGGATGTTGATACCACTGGAGAGCTCGTCACCAGTGCTCATTATGATAAGCAGCATGTCTGCCACTGTCTGTGCCTATCTGCAACTGTTTTCATGCTGGACAAGCCAATAGCGGTAATATAACAACTTTTTACGGAATACCTATCTTTGACGTACTCTTTCAAGACCCAGTGGCACCAAATTTTGTCAAAAAAACTACGAGTCTTTACAAAAGTCCACTGTGAAGATTTTGTGATCCTAGCTTGCACCGTTTTCATAGGGAAGCAAAGTGTGAGAGATGGATGAACGAATAGACAGATGCTGCTATGACAGCTAAGATGTGCGCTTAGCGTAGTTGTCACATGTAAAAAAAAACTCAGCGATGATGCTATAAACAATAAATATAATAATGTGAAGAATTGTACCAGTTTGAAATCGTGACTTGAGAACATCGGGCGGAATAGCAACAAGCCAGTTGACTATCCCAGCCGATCCACCAGCCAACAGGGTCCGCCATGCACTCAGGTCTTTACGTCTATGCGCAAAGCAACATCTTCAGCTAATAGTACTAGCTCATCATTCACATAGCAAAACGCCGGTGTGTGTTCCACATTTCCTCACATTGCCGACCTGTCAGAGGCTGTTCCAGCCAACCAAGACCTATGCTGCCAGGACAATGCATCACTCGGCCGACCACCTCATCACTTATAGAAACGCAGACCAGGCCGCTCACACAACAACTAGCTGCAGCAAATCTGTTGGGATTCCGGCGCTTCTCCAGCCGATGCGTAGTTTTTGAAGCGGGTAACACGTGCAGTGGAGTCAAAAGAAGACAGTGCAACATTTGGTTGACACATACAGTTGACTTCGCTTATATGCACGGCCTTGGGACCGCAAGCTGACTTGCATGTAAGTGGAGCGTGCATTTAACCTAGTTAGTTTATGAGGGATCCCTGGTTAATATCATTTATCCAACTTATTTCATTTCCTTTTTGGCCATTTTTTTCGTCTAAATCTACTAAATTGTTCCATTTTATCAGGTTAGTTTTATTGTACAAATTTTTCTTTCCCAAATTTCTCTTGTTCCAGTTTTATAAATCGTTAGTCAACAGACCGTAAATTGCCCCTTTAAACTGCCCTTTAAATTCGAACCGGGTCAACAAAAGTTGAGTTGCCGACCCCCCTCGCTACTAACACTGGATTCGGGACAGGTCAATCGAAGTTGGTTCCAACTTGTTAGAGGGTGCTTATAAGCAAAGCTGACTGCCATTGACATAGCATAAACTCAAACAGGACTAGACGCTCATAGTGCAAATAGGCGAAGTGTGCTTATAACTGACGTGCATATAAGTGGAGCTGACTGTATTCTCAGACATGCAGTAATATAACCATACTGAGCTGACCTGCAAGAAACTATTTAGTAGCTAAGGACTAGTCCTACAAATGTAAGAAATACCAAATATTGCAAAGTGGGTCATTTCCAAAACATCTGGCAGAAAATAGCAAAAAAACAACTTTCAAAGTTTATTTGTTTTGTCACAAACCGCATGCAATAGACTACATGATGCAGTCAAACAGACAGCAGATGATCTGATAAAAATGCAACTGACACGAACAAAATGCAGATGAAAAATGCAAATATTAGCACGATAAATAATAATTATTTTACTTGTTTTAACTGACAAACAGAACAGATTTGTACACGCAAAGCAGATTTGTTTGGTGCAAAATGATAAACTCACGATTTGCCTTCAGGAGTGAGAATGTATTGCAACCATTCATATGTTGTAAAATACACAGCACTTGCTGGAACGTCTGCCATCGATTACACACCAAACACTCAAACACTTAATGATATCATTATACTAAATATTTCCATTTTAACCGGCGGATTTTCACTACCAATGGTAAAAATTTAAAAAATTATCATAATTTAATCAATAGTATATATAATACAATAAATAAAATAAATATAATGTACTGGGAGAAGCATACATATATGTAGTTTGGTAGCATACTACAACTACTTTATAATATCATCAGCAACAACATCAGCAGCTACATTATCTAGCATCTAGTAAAAACACAAACAAAACAATCAATTTTCAATGTTCACTAGTTGGAGAGATCAGAAAAGTCTCGAAGGAAACCATATAGACATTTCTGAAATGGTATTCTAACCAGGCAACAATGTCAAAGCTCTGAATAATGTTATCCACAAAGTGATAAGAACATGATAGTTAATCAATATAAAATGGATTACTATCAGAGAAGTGAAAAATAACAAGAGTAGTTAGCGGTACCCAAGTCAAAAACATACATTAAACTGTAAATCCGTAAAACATCTATACAAAACAAGGTCTCAAACAAAAGCTAGGTTTCAAATACCAGTGGGTTGGAATATCTGTTGTTACAAAGTAATGTTCTTTCTATCTATTGACTACTAAACAAGCTAGTCATAGATTCTAAGCCACATGTATTACAACGTTTGCGGCAAGTGTCAACGTAACATCAGTATAAATAGACAACAAAAACTGTTGCACACAACACACATGAAGCTGCTAGCTAACCTCGAAGCAATGTGGCTACGGTGCCTCTGTATATGCTACGAATTCCGCCCTCGCGATACAACTGTTTAATGCAATCAATTGGTCCAGCGTACTTGGCCGTGCTACTGGACTGCTGAATCTAAACAGCAGTTACAATTACAACAGTAATCCAAAGCTTATTCTAAACTCATGAATACATTAATGTGCAGTTAAGCAGTAAAGCACAGTTTTAACACATATGACTGGTTTCTTTCTGTCATTCTCATTCCTGGTCTGCAGGGGAACACTTACTGCCCCAATTCCAGCTGTTTCAATTCTCTTCACGAAACTCCGGAGCTGTTGTAGATCAGCTGATACTGTGAGGTTGGGCCACTTTTTCATTTTAATATAGTTAACTATTTTGTTAGTTGAGCATCAGTTTTTACAGCTGCTGTTATTAGACAATGCTGATCACCTATCATTCAGCACCGGCAGAGACATCATAAATATTGAAGAACTAGGTTGACTGACTAGTAAAGAACCACCAACCAGCTCTTAGTCCAAATTGTTTTGGCTGAATTTAAACTTGATGACACAGAACATTTGCAAATTGACATTTGCAAACCTTAGCTGAATACATTGATCTTATGCGAAATGCTGACTGCAAAATGTACTGAGTAGACTAGAAATTTTTTGAGTATGCACTGCATAAACTTACACTTTAATTACCTACGAACAAACAGAAACAGCTTGATTTAGTTACCTGAAGAAGGCATTTGATTCGTTCGCCAGGAGCCATCAGTGTGGTTGAGAAAACACCAGCAACACTGCCAGCTATGAACAACTGTGGATATCTGCAACCAATTACACGTTCTCAAAGCCATTACAGTGTTCACTAAAAGTTGACAAAATCTATACTGCTCTGAGAAGTTGAACAGGTAATATGTGAATATATTGCCACAAGGACTAAGAAGTGTTTCAAGATACCACACCCATCCTTTTCATACTCTGAGGCATTATCTAAATGTGACCTACATCACTCGTACTATACATGAAACAAGTGATTAATTATAACCAAATCCATTACATATTACCTCCTCAGTCAAAAGATGGTTTTGTTACCTACATATCGATATCAGCTTCCATAAAATCTTGTGCCATATTTGTACTTGCTGTTAAGTAAACTTTAAACTAATTGCAGTTGCATTGTAAAAAATATCTTCTCTTATCTTCACAGAGATGTACATGTACATTAAAACTGTGTATTAGTTTATCAAGCTGCAAGTTTATTCAGCCAAGAATATCACACTAACTGTATACTGTGACAAGCTGCAATGTAAAGGAAAATATGACACTACTCGCAACTTACTCCACATGCTACATGTATAAGTAGCTAATAAGCTAACATGACTAGGTAATAATGAACTAACTATAGACAAACAAACACATAAACAAATAAAACGATGCACGTTAATGGGTCATCAGGTTTGTCCTGCTGCAGTGCCTTTCCAACATTGAAACCAAAGAAACTCAGAGCAAATATTGGAGTCACGCCTACAACCGGTGCTGCCATGCCTTTGTAAAAGCCCAGCGGACCCTGTACATCGATTGCACATGCAAACTACATATAACGTCCCACCCAATGGATCACGCAATCATTTTAAACATACAAAATATGCATATATGCAATGACTGTACAAACCCTTTCATATACCACCATCAGTTGCTGCAATATCATTACCAATACCATACAGTCTCTAATTGAGACAACTATTTTAACACGCATCATTAATTGTAAAAAAAAACAAATTCTTTTTCACTATCATATGGAGAACACTCCCTTCTGGCATCTTTAAGGAGAACTTTTAGCAAGCGTGTTAACATTACCTGACCATTAACTTATCTAAGAGCAGAAAAATAATAAATTTATTTATTCTAACACTCCTATAGTTACTACTGTCTTATTATGACTTAAATTTTTATAGTAGAAACTAACATTCTTTTACAAATAATTCACCTATGTAATGCATTAACACCATCATGGGTCAGATCAAATATAATGTACCTAGAAATATTAATTCCCAATTTTACCTATCAACTGACATCATCACATAGACTACATGATCCATTTAATCAACGCACAGTGGCATAGCCAGAAATTTCAATTGGGGGGCATCAACTCCCTTCCCCTCCCCCTTCCCCCTTTTGTCCCTTCCC
>Ga0209367_1006359_pt1 | contig 16365 bp, 8 predicted proteins | sample WorMetLIZISLAND2_FD_187412 | JGI IMG/M metagenome (GOLD analysis project Ga0209367, IMG submission 187412) | Marine gutless worms symbiont microbial communities from Max Planck institute for Marine Microbiology, Germany - Olavius geniculatus... ... | reverse complement strand
AAAAGTTTATTGCAGATAACAACATTCGGCGTTATGTAGCAATTTGGAACATTTGCGTTTAACATGGTAAGGTGATGACGCAAATTAGGTGAGGTGGAAAATGAGTGCACCTCGCATATATTTGGATCGTTTGCCATCTATCTGCCAGAAATTATCAAAATCGGTGGAAATTTGACGCAGTTCTGACAAAAACAAATCTGCTTAGTTTTTTTTGAGACATGGTGTAATGCTGACTATGGCAATTTGATTTTACACTCATCTGCCTTTCCCATATTGTAACAGTTCAGGCCGTGTTGTTTACACTCATACTGTTGCGTAATTTGTTTCTGGATAAAGAACAGCTTTTGCTGTAATGTAATGCTGTCAATTTAGGCTGGGCTTAAGTGAGAAAATTCTGTAGCAAGTTAGTGACTGAGGCACATTAGTTAGTGTCATAGTTTCAATAATTGTAATCTTTTTACCTATTTTGTGTAATTAAGCTGTTAATATAACTTTCCGCTTGTTCTGTTTGGATGATCATGATGTAATAGAAGAAAACGTATGTACACTTCAAGTCAGCATTTGGAAATAAATTAAAATTAACTAAAATCACCTGTCTGAAATTTTGATAAATTATAAAAATTAGTATCGTTGCTTAATACTTATCCAAATATACATATGCATGCAATGTATGAACGTTAACAGACATTGTTTGACTATTATCAGAATATTTGTAAATATTGTTTGTTCACAGCTGATGTTCCAAAGCCAGCAGAAATTTTTGCCAGACTCATCGTAAGCTTCAGTTTGAATTTTTAATATATTATTTTGCATGACAGCAGAATGCTTCATGCATCTTTGCCATCGTCAAGGTGTCTGTCTGTTTGTCCATCCATCACACTGCGGTATTGTGTCAAAACAAGGCAAGCTAGGATCACTAAATGTTCACTGTAGGCTGCCATAAGGACTCTGGTTTATTATGACAAAATTTTGTGTCTCTGCGTGAGGTGTTTCCCCTTGAACAAGGGCATCAAAGAGAGGTACCCCCTAAAAAAGAAGTTATTTTGCTGCTATTGGCTCTTATAGTGTGAAAACGGCTGCAGATAGGCACAGGCATGCTGCTTATCATAAAAATATCACTTGAGTCACTGGTGATGGGCTTTTTCGATTTATCAACACTGATGACCTTGAAGGACCTTGAACCTTCAAAATATGGATTTTAGTGAATTTTTCGCAATTTTTGGCTGCAGTGCACATTTTAAGACAAAAACGGGTCCTTTTTATGAAATACCGTGTATTGCGGTTATTTGCACAACAATTTTGACAGTAACATTAGCAAGTTGAAATGATAATTTTTCAACTGATGTCTGGATAAGGAGGTCATCTCTGTGTTGAAGATGGTCTTTGATATCAGGGAAGTGGTGAAGCAAGCATTTTTACACCTCTTCATTGTTATACCAAAAAGCAGTAAACAATAGCAGAAGGCAGATGAGAATAAGAGACACAGATGTGTTGTGGCTGTGGAATTTTCTTCCAGTTCTATCAGATGGACCAACCACTAACGTTAAACCATTTAAACGAGTGCTAGAGACATTTTTGTTCAGCTGTTGAGATTGTGTTGCATTGCGATTAACTGCTGAATCAGTGCTTGTTAAACTCTGTTACTTACTTACTTACTAACTTACTTGTTTGGTTCTGGCTGTAGGTTGTGTCAGGACATCCATTGTCTGGTCATGGTCGAGGCATTCACATACTGAATGCTCTGCAGTCGCTGGGACCTATACTGCATGGCTCACTGCCTGAGATGTGGGATGGAGTTGTGCCGAAACTCTGTCAGCATCTTGAAGGTTGTGTCATGTGCAGCCTACTTGCCAGCTTAGCTCTCAGTTGTTAGCATTTACAATTATACATTGTAATAGTGCTGTTGTTGCTAGTGTTTGACTTAAAAGTAAAGGTAAAGCCCAGTACTTGCTATAGCGCTTCTTACATGAGACGGACTCAAAGCACTTCACAATCTTGGAAGTGGCAGCTGATTGGCATGAGCTAATGATACTGCAGCGCACTATGCGGCCATCTATTACCTGCGTGAATGAACAATTAGACCTGCGGTTTGCAGCTAGCAGACATATCGCCCCAATCAGCCATACTAGGTCGTCACCCCGTAGCCCGCAAGCTACTGCTCATTTCCCATCCCACGGAGGGTAGGAGGCTGAGTTGGCCTGAGCACATAGTATGTTAGCAACTTGCTCAAGGTTGCTTGCAAATGCCGGCAGTGAGAATCGAACCGCAACCTGAAAGTTATGAGTCGACACCAACCACTAGACACTTGCACCTCCACAGGCAGGTAGGTGTGAACAACTTGCCCAAGGCTGTTACTTGGTAGCACATCGGCTGGGCATTGAACCGTAGACCTTATGGTCTCGTATCCAACGCCCTAATCACTGAGCCACCAAGCCACTTTCTTCTGACTTTCATGCTTTGTCACTGTTGATCACCTGCAAGCAAGACATCTAGCCTAAGTGAAACATTTCAGCTTTATTTATTGGCTCACGAACTGCAAGTTGTAAGCAACCCTCATTGTCAAACATTGTGTTTGTGGCTGTGTTTCTGCATGTCCATGGTCAGACCATCGATAATTGACTTGCATTGCTGCTTGCGAGCCAGCTCGTCAACCGGCTTGCTGCATTGTATATTCAGTGTCTTATTCACTACTTTTTCTCGAATTGTGCAAGCACTTATGACTCCAAGCTGAAGACATATTCACTCTGCCGGAATGTAAATATATCTTGTGTAAGAATTTATTTCTCAACTGTTGCTTGTCAACACTGTTTTAGTTGTTTGGTGATTTTCTTTATATTTAGGTTGGCACTTACCCAGCCTATCGAAGTTAACGTTGTCGTTATAGCTGGCAGAGATATGTATAGCAAATGTAAGCTAGAGTATATGATGCTGTTGTAATTTTAGTCTGTAATGTTACTCATTCAGTAATTGTTTGTGTCTGATGATTATTATGCTCTGCTGCATCGTAACAGAGCATCAACAGGCAGGCCAGGATTGGTTGCAGAAAAACTGGGAAGACCTCATACTGAAGGTAGTTTGGAAATGTTAATTATGCGTAGATGTCAGATTGTAATTTTTTTGCAAGACCATTGCAACTAAAACTTATACAGTGAGTCAAAAACATGCCATCACAATTTCTATTAAATAATAGCAGAATTTTTTTGCATAGATTTACTTACTTATGTATGCTGTCAAAAATTTAACGAACGTCAAAAAACTTTATCTTGAAGCAATGAATTTAGTCAATGCATCGGGCAAAAAGATGATGTCATGTTTATTCAATGTTTAAAAACAATTTTTATTTTTTCTTTCAAAGTGGATTTTTGGCATTTTTTCTATTTTACCCTACTTTAACATATGTTGTTTGTGTTCAGCTGTTGTCAAAGAGCTTAGATCAGATCAGAGATGAAGTTTGGTTTGCTGAATGTGGAGATGCTCTGGTTAAACACATTCCGCTTTATGCCAACGTTCCCGATGAAAAAGTAAGCGGCTAAAAATTTAGAAAGTTGTAATATACACACCGTGTCTCAAAAAACAGCCAAAGTTTTTTTGCCATAACTTTGTAAAATTTCCACCAACTTTGATAATTATTGGCACAAAGATGGCCAAGACGATGTTATTATGTACGGTGCACTCATTTTCCACCTCACCTAATTTGTGTCGGTGCGCTACTGTGTGAAACACAGATGCTTCAAATTGTTACATTACGCGGCAATTATTTTATCAGGTGGCTCACCTTTGCATCATCAATTTGACAGAGGGTGCGACGTGGTTATTTAATTTTGAGGTATCAAATATTTATGCTGAAAACAGCAGACAATAGAAATAGCTCACTAATGAGCTTAAAGTACCTCTAATCGATGAGTGAATGCATTTGATCAGTCGATCGTTGATTCTGCTATCAGTCATTGGCAATGCATCTAAGCCATTGTGTTTTTGTATGCTGAGCACACTTTGGCATGAATTCTAATTTTCAAGCGAGTTGTTACACAAACTTATAATTTTGTTAAATAATTTACATTTTAGTGTATTTTGTGCCTAATTAACTCGTTACTGCGTTTACTTGAGACAAAAACTTAGAATTATGCAACAATTTGGAGCATCTATGTTTTACATGGTAGTGCATTGACATTAATTAGGTGAGGTGGAAAATGAATGCTTCTTACATAATTTCGTCGTTTTAGCCATCAACATTCCAAAAATTATTAAAGTTCGTAAAAATTTGACAAAGTTATGACAAAAACAATTTTGACTGTTTTTTTGAGACACAGTGTATATGTTCTTTTGTATACACTGTGTCCCAAAAAACATTTCCGACATTTTTGACTGTAACTTGAAAACCAATTATCAGATTTTTATAATTTTTGGTACGAATATTTCTGACACAATTTGCCGTCAAATGATCATTCAGTTTCCCACCTCACCCAATGTATGCTTCTGGACTACCTAGGGAAAGCAGACAAGCGAAATATGTGTTGAAATAAACAGAAAACCTGAAAAAAACATACTCGACATTATCGATCCTAACTTGAAGAAAGATTAACAGATTTTAATAATTTTTGGCAGAAATATTTCTGTCACAACTGGCTATTAAATAAGTGTTTTAGTTTCCACCTCACCTATTGTCTGCTTTTGCACTACCTGGGGAAAGCAGACCAAGCATAATACATGTTAAAATGAATGAAAAAACGTCAATGAATGCCATTTATCCTAATATGTGGGCCCCAACAGCAGGTCTATTACAAGGTTTGACTGTCATGCAGCAGTGTGTCTACCAGATGAAGATTAGAAATGTTTGTGAAATCAAGAAGCGACTGGTACAGCCTGGATTGCTCTGGAGCAGAACTTTATCGATACTGCTGTCAATAAATGGAGAAAGTGTTTCCTTGCTTGTGTTTGCATAGTGGGCCAACATTTCAAGCAGTTTTACTGCAGGCAGTTGAGAAATGGACAACTGGATGAATTGTCAGCCAATGAGTCAGAAATGTTAACAAAATATGTTTTTACGTGTTATGTTAATTAAGCAAACATATTGCATTGGATAAAAAAGTGATATTTTGCTGGTTGTGTTTTCCCTAGGTAGTGCAGGAACAAACGTTGGGTGAGGTGGGAAACTGAATGGTCATTTGATGGCAAGTTGTGTCGCAAATACTCCTACCAAAAATTATTAAAATCTGGTAATTGGTTTTCAACTTACAATCGAAAATGTTGGGGATGTTTTTTGGGACACAATGTAAATAAATCAATGCTTGAAATTCCAAAATGAAATGTTTGTGAACTAATGTCATTAATTTATTGCATAGCTTTGCTGTGCTAACATGATGAATGAATTTTGCATTAGGTTGTACCAATCTGTAGCCTATTTTGCACTTTGTTTTTACTATAATTTTTGTTACAGTTTTGGTTGGGCATTTTCACTTGTGTCTTTTGTTAGGTAACACTCTGTTATCCACCTATGATAGTCGATTCTTTGTAGCTGTTGATATGACATTCCTAGAAGAGTGTCACACGCGTTTTTGCACAATAATGTGACAACAAGCATATTATTTTGTGTAGAATTTCCTGTACAAATGCCTGGGTGCATTAATGCGCAAGTCAGCACGGAAGGAGCTGGTCAACAAGTTGCTGGATGCGATGTTTAACAACGTTCGACATGTCTGTCCTGCAGAGCGCGAGGTAGCTTCTTGCAATTATAATGTGTATTTTTTCTTATGTAAACATACAATAGTGCTTTGCTGTTCTCTAGATAGAAATTTATTCTGTATATTAACTGTTAACTGTAATTTTTTGTTTTGCTCATAGTACAAGTCTAAAGTTAGAATAAATATGATTTTGTGGAATAAATGTGGCTTTCTGTAAGGCTCCTTTGGCCATATATCATCTTGCCCTAGGCCGCATTGTGGCCATGGGGAGGAGACAGCTGAAGATTACTTCAGTTATGCCCAAAATGCATAGAAAAATACCAGAGTCATTTTAATGAATCCTCAGACAATGTGCTTCAATGTTACATGAATCTGTTGGTAGTGTCTAATCTTTTGCAGACATTTGTTTTCCGATACAGGCAAATAACATCAGCAACACTAAGTGGTTCTGCTATAGTTGCTGTTGGTGTTAAATGCATATATGGTGTTTCAGGGATGTGCAGTGGCAGCTGGATTTGCTGCTGGAAGTCACTTGGACTTGGTGCTTGCTAAACTTAGCGCAGTCGCTAAACAGGATGCAAAAAAGTCCTCGGGTTTTCTCGACTTTTTCAAGGTATGTTTTTTTTGCCACAACAGACTGCAACAGTCGTTGCATTTCTGTCTGCATGTCTGAGGCCGCTTGAAGTTGCTATAGATTGTTAAGTAGATATATAGATTTTCAGTTGTTTGTTTTTACGTGCGACAACAGGTATAGCACGTATTAGCTATGTTAATTCTGTCCATCTGTCCAGCTTTGTCACGACCCAGTATGGATTCAAGCCCAGATGACCTAAGGACTTCCAGTTTTCACCATATGATAGTTTAGAGTCTAGTATTTTCCAACATAATCTCTTTCCTCTGGATGAGGGGGTTCCCCTTGAATGAGGGCGCAAAAGAGGATCATCCTTGTAAAAATGTTATTTTATTGCTGTTGGCTCGTCTTGCATGTATGGGCTTGTCTAGCATGTAAATGGTTGTTAATAGGCACAGATATGCTGCTTATCATAACAAGCACTGGTGCCATGCTTTTTAGTGGTATTAAAATTGATGATATATCCTGCATTGAGCAAGTCCAGCGGTCATTCACCAAGCGTCTCCCAGGCTTAAAGAATATTGCCTATCGCGACCGGTTGGCTGTTACTAATCTGGAAACCCTTGAATCCAGGCGACTTTGTGCTAACTTAGTAATGTGTTACAAAATCATTTTTAGACTAATTAATGTTGACTTTCACACATTTTTTCGTCTTGCACTCTCAAACAACACTCGTGGTCACCGTTATAAATTGTTTGTGGAGCAGTCAACCCATAATGTGCGTTATTATTTTTTTAGTAGGCGTGTGGTTAATGTGTGGAACCATTTACCTTTTGATACTGATTTTTCTTTCCTTACTGGGTTTAAAGCTGCTTTGAAACGTACTGATTTGTCAAAGTTTTTAACTTATTGTACTGATTAGGATAGTTGTCAGTGCTTCGCATGGAGCCTTTCTGTCCTTGCCTGACATTGTAATCTTATTTGTACCGTGTTTTGCTTCTGTTCTTGAATGTCAGTGCTGAACTAATAAATAAATAAATAAATCGTGAACCCCCGTAAGGGTTTTTAGTGATTTTTTAATGATTTTCGGCTCTAGCGCACACTTCAAGAGTGAATTGCAACGAAATGGATGGAGATAGACCAAAACAATGTGCGAACAGTAACTGCTGTAGGCTGTCACACATCTTGTGAGCATTAGCTCAGATTTCTTGTTTTCTTTCCACTAGATAGCATCTGAGTGACAGGGAAAAAAACTAACATTTGTTTTTTGGGAACTGAGAGCTGTAGCAACTTTGAATAGCTCAAACACCAGCTTAAAACACAGTATCTTAACATTGCTTTTAACTCGTAGTTTGCAAACGGTGCTTTATAAATTACTGTGATGATGATGATGATGATGATTTTTATGCTTTATTCTAGTAAACCGATGTGTGTAGGATTCATCAGCTGAGTTGGATGAGAAATGTCGTGCAACGTTGATGCTGTGTTACGGCTACATAACATTATATGCACCACCGGAACTCGCCGTTTCACGCCTTGAGGCTAACGTTTTGAACGTTGTTGTCCCACAGCTGTCATCTGTCAAGGTTTGTTTACAAAACGTCTACATGTATACTGTTTGTTTATCACTGGGGTTTATGTAAAGTTTGTGTGATTTTAAACCACTCATCTGTTCGTTGGCGGTGATGGAAAGTGCCCGCATAGTTACTGCGGAGCACTGATGTAAGCCGTCCATGCAAAGAGTGTCGCTACTGAAGGGCTTGAAGTAAGTAAATAAGTAACTATGTAAGTAAGTAATTTGTATAGTGTAGAGGTCTGTGTAGGCAGAATCAGGGCATGTTGTTGAATGGGTTTAGGTTTGGTGGGATAAGCTGACTGAAAGTAGTGTGACTCTAGCTGGCATATGACTGCAGAGTGTGGAGACTGATTATTGTTGAGCGTGAATAGGATGAGATACAAAATTTTAGGTGCAGTGATGTGCAAAGCTTTTTAATTAGTGGTGAGTCACTTGTGTAGGTTACTGTAATCTTGGCCATAGCAAGGACGAGAACTTTGGGCTTCAGTTCTGGAAGCTTCTCGGCTGCTGGTTCAGCAGCGTGGAACAGTTTGCCACTGGAGCTGTAAAATATATCACTGAGATATATCGGTGCAGCTATTATGCATCATTGCAGCTGTCGTAACTTTTCTGTTATAAGACACGCGTGATGCACAAACACTGTTACTGAACTGAACTAGAATGCAGCATACGAGGGTCATCCCATAAGTTTCCGGCCTCGACATACTAGACAGTAATATTATTCACAATCTATACATCAGTGAAACGTACATCCTTTACGGACTATAATGAGTCGGTTGTGGATATGACGTCGTTGTAATTTGTGACGTCATATAGCTCTAAACCGAAACGATTTGGAGCGCTAACGCAAACAGCATAGAATCAGGCTCACTGTTGCATGACAATTTTCCAGTCTGTAGCTAAGTGTACTAAAGTGTAGCCCCGAGGCATCTGATTTTGTGAAGGCCCTGACAAATATGTTTGTGAATTTCTCATTTGGATGTTGTAGAAAATATTGTTGTCAAATATGTCGAGGCTGGAAACTTTTGGGATGACCTTCGTATATCACTTTTAATGCCGATGTGTGAGAGCTGATCAGGCCTACAGTATTTGGAATCACTGTAGTCAACTGCTAATGTTTTTGCTCAGTGGTACAAGACGTAGAACATGGAACATATATACTAACTCGTATTTTCTAGCAACCTGTGCATTGTTTTGACTCTGTTATATTATAACTGCTATTTCAGTTTACGTTTTTAACAATAGTTTTTTTATCATGTTTGTCCGTATGCAGGATCGAATTGTAAAGCAGAATCTGATTCGAGCTGTTGAATTGATAGGGCAAGCAATGCATCCTAATCATCTCAAGACTAACTTCTCATTTTCACAACGAAATGGTTTGCTGCAGCATATGAAGGTCGGTCTTTGAATTATTTACACGACATGAATTTTAATGAAACGTGCAGTACCAGCATATAAATTATGTGTGTATTTGCGATACTCTGCGCATCTTATTCTTAATTCTAGGCTTTATGGCGCTTTACTTCTGTTTTTTTAACGTTTTACTTCGACCTGGAGATGATGTGAATAATGGACTACTTTTCATTTTTGTGTACTTTGCATTTACTTCGCTGAGGTCAAGTTAGATCGGGTTCTCTATATGTGAACTTTAAGCAGTTGTTTGAGCAAAATTTGTAAGCTGTATTCCTTCAATGCTCAACCATCTGGGGGAGGCAGACTATTCCGACAGACGCTATTTCGACGAATGCTATTCTGACTGAAATTCACGTCAACAGACACGTCATTATGCTTTACATTTACATTCACCAGGGGGCGACAATTACATGTGTAATGAAGTACGATTTTGCACTTAATCTTAAAATTATGATTTTCGCTTATAGTTACGGTTAGGGTTACGGTTTAGAGTTGGTGTTAGGGTTGGCTCAGGTTCGGGTTAGGGTTAGCGTTTTTCAAACATTTATGTGACAGTAAAGCACACCACAAGAGTTAGCTTACAATACAGGTAATAAGTTCGACAGTGGTGGACGTAACTACAAAACTTACCAACTGGCTACCAGTGACAGTGTACTTGGTAGGCCTGAGGAGCTAGTTGGTCGACTGGTGATCTCTAAAGCTAACGGCCGAGGTCATCAGTTGCTCAGCTGTCGCTATTTCGACAGACACAGCAGGTGTTGGAATATTGACTTTCGAAATAGAATACTGTATTCTTTAACTGGCACCATTGTTTAAGTACAAAAAACTTGTGCATTGCAGTGCTTTGGATGGTTTTTATTTTGTTTTGTATTCAGCTGAGTCACTGTGTAGTCTATCTTTCTATCTTACAAGCATGCTGTTGTATTGTGTGAAGAATTACTTGAAGTCTGAGAGTACGATGACTGTAACCAATGAGACCCGGGCCCTCACACTTGATGCATGTTCACGTCTCGTGTATCCTCTGTGTGAAAATATTACACATGCTGTTTTTTTGTGAAGTTGTATTAATATTGATGACATTACTTTTTTGCTGAGTGTAGCCAGCAATCAGTATTTCAGGTGGTGTACAGTCATCTGAGACAAGCATTACTTTTCAGTGTTGTTAGCCTGGCCATTTGTCTGTGGGTAGATGCGATGAGTACCAGCAAAAGCTGGGACATAAACAGGCACACTGTGTGATGCACTAGTTTCGTATTCGTGGTCACCCCACAGTGTAAACTGGTGTCTGGCTGAGGGTTAAGGAAACGGAGATCAGTGCCGCTCTGTGGGCCTTTTGCCTTTGGCACGACTTTACATTTTTTAACTTTACAATGGTGTCGTCAGTAACCTGGACCCGGCGTTGTCTGAGGAAGACATGCAGGACCTTGTGAAGACTGCATTGTCGAGTGTGTTGAGTTGTTTGCCGGACGACGAGGAACGCAATCTGCTACTGATGGAGAAGACTTTGATGGCGTTGAGTGATCTGCTCAAGGAGTTACTCATCAAAGACATGACTGTCACAACCTTCAACGTTCTGCTCCAGGTTGACTGATCCATCTCCTTCTCGGGGACAGTTCACTAGTTCGAATTCTGAAGGGGCATTAGTGTCGGTAGTGTTAGGATTAGTGATAGGGTTAGGAATAGGGAAAGATTGCATTTTTGGCTTTGAGAGGTCTTGGCGGTTTTTGGTTATGATGGTCCCTGGTTATGGTGGATCAAATTTCAGACTTTCAGTTTCAGACTAGTGTTCCTTCGGACTAGTGATCAGTCACCCTCTTTTTTATTGACATTTTTTAACATTGTTTATGAATTTTTTCATTTGTGGCCAAGTCGCACTGGTTTACATAACTATTATAAAGTGCTAACTTTGGCTTTATCAGATGCCAGTTTGTCAATATTCATTATTCTTCTGTTTGATAATACATTTTAATACCTTAAAAATAAGGTACAAAGTACTCACTTTTCCCTTTTCACGGCTTTGGCCATTATCTGAACTGCAATGTTGTGCAGGAGGGTTTCTAACTAGCTTTATTGCTTTTGGGTCAAATACAGCTTAAGTCACGGCCAAATAGCCTCAAAAAGCCATATTTTTCATCAGTAGTTAACCCACTAAAAACCAGACTATTCCAGCACTTTGTTAATTGTACTAACTGCACACCTCTATTAGTGAACAAATAAGCGATGTTGTAATTTCTGATGTCACCTGTGCATCATTATTTGTATGATAAATTTGACATTATTCTGTGTAAAACCAATGGGTTTACTATGTTTTCAATTTGAATGTCAGTTTTGTGAGTGACGTCATCAGTTATTGTAGCACGTTTGGGTGCATTTTGCTGGCACAACATATTTCTCTGAAAATTACTTCAAAGTGATGTTTTTATTTCATTGGATCAGCATGTAATAATACTAATAATCGTTAATGTTACATTCTACATGTATTTAGTCAATATCGTATTTTAGTGCGACTTGGCCTTTGAAGCTACAGCACAGTTAGACATCTTTTATGCCTGTGCACTATATAAGTTTGTTATGTGTTGAGTATTGTGTATTGTACTATTGCTTTCTGCTGCTTTCACTGTTTGATCTACTGGCCATGATTTATGTATTTTGGTTCAGATTAGCTTATGTCGGATCTCTCACAGGTGAACTTATAGCGTCAAAGCAATGAATGATTAAACTTTTTTGCACGTCGTATTTGTTTCTGATTGCATGCTTATTAGATCTGATTGTGGTTGGGCATGCAAGTTTTAAACTGTTTATTTTATGGAATATGGGTAACATGCTTAGAACGTGCGATAGGATTTAGGAAAATATAGTGGGTCTCAGCATGTTATAGCACTGCAAAATTATATACTGTTTTAAGCTTTGTTGCGAAAGACTTACTTATTTCTGTTAATAATTAATGCTCACATTTTATCCATGTTGTGCAGATTGGTGACCATCGTTTTTTACGCGCAACAGTAGGTACTCCTATAGCGCGTCTTAGCCATCGCAATTCTGTCTGTCTGTCCGTCTGTCCATTCGTCCGTTCGTCTCTCTGTCACACGGGTGGATCAGTGAAAAACGGTCTAAGCTAGGATTACCACATTTTCACCATCGGCTCCCCAGAAGACTTTAGTTTCAGGAATCGTAAAGCTTTTCTATAAATTCAAAGGGGGTCACCCCAAACGAGGGTGCTAAATGAGAGGGGTGGGCAAAATTTGCGATTTTTAGCCAATAAGTCGCTGTATCTCAATAATGGTGCGAGATAGGGTCTAGGTTACTATTAATCACTAATAGAAACTCTTACACTGGCTCTCGATTGCCACCGAGATCAATGACCTTGGATGACCTTGAACGCAAAAATAGGGTTTTTATGGATTTTTCAGCGATTTTGGGCTGCGACAAACGTTGCAAGAGCGGCAGCATTCATGCGAGATGGTGGCGCCATCTGGCGTATGCAAATACATCGTACCCAATGTCAGTTGATTTGCTGATTTGTTGCAGTGGGCCTTCAAACATGCACAGCTGTCGCACGTTTCCCTTTGCGTTAGCTGGGCTTTTCTTGTTTGTTTTCTGTTTCTGATCTATGCTTGTTTTCACTGCTGTGTGATTTTTTTATCTTTTCTTGTTGCAGCAACTGAGCTTGTACATTAAGTCAAAGCAGGACTATGAAAGGGAGCGAAGTTTATTTATCACATCAATTCTTTTAACCGAATGTCTCAGCTGCGTTGATGCTTTGGCTGTAAGTATGTTTCCTGTACGGTAAAATAACTTTGCTTTCAATGTTGCATTCAATACTAATCAGTCTATTTCTTGGTCTTTTTGCATATGAGCTTTTAACTAGTGAATAGAAGTTACGTAAAGATAAAAGTAGGCTGGAATGGTTTTGTGTTAAAAGTCAAAAGACCACACAAAGTTCAGCTGATGAATAGCTTGTAACTCAAGAATAGAAAGTTACAACAAGCTTGTGCAGCTTGAAGTTTTTCGTGTTGGACCATTAAATGGCTCATTGTTCAAGGAAAGTTACTGACTAGAATTTCACAACACATTAATATCTTAGTTTCTGAGACCTGTGCAAATACGTTTATATTGAAGATGTAATCAGGTTTTCCTGCAGATGTTCAAGTGAATATTTTTTATCTGTTTATGTAGCAGTTTTGCTTTGTCGTGGTGACTGTGTAGTACAGTATGCTTCCTGACTCTGCTGCTGTGCCAGGCAGTCCAACGCATGGTATTGCATGGCACCTGTGTGTTAATGGGTTTTGCTGCAGACTCAAGTGGGTCATTCCGAATCGGTCAGTCAGCTGTTAGCATGGGTCGTGCCTCGCTGCTGTGATGAGAAGAAGCCCGTTCAGCTCATGGCTGTTGATTGCTTCGAGGCAATCTATCTTATCATACTCGCAGGCGAAGGTTTGTCGCCAGTGGAATTTCGTGCTGTGTCAAGAATAATCAACAGTAATAATAATCGTACATAGGCCAACTCAGTCTGGCTATCTTTCCATGGGTGTAAGCATTGAGTACAAGTGAAAGCTGAGAGCATAAACAGGCACACCCCGTGATGCACTAACCTTGTATGCATGGTCTCGCAGTGTAAGCTGGTGTCTGGCTTAGGGTTAAGGAAACAGAGATCAGCACTGCCTTATTTATGGACTTTTGCAGCTGGGGAATGACTTAATATAACATATTAATATATTTACATACAGTTATAGTTATAGTAATAACAGTGATATTTTTTTATTTTTCTGTCTGTCATTATAAAAGCAATCTTAGATGAAGTTTTTTTACGTGTTACTAGTAATGGCACAGGAACTTTGTTTTTATTTCAGAAAGGCTGTTTTTATTGAGCCTGTGTTATTATGATGCAGATAAAGTCAATGATTCTAAGGACGAGTTTGCGAATTTGTTGCCGAAGCTGAAGACACGTGTGGCTGATACACCGGGCAACATAGCAGAGATGTTGTCCAGAGAACTTGCACGGGTTTGCATATCTCATTGTTTGTTGTCGGAGTTTACATCTTGGCACTTCTTACTGGTGCCATATCATAGCATTGATTCGTAACTTTCGGATTTGCAAGCAACCTTGAGCAAGTTGCTAACCTACAGCATGCTCGGGTTACCTCAGCGGGACAGGAAATAAGTAGTAGTTTATAGGCTACAGTACAGGGTGAAGGGCCTGAAGGTCTACTGTCCATCGCAGCGACATCTGGTGGACATTTGTTCTAAAGAAGCCAGCATTGATTGCCAAAACGTCAAAAATCAGTTGATAAAGATGTAATTTGGTGAACTTATACAATTTATTAGTGTAACTTATGTGTGTATGTGCATTCACACATGTGCTTGTTTTGTTTCCAGTGTTATTTAATAGTTTTTATTTTTCAGCGATTTAAGGCATTCAGCAGGTTTATGACAATCTCTTAATGTTCGCCAAACGTTTCTGTCTTTCGCTACTTTTTGTGCTATAATTCTGCTAAGAAATTCGAAGATGTTTATTGTTAGATTTCCAGCGGACAGTACATTGTGACAGCTGATGGCATTGCGTGCATGTTGTAGATGGTAGTGAAGAAGTTAAGATCGGATCAGTTGGTGACGTTCTGGACATGTCTGTTTGATGGCTTGTTGGAGCGGGATCTCAGCAGCTCGGCTGCTAGCTCAGTCGTTCTCAATCACACGCTCAAGTACCGTAGCTCCGAGTGTCATTCTCAGGTTTCTGTCTGCTGACTGCTTACAAGATACAAGGTAAAGGTGCTGTGTAGCTCCTAATAGGAAACCCATCGAAGAGCTACGGAGCGTCACCTGCCATATGGAATTCAGTGTTAGCTGCTGATGAGCCAACACATGCGTTACCCAGTATGAATAAATTGTCGTAAATGGCCAAACTATGACTTCTCAATTTCACACGGTGGTGTAGCGACAGTATTAAAGTGAGGTTGGCAAAACTATAGTCATTTACATCATGTTGCTTTGCAAATCTGCCTGCCATAAAGTTTTACAATCGGCCAGTGTTTAGAGCTCTTTATTAATGAATATGGCTTGTTTTTTGAGACACGGTGTAGTTGTAAAAATTGGTGAAAAATAAAAGACAACATGTGTCGTGTAGGTAGAGGAAGTGTTGTCATGTTTGCTGAGCAAGACGGTGAAGTTAACGCGGGGTCAGATGGCATTCAGTGCCAGCGTCCACATCATCTGTCTGTTAGCATCGCATCACCTGCTCAAAGTCATCGGCTTTCTGCTGGAACGACCGCTGCCTTGGTCCGAGTCAGTATATACAGAATACATTGTATGTTTATGACTATCAGACTCATTCAGTCGATCAGTCTGCGGGATTTTTAAAGTGGTCTAAGTAATGCAAATTGCTGCTAGGTCCACTAGAGATAGGGTTTAGGTGATGAAGTGCAGGTGAAGTCAGAAAAGGACTTCGCAAACAGGTGAGTTTTTAGTCGCTGACGGAAGCTGGATAATGAGTCAGCAGATATTAAATTGTCCATCAGGTTGTTCCGCGTTTGTGGGCCGACAATTAGGAAAGCCCGTTTGGTTGTCAACTTGAACCATAGCACTGCAGAATTGAGAGGTCAGCAGACAGGTTAAGGGTGCGTTGCACCAACGTCGTTCAACTTTGAACCCAGGTCAAATCTGAATTTGAACCTAGCTCAGGCGTAAATTGCGTTGCACCAAAGTGCTTCAAGCGCTGATCTTCATTCAATTCTGAACTGCCATCTGACAACCAATCAAATTTTGATCTCGGTTCAACTCGCAGTTACGCATGCGCACTAGGCAATAAATTTTTTCGGAGATAAAAAAAATTGTCCAATTTGAATATTATTCTGTCCAAAAAAACTTCCTTGTGTCGAATTATAAGACCTCTAATGCAATTATTCTGATGATCTGGATATGTCAGATTTCTGCTATGTTCGTTTTATGTTCTCTTTGTGCTCGATAAATTAACAAATAGATGAATATATCACATTTTTCGGTGGCGATGTCTCGCTGCTGCAGTAAACATACGATTGAACTCGGGAAGCCAACCCCGGGGCCCCGATCCCCGGGGCCCCGAGGCCCCGGACAGGCTGTCCCCGGATTTTTACCCCGGGGACGGATAGCAG
>Ga0209367_1006358_pt1 | contig 16365 bp, 6 predicted proteins | sample WorMetLIZISLAND2_FD_187412 | JGI IMG/M metagenome (GOLD analysis project Ga0209367, IMG submission 187412) | Marine gutless worms symbiont microbial communities from Max Planck institute for Marine Microbiology, Germany - Olavius geniculatus... ... | reverse complement strand
AGCGTGATTTTTTGGCGATTTTTGGCTGCAAAAGAGTGAATTACGACGAAATGGATGGAGATAGACTAAGATTATATGCGAACAGGAACTGCTATAGGCTTTCGCGCGTGTCATGAGCTTTGCTCAAATTTCTTGTTTTCTCACTGGCCCATTTTTCGTCTAAATTGGCAAGACCTATATGCAGTTTCTATATTTCTATTTAAATGCTTAGCTGCAATTGGTCAACGGTTATTACGAACAATCATATCTTTGGTATTCGTCATTACTGTCATGACCTGTGACACAAAAATTGACCGTTTTTTTCGTGTGACATCAGCTTAAGTTTTTCTCAGAGCACGAACAGATGAAGTCGCCGGATGTTACGCTGATGTATCATCATCATCATTCTTCATTACGCCATTACAACACACGGACTCTAACTATGCAGACATTAACGACAACGACTATTATCCTGCAATATCACTCGCCGTGCCAAGAAATATTGTATAGCCGTGTGGACTGCATGCCAACCTTGCCGGTGAGTATAGTCCGTTGAAGATGTGGTCACTGCAAGAACGATAATAATAAAATGATAATAACGCATTTGCAATCTTTTAGTGGCCACTTGTAAGTAAAATGACCTCGCGATGTTTAAAAATAATTAGATCGCATTCAGTTGTTTTATTTATTTGGTCTATTTATACGGCCGTCCTAACAGGCCGCATTACAGATCTTGCCCGTCCGTCCATCCGTCTTTGACAGATATTATTGACGCGCTACAGCAACGCTATAGGCGTAGTTGTGGTCCGTCGTCGTCTGTCGTCGTCTGTCACAGGTGTATTGTGACTAAACTGTTCAAGATAGGGCCTAGGTTGTTATTGATCACTAAGAAGTCGAATACTGGCTTTCAAATGACATTAAAATCATTGACCTTGGATGACCTTAAACGCACTATGTTGTGCCAATCGTGCGGCATTGTGGCTACACGGTAGGCCCCTAAGTCGCAATAACCACCACGACATGCGTAGAGCGCGACAGTCTCCTAAGCTAAGAGCATGCGATTAACGGTTATCCTACCGCTTACGTTTTTCCTTGCTTTTATATCTTATTCGTCTTTCTTTTTAGTTATTCTGGTCTTTTATTCTCATCATATTTTGTTTTGGTTCTCTGCATTTTAGTATGCCTACAAACTTTTCGTCCCAGTTGCGATTGATTAGTTCTATGTGACATTAAATTGGCAGCTTGTCTGGTTGTTTTTGAACAGAAATATCGTATCGAAATTAACAAGTGCAGGAGCCCGAACTCCTACAAGAGCTATTGCCGTGCGTCAAGCATTCTCACCTATCGTGTAGTGGCATCCGTCCAGCTTCAGAATGCAGGTCTTGCGCTGTGGTTTGACGGTGGCGCCGGTTGCCCGGGGCGCTGTCGTACCGCTGGTAACTGTGAGATCAGTCGTCTCAGGTTCTCCCGCGTCTGGGTCGACCGCGGCCTTGTCGGCATCCAGCGGCCTCGAGGCGGTGTCTGACGGCGGGACGACGCACTCGCACGGCTGACTAGCGTCTGACGCACCGAGCACCGGTTCCGAGGAGGACATTATGCACAGCAGTCACCACAGACTGACTGCAGCTGCTGAGAATAGCAATACGAACAGTGTATACGTATACAAACGAAGAAAGACGATGACCGGTCGATTTGTGTTGTTTTTCTCCGACCGCAAGACGTACGTGTCTATATAGTCTCACACAAATACGGCGATTAAGGCGAAGAACGACCGACATCACAAGTCGACGCAATCTTTTATCCTTAATCTATTTCTGCAGCTGCTGTTTGGTGTGATGTCCCGTGTGTCACGCGAGAACGGTTTCTCACAGCGCGTACACAATAAACCTGTGGCGGAGCAAATGACAAAGTATCGAGTGGCGGATTGTTGTTGTGGCTGCTGCTGCTGCGCATGTCGGTGGAACGCAGATGCTACGTGGACGTTTCGCTGCGTAATCTGCTGCCAGGATAACCGCACACGCGCTCGACGGCCACCCACATCATCCAGCCGTTGCGCCAGCAAATGCTGCTGCAACTGCCATCGCGCATCTCGGCCAATATGCATAGAAGAGAATAAACTATGAGCTTTGACGCAGTGTGGCGGTTGAGCTATCCCGACATAGACGCACGCGGGTGATAACTGGTTGTTGACAAATGGGGACTGTATGTCCTGTCCACATTCCGTCTGAACTTGGTGTGAAACTATGCAAAAAGACGTAAAATAAATGTAAATCACATAGAAAAGTGATTTCCACTTAAATGTGCATGACATAAGTATATGTGAACTACAAAAATGCGCAAACGTTTTGCAAGTATATGTATGTGTTTGTGTTTATTTTACATACAGCGATGTTTAATACATACTTAATAAATTATGTAAATTTATCAAAATAAACCTTTTATTTAATTAATGTTGGGTACGGCTACAGGAACGTCGACTAGAAGTTACACAACGTGATGTGAGGGCGTACACTTGAAGCAACAGGAAGTTTGCTGCAACAGAGCGAAACTAGAAATATGGGACAGAGCCCAACGTGAGGCCACCCGGCGCCGTAAGTCCGACTGGGAGACAGTTAAGGGGTTGAAATTTCGTTCACAGCAAAGTCATGTGGCCAGAACGCAACTGCATTATCATATACATGTACAGCAAGCGCAATGTTAAACTTGGGTGGTTCGAAATGAGACAACAGAACTTTGTTGTTTGTCAACGCAAATTTACCATTTTTTTGCGTTCGACGTGGAATTGATCGTAATAATTGTAAAGGCGGTTTTCCGTTTATCCATACATCTATCAATTATCGAGATATATGCGATCAAATTCTAAAGTTGTTCGACAACGCGCGAACTGTCGATGTTCGGTAGGTCGAAATGAGCAAACACAACTTTGTGGTTAATAGACCAAAGTTCACCAGATTTTTTTTCAACGCGGAAGAAATGGTAGTTGTTAACGCCGTTGACCGCTTGTCGATATCTTAATTCGTTCGAGAGACAGTTGCCGTCAAATTCGAAAGTTCTCCTAAATCGCGCAGAATTTTGGACGTTTTTTGCCTATTCAAATTTTAAGGGAGCGGTGCCCCCCCCCAAAAAAAATTAACACGGCCGTTAACACAGTTAACAGTTAACACGGGTTAACACTCCTATTCAGCGGCACATCACGTGGTAAAGTTTCATTAGGCTAATCCCCTTAGCGCCAAAGATCTTGATCTTGAAAAAGCCTGTAGACTATGTTAGTGATTACCAACTAAAGTCAGCTTGTAAGGACGCCATACGCATAACCCCATCTAAGATCACCCAAATGATTTTTGCTGTTTTAGAGGACTGATATCATCGCATCGTCCTTACACACAGTTGTAAACTGGTAAGTTTTTTACATATATTCTATAGCAACGTTATTATGTTGAAACACTCGATGTTGAATATAAGTCTTAATCTTAATCTTGAAATATTGTTTACACTACAGTTGGTGCTATTTTGTTCATGCTTTGCCTTTTGTAAGCCCAATTTGCATGCTTTCTTGACTGATGCGTATATTTTGCCGGCGATGAGTTATTACGCTCGTACCTCGAAAATCGGACTAGAGCGCTGATCATTTATCGATGTTTACAAAGCCGATCAGACATTCGTCGACTCAGCGATAATCGCCGACCGAACGCTCATTTATGATCGCTTATGTTTATGTCGGGTAAGCTTGTTTTTACTAAATGACAGATAGAACAAAGCTGAGCATGGTTCAGACTCCACTACCTCATTTTTATGGATTTCGTGGATAACAAGTCAAGATGCTTTAAGGTGTGTAAAAAGCGACAAAACTGAACTAAACCGTAGCCTACAACTTGTTATCGATTTGTATTTGTACAACAAATTGAAGTGGAGTTTGCGCGTATGACGTCAGAGATATGATGATAATGATGATAAAAAAATGAATTTGAACTTTTCCGTTCAACGAGAACTTTCGTTCTTTACGCGCGAAAGTAGTTACTGCTTTCAGCGCGTCTTAGCCATCGCAATTCTGTCTGTCTGTCTGTCACACGGGTGGATCAGTCGAAAACGGTGCAAGCTACGATCAGTACATTTTCACCGTCGCTGCCTGGAAGACTCTAGTTTCAGGAACCGTAAAGCTTTTCTATAAATTCGAAGAATATCACCCCGAACGAGGGCGCTAGATGAGAGGGGGTAGGCAAAATTTGCGATTTTTGGTTAATAAGTCGCTGTATCTCAGTAACGGTGCGAGATAGGGCCTAGGTTACTATTAATTACTAATAAGATGTCGTACACTGGCTCTTGATTGACGCCGAATTCAATGACCTTGAATGACCTTGAACGCCAAAATAGGTTTTTAATTTTTTTGGCGATTTTGATTTGTGACACAAGTCTATCATTCACTTGGCGTGAGCACCCCAATTTTTATCTAAACTACAAAACCGGAACTGCTATAGGCTTTCGCGCGTCTCGTGAGCATTAGCTTAAATTTCTTGTTTTATATTCTGTTTACAGGTAAACATGTTCGACTCAGTCTTCTGGCCACCAACCTTATCTTCCGAAGTGCCAGCTTTTCTACCCGTTGTAAAGTTAGCGTTAAGGCTTATGCAGTGTATTTTTGGAAAAGATGCTGAGATGCTAATTTTATTATATAAAACAGAAAATTAAAAATACAAAATTTTACTTTAAAAAGTCTTGTAAAGCTTTTTAATTACCAAGGCCAAAGGCAGGATGAGGAACACAAGTAAATTTTATCACGCTGATATTAGCGCAAGTCGTCAAAACGCACGAACGTGTACAATAGTGTAAATGAAAGCTTAACAAGAGGGTGCGGCCGTTGAGGAGCCGCCCGCTATGGGGCCGTCCTTGCAACTGAGTACGGACAGACGGAGGGAATGGCCGTTGCCATGGCAACGAGGGCACCCGGGGCAAGGCGGCAAGGGATCTTTACGCCACCTGCCAAATATCAAGTTGATCGGACAACAGGCAGCGAAGTTATGGGGATTTTTTGCAAACAACGCAATTAGCCGCTGTGACCTTGACCTCTGACCCACTGACCTTGTAATTGGTCCAAGGGTGCTGGTGTCCCAGAAACCCTTCCTACCAAGTTTGGTCTTCCTAGGCCTTTTCGTTTTCCCTCTAGGTGGAGGCACGGGACGGACAGACAGACGGACAGACGGACAGCATCGATACATAATGGGGCCTCCTTCTAGGAAGGAAGGTCCCATAAAAAGCTGACAACGTGTCACATATGCCAAGAAGCAAGTCACTGCATCTTTAACAACAGAACAAAAATTTTCGGATTGCATATAATCTGAATCAGTGGTAAAAGTTCGTATTACATATTCATAAAATGTTCGTACAGCATACGAGATACAAAGCAGCAGAGGCGTCAGTCGTTTTTAGCAGTTGAAATTTGCAAACCAGAGACAGAAGCCCATAAGACAGAAAGGCGTCAGTTTCATCGCGGCACGTACGGTAGACCTATTCATTCATTATTGATGCGCGCTGTCTATCAACTCAACTGTCCTACGTTATGGCCGTTGTATACATCGCATTCATCCCGCTCGTTGACAACCTATAAAACTACCTTCCGACGATAACCTTTCAACCTATTCGCCAGAGACTGCATACACCGTACGAGCATCGGCGATTCCGGCTATTGCGACAGATGTTACCGTAGCGTGCATGGCCTGTCCGTCTGTCTGTCTGTCAAACTCGTGCACTCTGCTGAAGCAGTGGGACGGAATGCGATGCCATTTGACTGAAACTCTCGTGTGACAGGCCTTGCTCCAGCTTCTACATCCTATCAGTGGCAGGAGCAACCAAGGAAGACAGCCAAAGAAATGGGTAGAAAAGTATGCATGAAAGAAACCATGCGTACTAGGGACATACATTCTCAAGAAGCAGTGACTCTTGTACATGAGACAGCCAAGTGGAAGCGTCTATTTGCAAAACGATGAACGAAAGAAGAACAAGAATAAAAATGTATTCTGCCGGATGATGTGATCTAGAGAAAGTTTGCACAACTCGACAGACGAGCTGACAATCAAATTGGAGTGCAGTTGCTTTCAGTTGCTGATGGGACAAAAAGTACATACACTTTCAAGCTGCAATCATTTCTGCTACAACATTCTTCTGACGCCCCTAAATGCCGACGACCACCGTCACCGGCATTCCTTAACCCATTTTAGCGCAATTCGCACAGTTTACTATAAACCACCGGCAACGTCGACAATATTTCAGTGAATAACTTGGTCTAAAGTGTTGTTTTCTTACTTTCATACGGCCTACTTGATAGCCATATTGCATTAGTAGTACCGGGTACTTTGTGTGATTTAAAGACACTGTTACAGCGAAATGTCGGAGAGAGACAGGACGTGCGATACAAAGGCGACAAGGCCAATAATAATTATAACGTTGTCACGTGCGACACAGCGGCATCCTTCACAATGCAACTCACTCCGATTAGTTGAAGCTCCAAAGCAGTAGAATGCCAGAAAATACCCAATTGCTTTTGCATTATGTCTTGTGTCGATATTGATAAACGTATATAATTTAACGTAAACTCTGTAACGCGAATTTTGCGTATTTTCAATAACAAAATTATCATCATCATTATTTGTAACAACATACGTAGCCCTACACCGCTCAGATTACATGTTGCGGCGGGGAAATATCCGGGGTGCGTCAAGGTCCATATACGAGAAAATGTCTAACACTCCTGTATTGCAGGCCAAGCTTTGTGACGCAATCGGTTGATCAGTTTCTGCGCAAGCACAGAAATTGATGCTCAGCCTCCGCAACAGGTCATCCGTCGGCCGACCGTCAGCTCCACTTTGACCATGACCGGTCTCATATCACAACCCACTAAGCCTGCCGCTAGCATAACGTCATCATACACGCTATGATGCACGCACCGCACGTATGATGGTGCGCCTGCATGCTGACGGCACCTGCCAATGCTCGTCAGTCCCGATCATGAAATCGACGTTTTCAGTCTCGTTCACGTGGCATATTATAATGTTTTGACAAACCGATATACGACACGGTATGGTATATAAGTAAATGAGTGTATTTATTGATCAACAACATGCAAGTTCACAGATATAGCAGACACATCTTGACAGGATATGAATGAGGGAATGATCTAGCAGATGCTGTTTGAAAAGAAATACTTTTACGTAGGTAGCTATACTTCAGCAGCATACTACTATGCATGTAGTCAAAGACGAGTTTACAGCAGCAAACAATAACAAACGATTCTTTTCGTATTTCGGTAATGGTCTTATGCATACCTGTTTTGACGTCACTGTAGGGTAGGCCTATAATAGGTCCTATGCGTAAATCTAATACGGTGTTTACACGATCCAGCAAACATCCAGCAAACGTCCAGCATTAGCACGTGTATTTTGAATACATTTGCTGAAAGTTTGCTAGACGTTTGCTGGATCGTGTAAATACCCCCGTAAGCTAGGCGTAGGCCTACGCCGGCACATAAGTGATGACTACTCACTCATAAAAGTACGGAGGAGACTGCTACACACTGGCATAATAGCAGATCCATGGTCGTCCTTTGCATGGCAGTGAACTACATAATGTGGAATTAATGACATATGGTTTATACAGACAACCGTATTTGTATCATAAGTCAGTAGGCCTACCTTGGAGCTGATACAAGGCAACTGGGGTCTCTTAAAAAATAACTACATTAACCTACATGTACAGGGTAGCTCAAAAACGGGGCTACTAGTTTACGGCTTGTGATTTTAAAAGTGTCAATCAAACTGACACCCAATTTGGCACAAATCAATGGTATTTCATTCTTAACATTACGTCACAATTTATTTTAATCAACCTTGAAAAACCAACTGGCCGCATCTAGCAAATGACAGTAGCCATAATAAGTGACAAATTTTTGTAATGGTTTTGTTCAGTTTAAGAAAGATCAGTAAACACGATCGCATGCTGATAGACCCACGAATGTTTTGCGTCAAAAGAAAAACTAAAGCTCACAATGTTCCTTGATAAGCTAGGTTTTCCGCGAAGAATTGGGTTAGTGGACGGGCCGCTAAAGAAAATTAATTTCACTGGTGTAAGAAAACGTCCGAAAGGCAGTGGCCGTCCGCGATCAGTTCGCACATCGGAATTTCGGGAAACATCGAACTTGTGGAGGAGGTCATCATTCTGCAGTCACTTAAGTGTTTTGCACGTCTACAAAAATCAATACGAAATTTTTAAAAAGATGGATATTCTGCAGTCGTTTGTTCGGCGCATTGAAAAACATGATCTTTGGCTGAAAATTTACAAGCGCATGTCAGGGTTACTGTCATTCGATAGATGATGCCACTTTATTCTCCAAAGTTTTTACGCGCGAAAGCAGCTACTGCTTTCAGCGCGTCATAGCCATCGCAATTCTGTCTGTCCATCCGTCCGTTCGTCACACAGGTGGATCAGTCAAAAACGGTGCAAGCTAGAATTACCAAATCTTTACCGTCGGCTGCCTGGAAGACTCTAGTTTTAGGAATCGTAAAGCTTTTCCATAAATTCGAAAGGGGTCACGCCGAACGAGGGCGATAAATAAGAGGGGGTGGAAAAAATTTCCGATTTTTAGCCATTAAGTCGCTGTATCTCTATAACGGTGCGAAATAGGGCTTAGGTTACTATTAATCACCAATAGGAAGTCATACACTGGCTCTCGATTGCCACCAAATTCAATGACCTTGAATGACCTTAAACGTTAGAGGTTTTTATGGATTGTTTGGCGATTTCAGGCTGCAAGACACATTTCAAGAGGGAATTACACCGAAACCAATTGAGATAAACATGAACAAGCTGCGTATGAATTTTTCAGCATTGAACGTAGATTTCGACGGTCCAAGTCTCGATTTTCTAGGTTCAAGGAAACCTGCGCACGAGGGCATCACATTGCGGTACCCCCGTAAAAGTCGCGACGAAAATGGCTGGAGATAGACTGACAGTTTGCGAACAGGAACTGCTATAGGCTTTCGCGCGTCTCGTGAACATTAGCTCAAATTTCTTGTAAAAATACATTATTAGGTAATGTTTAGAATGAAATAACGTTAATTTATGCCAAATTTGGTGCCGATTTGGTCAATACTTCTGAAATTATGAGCCGTAAAACAAAGTAGCCAAGTTTTTGAGGCACCGTGTAAATGCAGCAGCAACAGCAGCAGAAGCTATGGCTAGCTCACGATGCATTAAGCCGTTGTCACAATGTCACATGAGACTATACAGTATGATACTCTGCAGCCGGTACGCACAGTTGTAATTACGACTTTGTTATATACGCTAGCTTCCATCCTATAATATACAACACGCTGCGTACAGATCCATGATGTTATCACAGCGCGTCGTGAACTCTAGCCTATATCACGTCTATTCGCGCTGACGACGCTGGTAATGGGGTGTTTACACGATCCAGCAAACGTCCAGCAAACTTCCAGCAAATGTAATGCTGGACGTTTGTTGGATCGTGTAAACACCCTATAATGCATGTCATCTGCGACACCGCTGACGAGCTCTGTGATTTACTGGCGTAGGCTTACATACAGTAGGCGGCTATTGCCAGTCTGCACAGATGACGCTTTTATGCCTTCGCTGGCTCTTTGTACATGCGGTGCCGCAAGCATTATCTTCTCGTGTTGTCCGTCCCTCCGTCTGTCCGTCTGTGCCTGCGTGTGTGTGTCTGTGATGTTATTTCCACAATGTCAGCTCAAATTCGCCACATTTCACGCACGAACACTCGTCAAGTAGCATATCTAAAGTTTTTTTTTTAAATTTTACCTTAAACCACTTGATTGCGCATTCATATAATCATCGTAATCATTAGTCGTGACTTAATAACCTTGCCCGTATCTCTCACCGTTTTTGAGATATGGCCTGTTTTCCTTTGAAAAACGCACATTCTTCCTACCCTTTTTATTCAACCCCGAATTTGAAAATGTTATCCTTGCACTAGATCGCTGAAATTTTGCTTGCTTAAGTTTATGACATAGGGTTAATTATTTGTGTGAAAACTGTTTCTTACGACTTACCGTTTAGCCACATTACATTTGTTACAGACAACGGCCAGACGGCCAGACAGACGGACAGATAGACGACAAACGACAACTCGTACCATAAGCTCGACCGTTAAGCTTACTTCAGTACGGTCGGCTAAAACGTTTTTACGTCGCTTTGGCACTGTTTTATAGGCTATTGTAGCAGGATATCTTGCAGTATTAGTACATTCATAAATTTGCTGGGTCTAGATCAATGTGCGAACGTTTATCGCAAGTTTCATTGCAGGTTTGTGCTTTCGTAGTGCTAACGTTTGCCGTAAGATGAAACTTGGAAGTAAGCTTAGGCCTACAACATGATTGCTCGCGAACAGGTAACATAATACCGATAGTCCATTTACTTTAGGCCTGCGGTGAAAGAAGACAATAGATTTACTCACGAGTGCTCAACTGTCGTAGTTAGCCAACACTGTGCGATGTGTTTATGTGACGACTCTGCTTGGGAGTGACGTCACACGTTATGCTCGCGATAGTCTAAACTCTAGAGTGACTGAGTTAGCCTATACCGGACGTGGGCGATGAATTCCGCCGGACATTGGTCACAAAGCGCCACTATCATGACGCTGCCCAGTGCCGTTTTTGTTTCCAGAGCAAGATTTCAGGCATATTTGCAGTGGATGGCCGGTTTACCCTCAGCGTACAAACAAGCTTTTATCCTCATGCGTTCTCTTGTGGCCCTTTCACAACTGCGATCGAGCGCTGAAAAGCATCTAACCTGTGATGAAAAGTGTAGCATAATATTGCTGAATGACACCACTACAGGGGTAATTTAAAGACATTTTTATGTGAGTTTGCATTTTATGTGCTTGCATCCAAGCCAAGCAGCACGCAGCTTAGTGTCATCCGCGTAATATCGGCGAAAATGTCAACAGTCGAAGAAGTCATAACGTCATGCACTACGGCATTCATTGGTGCCGAGTCAGTGACTGTGACATTTTGTCGTTGCCATCGTCGGGGACATTTTTTGTCACGTGACCTTTCCATTGTGACAGTTGCCAGACCGAAGTCAGGGCAGATGACGAGCTGTCATACTGTCGTATAAGTCTTATATACGGTCATTGTCTGCTGACCGACACATCCACTGCAGCATGTGATTATTGCGGACTGACACAGCAGTCAACTGAATGAATATGATTCAAAGAGTGTTGATATTGCCACATGCCAGAGAAGTAGGCATATAGACCTATTAGGCTTAACGGAACATGGTAACTGACAGAACGTATCTATTGCTTGTTTCGGCGAGCAATATCAAGCCCATAGGCTAAAACACGTCAGCAAAAACAAGAAATCCGTGCTATCACAATGAGACTGCGACTGCGCGATGCCTCAATAACAATTTTCATGCGATAGGTTGAGAATTGTTGTAGACCTAATCCTATTACATTTCTGAATGCGTACGTCTATCTTTATTCAATTTTTTTTATTTAATAAAGATGAACTTTACTTAAATTTTCCTGATGGGTTTCGAAATATGCGTGTTTGTTTTTTTCGAGAGACATAGTTACCTTACCATAAATCCTCTTTTCGGGGAAAGACAGTCTGAATTGGTGGATAGAAAAATAAGAGTAGACTTACATCACTTGATACAGATCGAATACGGTAAGTAATTAATACAGAAATTGCAGTATAGTTTTATGCTATAATAATGACATAATTTTAGACCTTGTTTTAGCCTCCTATATTCAGACTAATACCCAATTAAGAGCCCTAGAGAAAACAGCGGCGCGCCCCTTCATGTGTGTCACATAAATTTCAAGACTGTTCTTCTCAGTAAGCACACAGTGACAGTTGAAAACCAAAACTAATATGAAGTTATACTGCCACTATTGTACATCACTTATCATGGTTTCGTTGTGACGTCAAATGTTATTATTAAGATACAAATGATGGGCGTTGACGTTTGGCATAATCACAAAATAATCCTAAAATTTTCTAGTCGCAGAAGGCGTAAAAAGTGCTGAAATTTGTTGTAGATTATTTGTAGTAATTAGCAGTGACACTTAATCACGTTTAAAAGTAATTGAATAGTTCGCCTGCTTTTGCAGCGATCGTTAGTCAGTTAGTGATGATGTCAGTGTTGGAGCACTGCATACGGCAAAAAACGGTTAGCTGCAGACAAAGCCTTTTTGGTTTATTTGGAGAGTTGTTTTTGCAGACTTTTTGCTTTAAAGACATACTGTGAATGAACAATATTACCGGGCATTATTGTCCGATTGATTACGACCAGCAGTTCGCACTCGTAGCGTTGACAGCAATTGGCCAGGTTTGCTGCAGAAAGGCGTCATTCTTGAATAAAATGGTAGTGCCCCAGGCCCATTAGACAGTTAAGAAAGTTGAAAAGATGGGCTGGGAACTGCTACAGCATTTGCCATACAGTCTGGACTTAGCTCTAAGTAATTTTTAAATGTTTTGATCACTGAACGAATCACTTGGAAACATTAGGCCTCAGTTTAACAAGTAATTTCAAGAGCAAAGCTCATGAGATGCGCGACAACCTTAGCACTTTCTATTCGCAGGTTGTCTTGATCTATCTATATCCATTTTGACGCAATTTACTTTTGAAATTTATGCTACAGCCACAAATTGCCAAAAACACTAAAAACCTTTATTTTAGAAGTTCAAGGTCATTCAAGGTCATCGATGTTGACACCAATAAAAAGTTTGTCACTATTGCTTGTTATGATAAGCAGCATATCTCTGCCTATCTGCAACCGTTTTCACGCTACACGAGCCAATAGCGGCGGTAAAATAACCACTTTTAGGGGGGAGGTAGCCGTCTTTGACGCCCGCCTACACCGGCCTCTTTGAACCTAGGGGGTCGGAACTTGAACTGCTAAAATCTACGTTTAGTGCTGAAAATTTCATTATGCAAGTTGTCTTTGTTTATCTCCAACCATTTTGTCGCAATTTACTGTCGAAATGTGCGCTGCAGCCAAAAATTATAAAAAAAATTTTTTGGGGGGTCACAGTCGTTCAAGGTCATCGATGTTTACAAATCCAAAAAGCCCGTCACCAGTGCTTGTTATCATATGCAGCAAGTCTGTACCTATCTGCAACCGCTTTCACACTATAAGAGACAATAGCGGCAAAATAACGTTTTCTTAAGGGAGTGCCCCTCTTTGACGCTCTTGTTCGAGGGAAGCCCCCTCACCCAGGGGCACGAAATTTTGTCATTAAAAACTAGAGTTCTTGGGGCAGCCCACAGTGAAGATTTCGAGATTCTAGCTTGCCAGCAAAAGACTAAATGCTACGGGTTCCAGCCCACTTGTAGAACAATGGGGACATTGCAGTGAACTGCAGGGAGAATATGTTGAAAAGTAACATAACTGTCAGAAATGTGCGACTTACTGTCGTCGTATTAGAGATGTAGTCCTGGAACTTATTGTCATTGAACACCCCTCGTAGCTTTGACAGCAACAGACGACAGCGGCGACATCTGGCGATTGATAACGACCTGCACTGTTTTCGCCCGTTCACGCAGGCCTGTGTGTTCAGAAAGAACAACATAAAGCCGTACTCTCGCAAAAAAACATTTTGATGCGATAAACTGATAATGCGGGGAAGAATTCACGGGCTACTTCATTCATATTTTCTTGGCGGCCATGTTTAGTGCAACAGGGTATCGGTAGCCGTCGTTCCAGGTCATTCAAGGTCGTTTCAAGATATCAATACGTACGAGTTTTAAAATTCAAAAGCACATGTGTATGCAACTTCTATTAACGAACAGTAGTAATGTTGATCTTATCTTGCACTGTTTTAGAGCTATTCGAGTCATTATCCCATCACTCTTCCGGGCAAAATTTTGGAGTGTTCGATGAGCGATGATTTAAGATCTTAATAGTCTATTATTATTTGCGCAGGCTAGGGTTATTTTTTACGCGCGAAAGCAGCTACGGCTTTCAGCGCGTCTTAGCCATCACTATTCTGTCCGTCCGTCCGTCCTTCACACGGGTACATCAGTCAAAAACGGTGCAAGCTAGGATCACCAAACCTTCACCGTCGGGTGCTTGGAAAACTTTAGTTTCAGGAACCGTAAAGCTTTTCCATAAATTCGAAGGGGTCACCCGGAACGAGGGCGCTAAATGAGAGGGGGTGGGCAAAATTTGCGATTTTTGGCCAATAAGTCGCTGTATCTCAGTAACTGTACAAGATAGGGCCTCGGTTACTATTAATCACTAATAGGAAGTCGTATACTGGCTCTCGATTGGCGCCGAATTCAATGACCTTGAATGACCTTGAAAGCAAAAATAGGGGGTTTATGGATTTTTTTGGCAATTTTGGGCTGCGACACAAGTCTATATCATTTACAAGGTAGCGCCACGCTATTATCGTTATGCAATCCAGATAGAGAATTTGGTATTTGTATATTAACTTTGCGTGAACCGAAACCGCTATAGGCTATCGCGCATCTCGTGAGCATTGGCTCAAATATCTTGTAAGCAATGCAACTACTGTGGCAGGAAGATATCACTTTTACAGACGAACGAAAGGATGAGCAGACGGACAGACATCTTACGATGACAAAGCTGTGCTTTACACTACATAGCCTACATCGTGCGGTAATTAAAGTAAAATATGTTAAGTATTTAAATGCTATTAAAATAGGCCTATTTAGTAATTCCTATTCAAGTCACCAGCAGCACTGTATATATGAAGCATATATGTTTCATATATTAGTCATATAATTTGTATATACATGTACACATATTTTATTCATGTATGATACATACTTGAACAGTTATTTCTACATATAAATGTACAAAACATCAGTTTATACACTTGTTAACGGCGACATGCAATGAGTGACACATCGAAAATAGCAAAAATCATTAAAAGGTAATATCACTCACCATCACATCGTCTAGCTGTCAATGCCATTACAGTTCGTCCACGTACGATCTTAAAATGAATACAATTACAATTAGTGTTGAATAAGTAACAAATTTTCAATGATTTTGTGGTCACAGTAGTTTTCTGAGCCAAAGTATGCTCTACCCCATATGAATTTATTGTTGTAAACGGCCAAACTACAACTTCTGCATTTCACAAAGTAGGGTAGCAACAGTACTGAAGTAAAGTTAGCAAAACTACAGTCAATTGTGTTAATTTTTTTTGATGTTGCATGTTAAAAGTTATTGAAATCGGCCAATGTTTCACGAATGTATTCAAAAAACTAAAATGCCACGTTTTATAAACTACGCTCCATCAGCTTTTGTAAAATGTGCAAGTTTAAATTCAAGCAGATGTATTGAAGTAAACCAGGAAACAATTGAAAATGAAGCCATATTGATAGGCCTAGTAAGAGTAAATAATGCTGTAGGTTTAAAATGACAGTTTCTCCAACGCCCTACAGCCATATCTTCGTTGTCAGTTTTCAGTCCGTCTTTCGCGTTACAGTCCGTTTATATTTTTGATATGTAGTTTATTTCGCAATGTTAAACTGCTGTACACAAAGTAGCATTATTTCTGACACTGCACATAAGCGAAAAAAAATCGCACATCCCGAAAATAACATCAATAATTGTTCTTTTTTGTTGGAAGACACTACTTACTCATTCACGAAAACTCGTTTACAACAAGGGTGTTAACAACTTTGTTTAGTTATCTTGCTTTCAGACAACCAGACTAGCAGACGATCAGACAAATTGAGACGAATGCAATTTGCTTGACAGAAGTAATTACATTTGACCGTAACGTCGTCGACCGGGTAGCGAAAAAGAAGATGATTCTGATGTTGTACGACAAACGACATTCACAAAGCCAGCACGAGCCCCGCAGCTTCCAAGCCAAAATTGACGTCATCGAGCTTTGAAACACTCACTTCAAAGCCGTAAAACGATCTAAAGTGAAGTAGGCTTAAAAGCAGAAGTATATCCTACAACAGATGATAGTAAAAAGCTCATGGAATTCTTTGTCTTTCCACACCGCACCGTATTACAATCACTGTCTACATTCATACCTCATCTAAAATTTATCGTACCGCTAGCACCTCACGCGCGCCCTCATTATGTTTGTGCAGATCATGTCGCCGTTATATAAATTATTCACTTACTCGCTTACTTAAGTACTTACATAGTGTAGTAGGTAGGCCTACTTATTTCACTTATTCTACTTTTTTTTACTTCAGTTCTGTCTTTGGATTTCAAATCACTCATAACCCCAATTCTAGAACCTCCTGTGCATGTACAAAACATTAAAATTCCAAACGACCAATCTGCAACTCATTACCAGGGCCTACTACGTAGGGTAAAGTGGAGGCAAACTGCCTCCACTTTGAGTCAGCTTT
>Ga0209367_1006357_pt1 | contig 16368 bp, 18 predicted proteins | sample WorMetLIZISLAND2_FD_187412 | JGI IMG/M metagenome (GOLD analysis project Ga0209367, IMG submission 187412) | Marine gutless worms symbiont microbial communities from Max Planck institute for Marine Microbiology, Germany - Olavius geniculatus... ... | reverse complement strand
GGAAGGTCTAAAAGTCAAGCTATCCTTACAAGTATGTGAAAGTGATCGTTTTAGGCGTTTTTGTGGCTGCAATGGTAAAACTTCAACAGTTTAATGTCATCAGCGACCCAGATAAAGTTCACCATCAATGCAGGGCAGCTATTCAGCAACTTACAGCACCGGTTGTGACAAACCAGTTTGTACTCGCGCCACGCTATGACGTCAGCATTACATCACAACTAGCAAAGAATATTTAACTAACAGCCATATTCTGTCCATATATTTTGAATTAGCATTTCTTCAGCTACATCTGGTAAAAACTTCGTGTAAATTGATCGTCATTTGAGCGAATTATGAAAGAAATAAAAAGGGTGCCCGTTTTTTTGAAACACAGTGTATATTATAGCTCTAATTTGCTGTTACTGGCACGCTGCCAGCGTTGCAGCTGGTGAGTGGTGACGTCACAGGCAATGCATAATCTGCTGCTGGCCTACTGACGTCATCGTCACTATGACGTCACGCCATTGCACGCACACGCAGACAGAACGATAGACATTCAGACATGCCTGGACGTGTCTTTCTACCATGGGCATTGGCATTCATTGCAATATACGTGGTGTCAGCACGGACTGGTGTTCTACATTGCTTCGGCTTTGTATTTTTATTTCAAGTATTTAGAATGGCTAGACTTGTAACGGCCAGTCTGGAATTCAGCACACGATAATATCGCCCCAAAACCATTTTTGTCGTTTTCCAGTTTTCACTCATATCGCCCTTACATATGTAAGGGCGATATGAGTCAAAATCGAAAACTGTTTGTAAACTGTTAAAGTTTTTTGCTCTGATTTTTGCTGTTTTTTAGTCGACTTTTGTCAAAATTTTTTGGTATTTGACTATAAATTTATTCGCTGTTTTCAGAATACCTCCGGACGGGTAAAGGAAGTTGGTGCAAGGAAAAAATTATCTGTGTTGTAAGTTGTAACGATGTCTGAGACATTTTAATATACGCTGTGCTGCAGCCAATTATGTATTTGAATAAGAACGGTTGGTTGTCATGACAACAGGGGTCGTCATGGGAGAAATTTACGTGACACCATCAGATAGTCCAGGCCCGAAAGTAGGGGGTAGGTGAAAACAGCGCGCAATTGTTTTTTTACGGAAACCAAGTTATACCGCTTTGAAGTCCCTATAGGCCGTAATGCAAATTTTAAAAAAATTAGGGCATAAAAAGGGGTAAATTTTAAAAAATTCAATCGAAAACATATAAGGAATGTGTCCGGTGTCAGGACACTTCGTTTGAGCCATTAGCGGCGTTGTTCGGTCCAACAGGCTGCTGTGTAGCCGTGGGCATGGAAAAAGAAAAAAATAAACGCCTAACGGCGAATTTCGCGCATACGCAGCCACGCCCCCTTTGAACCGATTTTAATCAAACTTTGCGTGTGTGGTCGAGTGGTCAATTTGATCACAGATGCCAAGTTTTATAAAAATCGGTTAAGGGGTTTCGGAGTTACAGGACCCACCCACCCCTTCAAACGCCATTTCTTATACTTCCTATACGTTCATCGCTCGTGCAACAATGTCAGCACTACCGTGCTGCACTGTGATACAGTGATACATAAATAACGAAACATGCAAAAATATCCGAAACTCCGAATAGCGAAAAAGTAATATCTAGACAGAAAAAAATACAAACAAAAAACAGCAACAATAGTCCCAGTAGATCGATTCTGCATGGCTGAAAAATAAAATACATAAGACGTCTTCATTGACAACACTGAAGACAGTCTGTTGGGTGAGATTTGACATTAAACGGTTTAAAAATTTTGATTTCAAGTCAGTTCTCGGTAGCAGATTTTGATTTAAAATCACTTCAGACGTGATTTTGAGCGACATTGGAGACAGACACTAGATTGTTTAGCGAGATCTGGGGTATGATGATGTTGTATAGCTTGTTGTACGACTTTGTTGGAAATCTTGTTGTCTCGTTTGCACATACGTTTCGTATATGCATCGAAATAGTACTTACTTACTTACTTGTTGCTCAACAGAGTGGCGTCGTGACAAGGAGAAGCGGGAATTGTCCTCTCTAAATTTTGGGCTTTCGAAAAACTGACGGAAAATTTTCTTCTGGTCGGAAAATGTCTGTCCAAAATGCTAAATCTGAAGCCGAAACCCCCCCCCCATTTTTTCACAAGTTAGAGCCAAAGTTGAAATTTCGATCAGTCATGATGTTTTGTGCAGAAATTTGCAGCTGTCTGTCTGTCGGTAAATTGCAACTTTGTGCCACGCCTACTTTTTCAACCCGGTTGCGTGTTTATAATTCAAAGGTTTGATGATAATACTTAGTCCGAAGGTGTATGCTGCAACATGCATTTTCACTAAGGTTCTGACCTTTACCTTAACTTTAACCCTGACCACAGCTCTACTTTTAGATGAGAAGAAAAGTTGTAGAAATGTATAGGAAAGAATTCTAAAACTTTCGGACTGTCTAACTTTTGGATTTTCGAGCTGCCCCATTTTGTGACGCCCCCGGTTCAGCAATTACATACAGTTTACAGATTGAGGTATAATGGAGTGTGTTGTTGACAGGCCCAGCCGGACCGCAGGGTCAGCGAGGCCCGCCGGGTCCCCCGGGCTGGACTGGGTTCTCCGGACCCGCAGGACGACCCGGTGACACCGGATTCACCGGACCCCGTGGCAACCAGCCCGGACCCCCGGGTCCGCCCGGCCGACCCGGGCCCCCGGGTTTCCGAGGACCCCCTGGGGCGACCGGTTTCAGTGGACCCGCGGGACCGCAGGGATCCCAGGGCAACTTGGGACCGATTGGACCACCCGGCGTCAAAGGATCTCGAGGTCGCGATGGTCGACAGGGTCCACCGGGGCAGCGTGGAAGAGCCGGACTACCCGGAGATGTGGGACCAGACGGACAGCCTGGCCCTCCAGGTAATGACTCCGACTCACTCACATTGTTTATCTCACTGAGCGACTTCATGTTCTGACCTAGACTTTCGCTGAGCCAATTCGCTAAGTGAAAGTTCGGTCTGATTAGCTACTTGCCAAAAAGTGAAGTGATATCGCTGACTGCTAAGCCGTTCGTTGAGTACAAACTTCGGTTTAAGTCCGAAGTATTTGTTCAGCGAAAGGCCCACTGAAAGTCTGTGTCAGATAGTGAAGTCGCCCAGTGTCTTCCTGCGACACTTCAGCTCTGCCTTCTGTACTGCTGGCTTTCTCAGTCATGGGAAATCGAGATAAAAAAAATTCGTGAACGTGTTTTCAGGCTGAAACTTTGTTGACCTTTTACCGTTTCGTAGAAAGTTTCGTTGAAGTAGAATTAAGTCGACTGCACAGCTCCGTTTTTGAAAGATTACTGCTTGCTTCTAGTTGATCATCAAATATTAGTTAACTTGCTACTTTTTTCATAGTTTTTTTTAAATTTTGCTTTTATAATAATAGTAGTAATAGGGTGTTTACACGATCAGCAAACGTCCAGCAAACTTCCAGCAAACGTCTAGCATTAGCACGTGTATTTTGAATACATTTGCTGGAAGTTTGCTGGATCGTGTAAACACCCCATAATACATCGTTAATGCTACTGTCGTTGCCGGCAGGGAGTCGCGGATTGCGAGGCGGCACGGGAGCGAGCGGAGACACAGGAGGGACCGGACCAGATGGTCAGACGGGTCAAGGTGGTCAAAGAGGTCAGCCGGGTCCGCCGGGTCAACGTGGTCCACCTGGTATACCGGGTCAACCTGGCGCGGACGGTGGAACCGGATTTCGCGGTCCGCCGGGGTTCCAGAGAGGTCCACCGGGTCAGCCCGGGGGCCCTGGACAGCAGGGGTTCACCGGAGGCACTGGATTCACCGGACCGAAGGGTATCAGAGGTTCCACTGGTGATCAGGGCTGGACTGGTCCCAAGGGACAACAGGGTCGTGTCGGTGAGTAGGCCCTAGACTTACCTTACTGGCTATACAGAATAGTGATGACTCGATATATCGAAAATATCGATATATCGTTTTCGATATTGATATATTATATCGTATCGTAAGAAAAAATATCAATTTTTTCAATATGTCGCAATATCTTTTATATATCGCGATACTTCTGATATATCGTGACATTTTAAGATGAACGTTCATATATGTATTAGTGCATTACCAAAATAACAACAATGAACGGAAAAAACTACAAACTAACTGAAGTAAACTAATAATATAGTGTCCACACTTACGGCAGTCTTTAGTTAATTAAGTTCACCGACACATTTTAGTATCTATGTAAAGCACACTGTTTTGCTCAATGTTCACGTCTCTTTCCTGTGCTTATATAACATTTACATACTTAGTATTTTAACAAGAAATAATTTAGATTGTGACCAATCTAATGTATTTGACCACAAGATATCTGTAGGTTATAACAACACTCTGTAAATTACAAAATCATCAAACTTGCTGTTACAGTTACTGTAGTTCTGTCATTTTTTCAAGCACCAACGAGAAAGGTCCGAGAAAATACGTTTTCTGTTAACTGTGATGAGAAAGCAAAACTTTTTCTTTCTGCTTACTTTGTTACATGCGCTTTGATAATGAATACAAGAAAATGGACAAGTAATTTTGTAGTCGTAGTGTATAATTATGGTAAATACACGATGGTTTGTTGTGTGTCTGATAATTTCAGGACCCCTGGGTCAGCCAGGAAGTCGTGGCCCACCAGGAGAGGCCGGCCAGCAAGGAGATCAAGGACCCGTTGGTTTGCCCGGCCCGCAGGGGGCTCTAGGACCCAGCCAGACCGGGCCTCCGGGTCCGCCGGGTCCTGACGGCCAGCCAGGGTTCCCAGGACCCCCCGGGTCACAGGGTTTCCGTGGACCGCCTGGTGACAGCGGTTTGCAAGGTGCTAGCGGATTCACCGGAGCGACTGGAGGGACGGGCGCCACTGGGTCTTCAGGCAGTCCCGGACAATCGGGTCAGCGTGGAGAGCAGGGTCAACAGGGACAGCGTGGTCCCACCGGACCCATAGGTAATTATATCGACCGTACCACACGGACTGACACACATACAGACAGACAGACAGGCAGTCAGAGAGACAGACAAACACTCGCGTACTGGTGAAAGTAGTGATTTGATGAAAGTAAGGACGTTGTTTTAAACACCGAACATTGTTTCAGAAAATGCCACTAGGTCTGAGTAAGGCATTGCCTACCCGATCACAGTCCTAAGTAAGTAAAAAAAACTTGAAAAACGCAATTTCACTTAGCTGCAATGCGCGGCGATCTCAACACGAACAAGAAATTTGAGCTAAGACTCACGAGACGCGCAAAAGCCTATAGCAGTTCCTGTTCGCAAACTGTCAGTCTATCTCCAGCTGTTTTCACGAAAGACTGGCCAACAACGGTAAAATAACGACTTTTACGGGGGTACTGCTCTTTGATGCCCTCGTGCGCAGGTTTCCTTGAACCTAGAAAATCGAGACTTGGATCGTCGAAATCTACGTTCAATGCTGAAAATTTCATACGCAGCTACTCCATGTCTGTTTCAATTGGTTTCAGCGCAATTCGCTCTTGAAAAGTGTCTCGCAGCTCGAAATCGCCAAAAAATCCATAAAACTTTTATTTTAGTGTTCAAGGTCATCCAAGGTCATTGAATTCGGTGGCAATCGAGAGCCAGTGTACGATTTCCTCTTAGTGATTAATAGTAACCTAGGCCCTATCTCGCACCGTTACTGAGATACAGCGACTTATTGGCTAAAAATCACAAATTTTTTTCACCCTTTTCTCATTTAACGCCCTTGTTCGGTGTGACCCCTTTCGAATTTATGGAAAAGCTTTACAGTTCCTGAAACTAGCCTTCCAGGCAGCCGACGGTGAAGATTTGGTGATCTTAGCTTGCACCATTTTTGACTGATCCACCCGTGTGACGGACGGACGGACAGAATTGCGATGGCTAAGACGCGCTGAAATCAGTAGCTGCTTTCGCGTGTAAAAAGGCTTTAGTTGTCGTAAAAACTGTCTAAAGTCGATTTCGTTTTGTCTTAGATCGTCTGAAGGTTGTTCTTTAGTTTCAGGCCTGCAACCTGTAGGGTCTATAATAGATCGGTATTCTTGTGAGCGCTATGTTCCTAAATTTGATAACATTACAGTACTGTAATGTTACATGGGTTGTATATCGTATGTGTCATTTTGGCTTTTTCCACCCAAAATGCATCTTGGTATGCTTTTGTGTGTGCAATAATAAACGTTAAAGTGCTGGTGTTTTGGGAATAAGTAAATGAAATTGAATTACTAAATGTATTTCAGTTAGCTGCAGTGCGCCGCGATATCAAAACCCGAACATCTGAGTTTTTAGCAGCCGTTTATGCTGTTTAAGGCTAATGTCGGTTTCTCTCAAATTGTCTGAGAGGCTGTTCTATAGTTCAGGGTGCAATCTATAGCTTTGGTTGGCGGTAATGTTGGCGCTGTTTGTACTGTGTACAGGGGCCGTGGGTCAGCAGGGACAAAGCGGCCAGCAAGGCCAACAAGGTGACCCTGGACAGCAGGGATTCACTGGCCGCGTTGGAGCCGTCGGTCAGTCAGGTCAACGCGGCCCACCCGGTGACACGGGATTTTCCGGCACCAAGGGCAGGGCGGGGTCCATTGGGGCCCCCGGAGATCAGGGACCCCAGGGCGACACCGGATTTAGCGGGGCAACGGGTCCAACTGGACCCAGGGGAGCCGTGGGAGCATCTGGGCCCGTAGGTCCCGTCGGGCCGACAGGCCGTGTGGGTGATCGTGGCGACCCTGGTGCACAGGGGCCGCAAGGACCCGCCGGAGGGATCGGACCCATGGGTCAGGAGGGACCGGTCGGCCCGTCGGGACCGCAGGGTTTCACCGGGTCCGTCGGCCCCAAGGGTCAGTCGGGCATCGTCGGAGAGACCGGAGAGTCTGGTCGGCAGGGTCCAACCGGACAGATTGGGCCGAGGGGACCTACCGGTGCTACGGGAACCAAGGGTGACGTCGGATCGCCTGGCAGTCCTGGAAGGGTTGGTCCACCTGGATTGCCTGGAGGCCAGGGCCCTGCCGGACAACGCGGCCCAACTGGACAAAGTGGCCAGCCTGGTACGTTCACGCTGTCGTTGTTGCTGAAAAAAAACAATTTCGTGAAAATGAGAATCTGTATGCACTACACTACAATGTTGATACGTTTACTTGTTGATTCTGATAACTTTCTATTTTTTTTCTACAGATGCAGTAATTGGTAGCAAAATATTAGTGTTGGTAGTGGGGCTTCCTAGTTGCAGTGGTCAATCTAAGAATTGTCTTAGTAAATGTTAATCCCCATTGTTTTTGCATCAAATGTTGACTTATATTCAAATTTCAGTCACTGATATACAGGGTGGGCCAAAAAATGGCACAAAATTTCTATACACCAATAACTTTATCAAATATTAACCGATTTTTAAAATTTTTTACCGCTGATTTTTCTCGTGAAAGAATGTTGAAAATCGGTCCATACTTTATGAAGTTATGGACAGTTGAGAGGATTTCGATGAAGCTGACGTTAATTTTTAGTTAGTTTTTTTTAGTTTTTTTCCTTTGCAGAAATTGTATGATTATAAAAGTAGGCACTGTCGGTTTACAATTTTCTTTGCGAAGCAAAACGACGAAGAAGGTAAATTATGTTTTGGGTAAGTCGATTTTTGTCAGCCGGATTATTCAAAATGTTATAAACGTATTTTGATGAAATTTTTGAACGTCTTTGGCATAAGGCGGGTGTGACCAAACTTTAGTGCCGATTCATATTTTTGGATTCCGGATCATTGTCCAGGATTCTTTACTGTTGCGAGATACCAGCTGTACTGAGTCGCTTGTATATTCTCCTGGTGGCAGCAGCATTCTCGGCTGAGGTTTGAGATTTCTGATAGCTGCCATTTACCGAAGTGACGTCTTCAAAGTGTTTGAAACATTTAAGACTAAACTAAAGACTCGCTTGTTTTTCTCTTTCTCCCACAGTTAACTGTTAATTGATTGCAATGCAGTTTGGTATGTGTTCACTCTGAATTGTGACGTGAAACGTGTTTGCAGGACCGGAAGGTCCAACTGGACGCATCGGTCCGGTCGGAGGTCGTGGTGACACCGGATACACTGGACTTCAGGGTGCTTCAGGAGGCATTGGACAAGTCGGACCCAGGGGTCCCACTGGAGCAACGGGACCCGGAGGACCCATTGGTGGACCGGGTCCTGCCGGACCTCTGGGACCCCAGGGACCGCAAGGTTTCACTGGACCTCAGGGACAGAAGGGTCGTGCAGGTCTGCAGGGTCAGATCGGACCGATTGGCGCCATAGGTCAGAAAGGTGAGCAGGGTTTTGAGGGCGTCCAGGGTCAAACTGGAGAAACGGGAGCAACTGGACCCACCGGACCAATTGGTCAGCAGGGTCCATCTGGAGATACGGGAGATCGGGGACCTGTTGGACCCAAGGGACGGATTGGACCACCAGGCTCTCAGCTGGGCCCACCCGGATTTCAAGGTATATTTACAGTTTACTGATTTCTTTTACTGCTGACACGGATTGGTAGCGCAAAACTATAATTTTTTCATAAACCTGTGTTTTGCGACGGTTATTAACTAAATTTTTTATTTATGTGTTATATATATCTTATATTGTTGCACGTCACATTGCAGTCTGTGCATTGTTTGTGAAAAAAATATTTGTTTCTCGTTTTTGTCATGTCACGTCTAGTCTATGCGTGTGTCATAGGCCTACCGGCAAGTTATTTTTTATTGCAATATATGTAAAAAAAACTTACCAGTTTACAACTATGTGTAAGGACGATGTGATGATATCAGTCCTCTAAAACAGCAAAAGTCATTTGGGTAACCTGAGCCGAGTTATAGCCAATTTTGTCCCAAATTTCGTTGCCATAGCAACGGAGGTCGGTCGGGGGAAAACGCGGTTCCCAAAATTCGAGGGCCCATAGTCGTAAACCCCTTAATAGGCGCAAAAATATTGCAGAAATCTCTTACACAAGCCGAGTTATAGCCAATTGTGTGCCATATTTCGTTGCCATGGCAACGGGGGTCGGTCGAAGGAAAATGCAATTGGTGGCATTTGATGGCACATCCGCGAAAACTCCTTACAGCCTTATTTGCACAATAACTTCGCAAAAGTCTCTTACGCAAGCCGAGTTATAGCCAATTTTGTCTCAAATTTCGTTGCCATGGTAACGGGAATCAGTCGGGGGGGGAAATACGATTGGCGGCATTCGATGGCCCATCTCCGAAAACCCCCTTATAGGCGCAAAAATCTCCCAAAAATCTTTTATGCAAGCCGAGTTATAGCCAATTTTGTCCCAAATTTTGTTGCCGTGGCAACGGGGCCGTTCGAGGGAAAATGCAATTGGCGGCATTCGATGGCCCATCCCCGAAAACCCTTTTTAGGTGCAAAAATCTCGCAAAAATCTCTTACGCAAGCCGAGTTATTGCCAATTTTGTCCAAAATTTTGTTTCCATGGCAACGGAGGTCGGTCGGGGGAAAATGCGATTGGCGGCATTCGATGGCCCATCCCCGAAAAACCCCCTATATGCGCAAAAATCGCGCAAAAATCTCTTACGCAAGCCAAGTTATTGCCAATTTTGTCCCAAATTTCGTTGCCATGGCAACGGGGCTCAATAGGGGGTAAATATAAATGTCGCCGTTAATTAGGCCGTCTTCGAAAACCATATCCTAGAACCAAAAATTTCGACTCTATCTTGCACACAACCGAAGTTGTGACAGTTTGAAGAATTTTAAAAATTTTCCCATAGGTGCCATTGTAATTTTTAAAGAATTTTTTCGAATACATAAGTAAAAAATATAATTTTTATTTTGTGACATTAAAAAGGCACTTTTTTGCGCAGAACCGCGTCATTTGACGTATTAAGCGTAAAATCGGTCTAACGGACTCGCCTGTAGGCGAGTTGAAGAACCAAAAAAGTGTAGTAAGTTTCGAACAGGAGGAAATATACATTTCACCTATATGGGGAGCAAAATCCCTCGGTGGATTGAGCCCAATTTTTTGGTGGTAGGCGTCCACGACATAATCACGCCGTTCAAATTTGGTGACGATCGGTTCAGGGGTTTTGGGTTGGCTGAGGGTCAAAGTTTGCATTTTCCCATAGACTTTGAAGGTCGTCCTTACAACACCCACACTATCGTGTGATTTGTGATGACTCGACAGTAACGTAAAATTGCTAGCAAATTTTGCTAAGCGGAAACACGTTACGCTCGATCTGAGTGATATTATGGGCGGTTGTAACACCCTAGTCACTGTGGTAAGAGATAGGACAAAATAGACTGCTGAAGTGTGCCTGTGTTTGTATTAAACAGCAAAGCATGTAGGCCTATTTTTAACGAACTGAAAAGGATAAGACTGTGTTACGGTTGCCGTCTTTTACCTTCGTCTTTCGAACTGATTTCAAACCGGCATTTTCAAGTTTTTTTTTATATTTTAATGCACCAATTTCCAGCTTAGCATTTTTGTCTGACATCTGTTATTTTCCAGTCTTGCTTTTTCAGCGCCCTATTTAAAACCACGGTACAACAGGCAAGTATTTGAAAGCGTATCGAAAACTACGAATTAAATAAAAAAAGGATAAAGCATCAAGACTGTAGGAGAAAGTGAAAGTTGTGCTATGTTGCGTTGCTAGCCTATGTGAGATGTAGAGGGTGGTACAGAAAGTTGTGCTAACTGTTGATGGTGGCGCAGAAAGTAGCAGCGCTGTTGTTTTTGCAGGTGAACAGGGTGGCCCGGGCGAGCGCGGTGATGAGGGCGACACGGGAAGCTCCGGCAACACGGGTCCACCCGGACCCGCCGGACCTCAGGGTCCCGTGGGTCCTCAAGGACCCGCCGGTGCAACCGGGTCTCCTGGACCCGGCGGCGATCAGGGTCCGACTGGAGACACCGGTCCCACGGGACCGAAGGGTGATCAGGGTCCTACTGGACCCCAGGGACAGTCCGGAGAGCAGGGTCAGTCTGGAGAAAAGGGCGATGAAGGTGACCTTTTAATATCGTAGATAACTTTTTCGAGTTACATAATAGACTTTCTTTAGCTTTCTACTGAATGACATGTTTATGACAATTTTTTCTGCCAGTTGCTTCTATCTTCTGCTCTTTTCTTCATAGTATCATTTTTAGTGATGTTGCTGAGCATTTTTTGTAGGCACTATGTGTTTCGTTGTTTTGCTCAACATCCTCGTTTGTATTATGTCAACTGACTAGTGAATTGTTAATACATTTTTATACATATTATCTTCTCGTTATCTTCAGTTTCAGTGTTTCACGTTAAGGTTCAAGCGAAAAGTGGACTAAGTCCATAATATTAAGTCTTTTATACTCTTTTTCGGACTTAGTCCACTTTTTCGTTGTACTTTTCATATGTCACTTAGACCACTTTGTTTTTCACCTTTTGTTTGTATGTTGTATTATTTTTAGTGTGCACTTTTTGTTGCATTCAGTGTAAGCTTACTGTATTTTACTGACATTTGACTTATTCATACTATTTAACGACTTAATGAATGAATGATTGAATGAATGAATGAATAGGTCCAATTGGAGCAACTGGTGATGCCGGACCAGACGGTCAGCCTGGAGAGCAAGGTCCTAGTGGACAGATCGGACGCCAGGGTGACCAGGGACCGGCCGGACAACCAGGTCTCTCACGTATTTCACTGTTTGATTCCATTGTATCTTTTAGTTCGCCACCATAGATATATTGTCTTAGAAAAATAACAGATAAACGTCAAAACGGGTTTCTGTAGAAAACTAAAAATACGTTCTTTGGAACGAGGTATCTGTCCCATTGCCTAGCAGCTGCGTATAAGGGGTAGGTGCAAACAGGGCGCAATTGTCTTTTACGGGGGCCGAGTTGTAGTCAATTTTGTCCCAAAATTCGTCACCATGGCAACAGGGGTCGGCAGGGGAGAACTTTAAATGACACCATCGGATAGCCCGGGTCCAAAAATAGGGGGTAGGTGCAACCAGCGCGCAATTATCTTTTACGGGGACCAAGTTATACCACTTTGAAATTTCAGTTGGCTGTAATACAAAATTTTGCAACTTTTGATTGGTTGCTATGGCAACAGGGGTCGTTAGGGGTAAATTTAAATGAAACCGTTAGATTGCCCGACCTCGAAAATAGGGGATATGTAAACACGGCGCGCAATTATCTTTTACGGGGACCGAGTTATACCGCTTTGAAATCCCCGTAGGCCGTAATGCAATTTTTTTTAAAAATTGGGGTAAAATAGGGGAAGGAGTTATCAGATTTTTATCCCAAACAAACTCGATCTTACCTTTCAGGCCCCGAATCACTGTCCAAAATATCATCAAAATCGAATCAAAATTGCGGCCGTAGGAGTGTTTACAGACGGACAGACAGAATGACAGACAGACGCAAGTGATTTTATAATCTGTCCCGTGCTATGCTATAGCAATGGGTATAGAAATGGGAGAGATAAAAAATACAAAACAAAACGTCTGCAAACGTTAAATAAAAAAGCGTGGCTTGACGTATTGACGAATTATGCGTTGCTTGAAGACACAGATTTTTTCGATTTTGTGCTTGTGAAAGCTTATATTGGTGATTTTATAACATTTATTGTTATTTTGTTTTCAATTTTGTTTTTAAATTTTTGTATACAAATACTTTAAATTAACGTATTTTTTACATCGAGCTTCCAACATGTAAATTTACGATGACGCTGTTTTTCAGGTCCGGAGGGGAACGTTGGCCCACAGGGTCAGCGGGGGCCGGAAGGTGAGCGTGGTCAACAGGGACCCGACGGACGCAAGGGCAGTCAGGGATTTGTCGGACCACAAGGTGACAGTGGCGACACCGGACCTTCCGGATTCACCGGAGCGACCGGATTCTCCGGCGGCACTGGAGCAACTGGACAGCCCGGATCAGCCGGAGTTCAAGGACAACAGGGCCCCTTGGGTCCGCCTGGGTTCCAGGGACCCACCGGTCCAGAGGGAAGTAGGGGACCTAGTGGTAGACCTGGCGGACCCGGATGGACCGGATCCACAGGACGTCCTGGAGACGACGGAAGACAGGGCGCGACCGGTGTGTGTTAGCAGCTGTATGATATGTCGGCATTCACAGTTCACACACAGACAAACAGAGAGAGTGACTGAAAGACAGACAGACATGGAGAAACAGTCACAAACGCTGACAGGTGCATACGCACATAGAGACAGCGACACACAAACAGACAGACAGACGCATAGAGACACAAAGACACGTCGACGCAGATTCAGCCTTGTCTCCACTAAATATAGGCCCATAGACAACCAACATTCGGTCATACACTGACAGTTCTTGCAATAATATCTCTTTGGTACTGAATTTTCAGTCATTTGCTTACATATTTAACACTGTTGAGTTGTTTTATTTGTTGCGTGTCGCCGGTTTCTGTCATCTTGCTGCATGCAACTGCCTGTGATTACATTTTCTGTCTGTGAAAAGAAAAATAAATTCTGAGCACCGGCATTTTCTTTGTCAGAAGTTTGCAGCTGTCTGTCAGAAACCAGCGCCGAAAATTATTGCCTTCCTCTTCTCAGCCAACTTTTGTGAGCTACTCCGCCGCTGATTGGTGGCGACTAAAAGGTCAAATAACATCCAAATATCTGATAGGCAGAGAGTATTAGAAAGCGTACAGAACTGAACGAAAATGAACTCAGTTGAATCGAACTGAACTGTAGTGAAATAAAATTAACATTAGAGCTGCGCCATTTTATTTCAGTTCATATCTGTTCAGTTTATTTCGGTTTAGTTTGTTTCCTTTACTATGTACGACATTGTACGCGCCTTTAATGTTGAGATGAGTGATCACTGATGATATTTCAGCAACATGGTAAAATTTAACAGATTTTCCTCTAAAACTAACGCAGCTTTTGTCGTGAAAAAGCGGACCCAGCGCGTTTTTTTCTGTCTGCGGTCCAAAAATCCGAAACCAGATTCATCCCCACATCAGGAACCTTGACTTCACTTAGGCTTTTCGCAAAGCCCTCAAGACTCACCTGTTTGCCAACTAACGTTATAATGCACTATCGGCCTAAGTGTTTGTAGATAGGGCACTATAAGATTGATTGATTGATTAAAGTGTGATTGACAGGTGCGACTGGTCCTAGCGGCGTTCAAGGTGAGGTCGGTCAGTCAGGACTGATCGGCGCATCCGGTCAGATAGGTGACCGAGGTTCCCAGGGAGCCACTGGACTAAAGGGAGTCGTCGGACCCAAGGGTCGGCAGGGTCCGTCTGGTAGTATTGGTCAGCAGGGTCAGCAAGGTGCTACCGGGTTCACAGGATCTGCCGGTGTGATTGGCGAGCCCGGACAGCAAGGTGTGGTCAACAATATAATCATCATTAGGTCCTGTCATCGTTTATTTGTCTCAAAACAGCATGACAATAAAACAATAAATTAGATCGCAAGTTTGAATTATGAACGAACACGTGAATGATTTTGTGCCGGCATCAGTGTCAGGAAAAAAAGTTGAAAAAAGCCTAAAACTCGTTTTATGGAGAAGTTGAACGGCGTTTGTAAACGTTGCATAAGAAACGATACCCTTTTACTATTTGACGTAGTGATTAAATTTATTGCTTCAAGATACAGTTTTTTCATATTCGTCGCATTTCGTCATCATAAATAAGCTAGTTAATCTAAACACTAAATTTGTTATTATACTATCAGAACGATTGATTAAATACGACTGTTGGTTGATTTATTGATCTGTTGATTTTGTTTCTTTGTTTATTGATGGTTTTATTCGGTGGAGAGAAGCTAATGCAACAGTTGATATGTGTAGGCCGGACAGGACCGGTCGGTCGCATTGGCGAGCCCGGTGACACCGGTGCGTCCGGATTCGCCGGTCGACAAGGTGAGAGAGGTCAGCCTGGCGACACCGGATCCAGTGGACCGATCGGATTCCAAGGTCTGCAAGGCGAACAGGGTTTCACTGGCGCCAGCGGTGCTACCGGATCTCCCGGGTCCGTGGGTCCTGTGGGTCCGGCGGGGCTCATGGGAGGACCAGGACCTCAGGGACAGGTCGGCTTCACCGGGGCTTCAGGCAGCAAGGGTCAGCAGGGTCAACGTGGCGTTGAGGGCGAGGTAGGAGCGTCCGGAAACACTGGAGGTACCGGACAGCAGGGCAGTCCGGGCAGCCGCGGACCCGCCGGCTTCCAGGGACTTTCCGGTGGAGTAGGATATACCGGATTCACCGGCGCCCCTGGAGATACCGGCCCGCAAGGCCCGTCCGGATCGCCCGGCATACAGGGCAACGTTGGACCGGTGGGATTTACCGGCGATAAAGGACCGATGGGTGAGACTGGAGGGACCGGTAGACGGGGACCTGACGCACGCGGACAGAGAGGTGCAGTCGGACAAGTTGGAGCACCTGGACTTCAGGGCAGGACTGGTGATCCGGGTGTACAAGGGCCTCAAGGAGGCACCGGATTTCAGGGTCAAGTTGGACAGATCGGCCCGCAAGGTACGCTACTGTGAAACACAACGCAACTTTTCTTAGCAAAATTTTAGTAGCAAGTAAACGTAAAAACGTAAAACGTGAACCTTAAGGCCCACTAGGCGACGCTGATCTTCGTTTCTTTAGCCCTCAGCAAATATATTCACTCGATATGGTACAACGGCGAGCGGCACGGTTTGTCAAGCGTGACTACAGGAAAACTAGCAGTGTAACCAGTATTATGTCTGAACTCGGATGGGAGTCTTTAGAAAGTCGACGCAAAGTATCCCGGCCGTCACTGTTTGCCAAGGCTATGCATGGAGCAGTTGCTATTCCGCTTGATGGCGTTGTCAGACAAAACCGCTCTACAAACGCACTGGTTCTGACGAGGCACCGACTTTCCAACAGATATCAGCCCACTGTGATACTTTCAAATACTATTTCATTCCGCGAACTGTCTACCAAGTGAAATTCGATGTAAATCCAGTAATCTGTCATTCCGGAACATTCTCAGCCATCACTTTTCTACTAACTGTTACTGATGTCCGCCCTGGCAGCTGGCAGTAAAGGGTGCAATGTGTCCATGGCCAGTAGCATTCTTAAGTTCTGAAGTTCTGAAGATACCAGTTTTACACTGCGAGGCCACGGATACGGGCAGTGGGTGTTTTAGGCCTGTGCCCCCCCCCAGTTTTGCTCTGCCCCCCGGTTTCGTGGCCACCTACGATTTTTGCAAAAATAGCACAAATATGTAATCTCTTTGCGTTTCCGAACTTTAGAAAAATGGCCAAATTTGCGGCTTTCATCGAACGTCCAAAAACCAAGTGCTTCAGCTTCGGGGGGGAGGCTTCGCCCACTTGACCCCCTACGAGGGGTTCTGCCCTGCACCCTGCTGGGGGCTCTGCCCCCGGACCCCCGTTATAGGCT
>Ga0209367_1006356_pt1 | contig 16369 bp, 13 predicted proteins | sample WorMetLIZISLAND2_FD_187412 | JGI IMG/M metagenome (GOLD analysis project Ga0209367, IMG submission 187412) | Marine gutless worms symbiont microbial communities from Max Planck institute for Marine Microbiology, Germany - Olavius geniculatus... ... | reverse complement strand
GGGCAAGCGCAAGGGCTCAGAGGGGGAGGGGGCAGGTGCCCTCTGTTTCCATTCTGGCGCCGCCCATGAAACACCGTAGCAGTAGTAGGCCTAGCAGCAGTAGCAGTAGTAAAAGTTGTCGTTGTAACATAATCTAAATATTATTCCATAAAGCTCGCAAAATACAATACAAGTAGAAAGCAAAAAATGACGTTTTTGGCCCACCATACTAGCAATCGTGCCATTGGCACAATGTTTCGTCCGACTGTCTGTTGTTAGTGACGTATGTATTGTGGCTAAATGGTACGTCGTAGAGAGTCGGCGATGGTACCGTTTAATAGGGCGATGAGAAGTTCTTGTAGGCTCTTGGTAGTAACCATCTGCAGCGGTTGAGCCGCAATTTTCAACGCAAAGTTTATGCCTGCAGTCGTCACCCACGTGCGCCGAATTATTGTATCTTAGGCTACATTGTAGCATTTGATAACAGCGCTAACACAGGGTGCATGAAACCGTAGTCACTTCTGGGCAATCGCTTTTTTCCCGCAACCGTAAGTCGAACGCTGGCCTTTGCACGTATTAAAGCAAAGTTAAAATACTTGTTAAGATCAAGGCTATTAAGCTAATGTAAAAACAACATTATGTACGATTGTAAGAGTTTATATATTTAACATATACAATCGTATATAATGTTGTTTTTACATTAGCTTAATAGCCTTGATCTTGACAGTAGGTCTTTCCTAGCGATAGCTAGGCTGTTTGTCTTGACTGGTTATTGAAGAATGATGGTGGAAATATTGACTGTGATGAAGACAAAACAAGATAAAATGACTTGAGATCAGTGAAGTTAGAAACCTGCTTAGTAATGTGTATACAGAAAATTACTAAAACTCAGACATACGTCGGATACGATGGTAGACGTAAACTCGGACTGGTCATACTGCCATCCTCGGTCGCAAGGTGTCGTCTCGTTACTTACTGACAAGTTGACGTAGCGACTACACTGAGAGTATCGCCATTTCTGACTGTCTTTCAGCTGCTCCAGAGGAATCGTTTCACTCACTGTTTGACCACCGAACACCTTACAGTGGTGCGCCGGCTCACCGCCTAAAAACGAAGTTAAACACAAGATATAATTAGAAATTTATACAGAATTGTGCTTTCTACGCGGGAGGCATTGTAATCGTTTATGTGTATTTGTTTGTCTCGAAGATGAAAAGCTGAGTAAACCTGATGACTGGTTAGTAGGCCTACATATGCAAATTATTTACCATGAAAGAGTAGGGGACCTTAACCCATCCATGTAGTAACCGGGGTCGGCGTAGAACAACGCTTTAACTAATATAGCCTACCAAACGGCTACAAATCGCGGATATAATTAGGCCTATATAACAAATCCGATAGTTTGCCAGCCTCACTTTGCTTGAACCCAGAAAGACTGTGCATGAAAAAAACAAACGACTAAATAAACGAGTCATTTATCAATCAGTCACACAAAACTCGTATATTAGGTAAAGTCATAAATTACGTCGCAATCGAATCAGAGGCTCAGAATGATGGAAAATCGTACAGCCTGTTTGTCAGCGTTACTGCACCGATGTTAGCCTCAACGCGAACGGCATGACCTTGTATGAGACTAGCAATCAACTTATCAGTTTTGCACCGGTGAAATGTCGCATCATTATTATTACCGCCGTAGCACTAACAAGCCTTCAAGCACTAGGCCTAAACATCATCATCATCATCAGCAGCAGCAGCAGCAGCAGCAGCAGCGTAATGATGGTGTACAGTGGCGTATTTAAGGGGGGGAGGGCACGGTTCGATGCCCCCCTTGGCCCGACCATGAAATTTTTTTACAGGCGACATTATATGAAAAGGTGGGTTTTTTTCCGTTTTCCAGCAAAAATTGCAAAATTCAACAATGTTTAATGGTCTTTTCTCATACAGATACAATATGCGATTAACATCGCCATGTGAGATTGCATCTGATATGACGCCGGCGTCGCCGAACGCTTTTGAAAACCAGCTGCAAGCCGTATAGACCAATAATATTTCGCGGCGGCCGGGTTTAGTGTCCATGGGTGAGTGACACGGCACTATATATGAAACCAACAGCAAGATATAATCAGATATAATCAGCAAGAGGCGCCAAGCACTGTTTGGTCACGTTGTTGGGCTGGATGCCACCACACCTGCACATCAAGCGTTATGCCAGGTCATTGTAATGAAAGGCGGTCAGAGCCTGGGGATGAACTGTAGAAGACCTCCTGGGCGTCCTCGAAAAACCTGGATACAGCAGATCGGTAACGGAACACCGGCCAGCTGGAGACAGATGTGGCAGAGTGCAGATGAAGGTGGACATCGTGGGGAGTCGTCGCCACGGACCGCAGCTGTCTACGCATCATGATGATGATGATGATGAGCAGTTGCGCGACCTCCGATTTTCGGACTTTTTTCGACATTATGCCATTATAGACCAATACCGCTAATCAATGAATCAATCCTTCAATCAATCGTTTATTTCTTTTATTCAGACCATCTCAGTCTACACGGTCGCGCTGAGTTTCCCGACTTGTTCTGGCTTCTTTGGACTGGACGCTTAATGATGATTGATGATGGGTGTAAGCTCACTGGTTTGACCATGCATCAGCGGCATCAACAGCTGGTAAACTAAAGGCGTGTACACAGCGATGTAACTAAACTGAACTAAACTGACACGGCTTAGTTTATGACGAACTGACCAATGAAGGAGCACGTGTGCGTAGTCACGTAATCACCGACGCCATTAGACGGTGCCTTCACTAATGCATTACTGCTTGCCCATTGGTCGGTTCGTCATAAACTAAACCGTGTCATTTCAGTTTATTTCAGTTCAGCTACGTCGCTCTGTACGCGCCATAAGTCTCATGCCCCGTTTACGCGATCAAGTTAGTTCGTCAAGCGCTCATCGAACACACATCAAGCACATAACTGAGCTCTCATCAAGCAGGCTTGGCGTGTAACTTTCCACGCATTCATAAAGCTGGCTCAACAAGCGCTCGACAAACTGGCTTGACGAGCCAGCTCGTCGAACCAGCTTCGTCGTGTAAACGGGGTATTACTGACCTATGAAGACGATCGCCATCATATGCCAGCATCCTGTGACCGTCACGCTGCAACAGACCATGCAGTAGGTCGCAATTCTCCATCGATTGAACTTTCCCAGCTTCAGCAAAGCATCGTCCACTTCCATCGTTTACCTGTAGGGTATAGCAGTGTACAGCCTATAGTCCGTAGCCTATAGTTTTGTGTGGCTTTGACGCATCCGAGATTCAGCGGCAGGTACTGTAGGTCGCCGTCGGGTTATAGGGTGTTTACACGATCCAGCAAACGTCCAGCATTAGCACGAGTATTTTGAATACATTTGCTGAAAGTTTGCTGGACGTTTGCTGGATCGTGTAAACACCTTTATTAGTTTCGGTGCTTTGCATAGAGGGTGGCCACATAAAATGAGAAAAAAATTATCCCGCAAATAAAGTGTGTGTGTGTTTTACGTTTTTTAAAAATTTAAATTTGACGTTTTCGCTAAAAATACGCACCTCTGGACTCGTATTGTTTTACTCTGATCAGTATTTAATGATCTTTGACTCAAAAAATGATTAGTTGATTGATTGATTGATAGCTTTATTGAATTTTGACTGACGTGTAAAATATTTTCATCGAGCAAAAATCCCGAACAAGAAGATCAATAAATTTATTCAGCCTTTTATAACTAGAATTGTGTTTACGGTGTCATTGTTTTTATGTACGCATTTTGCTGCTAACTATGCGTTAACAACTTAACGACGAAGATTTTGCTGCACGTTACATTGCTGTCTTATTTGGCGTGATAAAGTGATAAAGTATAAAAAATACATCAAACCTCTGACAAATTGAAAATCTATCTAGTAAAAATGACATCGTAATTTACAAAAAAAACTAGCAACAAATAAATGTTGACATACGATGAGATCTTTAGTTATCGTGCTTTATTGCAAATTTGCCGTAAGTGTAACAGTCTAAAAATCGTTAAATTTCGACCAACAGTCGATGGACTGGAAATCTTAAAATAATACAACTGTTTTGAGCTACCATGTACTATAACATAGTTCGATTGTGGTAACGGGATAAGTGTTGGTCAATTAGGCTTAGTGCACTAGTGGGAATTTCGCTCGTACATTAGTTATCTGACCTTCGCATAGCCGGTCCGTCATGTCGACTAAATCACGGCTGTATAAATGTTTTACCGCGGGATTGACGGGTTAATTGGTTAAAACCTGTTTTGGCTATTCGCGCTGTAAGCTGCATTCTATTTGCCCAGCGAAACGCGACAATTACTGCAGTGTCGTCGCAGAGGCATAGTTATTGTGCGGTTAGCTAAATAAGCCCCATTACGGATCTTGCCCGTCCGCCCGTCTGCCCGTCTGTCTGTTACCTCTTCTTATGTCGACAACAAAAGAGTAGAAAACCGAAAATTGTAAACTCAATCCGGCAGTTTGGGGGCTTTAAGCGAATGGGATTATTATATCCTTTAAGTGGATAATCGTATTTGTGCAATTTTGCGATTGTGGCTGACATTACAAAACAAGTTTCAAATAATTGGGACTCTGGATAAAGATTCAGATCCAAACCGGAAGTGAACCGGATAGTTGGTTGCTGAGATATGGACGTTGGAAGTTCTTCTACGAAGGCTCTTTCAGAAACGGAGACCGGTCTCGACGGACGACGGACGACGCGGTCGGTTCTCAATACTGCGCTGATTTCATATACTCCTCTTCGCTACGTTATAGGGTGTTTACACGATCCAGCAAACGCCCAGCAAACTTCTAGCAAATGTATTCAAAATACACGTGCTAATTGCTGGACGTTTGCTGGACGTCTGCTAGATCGTGTAAACACTCTATTAGAAACGTAGCGCGCGAGGAGTAAAATTAACAGCACTGTCGAAGGTTACTGGCGAACACCACATTACTTTTCTTCGACAACGAAGGCAATTATAATGCTGCCGTAATTATAATCAAAAGTGTGATAATGCGGAGCTTATCTACCGTATAATTGGATTCGTTATGCGACTGCCGTAAAAAATCATAAGGGTACGAATGACAGCTGCGAAGCATTAGGCATTTACATTACACGAAGTAGGAACGTTAAGTGCTTGTTAGAGATAGCCAAACAGTCGTTCTGTTTTTTTGGTGAAGCCGGAAGACATGCATCGGAAGAAGTTATTTTGCAACTCTTTCGTGCACGTAATATGTGCCTGTGTTTTTGTAGCGAGTAGGTCTAGAAGCCTGCCCATTAAACAAGACCGCTGTTTTCTCACTGGATTTTGTCATCAATAACTAAGAACTAGGCCTAATAACGTTTACGTTAACGGAAATTGTCAGAAAGAATTTGCGTTTAAACATTTTTACGCGGGACAGCATTTACTGCTTCGCGCGTCTTAACCATCGTCGAGGTGCCTGTCTGTCTGTCCGTCCGTCCATCCGTCTGTTACACCCTTGCATTGTATCAAAACAGCGACAGCTAGAGTCACGAAATTTTTACTGTAGGCTGCCCCAAAGACTCTAGTTTTTACTGACAAAATTTCGTTTATACCAAGTTTTCTCAAATGCTATAGAGAACAAATACCAACAAGTTGCATATTTTCAAGTTTGGCAGGTTGAGCAAATACGCATAAGTAACACTGCACTAAAGCGGCTCGTTTTTTTTTACATTACGTATTAGTAGAAGACTTGGTAACAATCAGAACCAATCAGTTAATCAATAGCAGCACCTGCTTCGTCTTTCTGCACGTGTGACACCTGTGTCTCCGAACTTACGTACGATTGTCGCACGCAGAAATTATTTTAGAGATAGATATGCAAATATTTTTACTTTTTGCCATATCTTTCGACGATTTGTAATACAATTAATACGCCTGCATTTAGCACAAAAAATATGATATTTAATTGAACAATTTTGCAAAACGCATTAGTTGTCATTGAAACCGAGGTGTATCTGTTCCAAAACTAACACTGTTTCGTACAGTAAACCGTGTCTCAAAAGAATTTTTCATGTTAATTGTCATCATCCAAGTACTGACCGATTCTCGATATTTTTTCACTGACACATTTTGCTGACAGCTTGCATCAAGGCGGTTATTAAATCCCGCCGCACCAACATATCGTTGCTGCTCTACGTTGTGTTTTCGTTAAGAGTTTTTTTGCTTCTGACTGGCACTGTGCTGAAAGCTTAAAAACAAAGCGACGTCAAAAAAAGTTGACGTAGATGATTGCAGTTTTGTTCGTATGTTGCTTCATTACCTTGTGAAATGCAGAGGTCGTAGTTTGGCTGTTTGAGACTGCGTATATAGCCTACTGAGGGGCGAGGGGGCGCATTCGCAGCACGTTTTAGTCTAATGCTCGTTGATTGAGCGAGCAAGTCCAACTTATCGACTCACTGATCTTCGACGCTGTCGTGTTCCGTTTGCATCTCTGATTTTACACTGCGTTCCATTAGACGATACCACATTAAAAATGTACGGACTGCGAGCGAACGAAATGTGGATTTTTTATAGTCGAAATGTTGCGGAAGCGGACAGACGCGGAGCCCAATTTTTAACTGGAAGATTTCATATTTAACAAAGAATTTTACGCAGTGTGAAGAATAATGTTTGTTTTGTCTAGCCGTTATGTAAATGATTTCGAGATTATGTTAAATAGGCCTACTTTCTAACTTTTGTTTAAGCACATTAGGCCTATGCAGCTAAAGGGCCTATATATAAATACTACTAGTCTGAGATGAACCGCCAATGTGCACAGGGAAAAACTGCTAATGCAGATAGATTTCAAATCCGAAATTGCTTACTGTTGCGGATGCGGATATTTAGTCAAAATTCGTGGACGGATGCGGATTAAGAATTCGAGAATCCGCACATCTCTGTCCTGCAGGTAGGTTTGCTTACTCATTTATCGACGACTCTTAAACGTCAAACGTAAGCTTTACTTGGAAAGTTAAGTGAGTTAGTAAAATCGAGGACATTTTCAACTATCACGGAAGTCCCATAAAACGCCAGGGTTGCAGTCGGCAATATCATTGACGCAAGCAGAATATGGAGAGAACGAGAACGATACTAGTCAAAATGATTAAAAAATCAACATAACAGTCGGCATACAAACTGATTTTCATTTTGAAAGCAAGCTATAAGTTTAGGCTTTCTTTTTCGCGCACGAAATAAGCTTAAAAAGTATCCGTCGCTTGGAGTGAAATTTATCGGAAGAAGATGGAAAACATTGATCCTTCCGCTGGCCATCAGTCTGTTTCCCGCAACCATGTCGTAGGTTTACTCTCGGTGTCAATATATTTGCTTTACGCCACAGCTGCGGACATCAACGATTAATCTCACCATTAATGGCACAAAATATTTGCAATTAATAAAATATTTAATTTTGATCAAACGCACGCCAATAAAACATTACAAAGTCGACACAACGGCAGCATGACAAATATCTGACATTTATCTGTTCTTTCAGCAAAAAATCAGCACTTTAGTTTATCTACAAAATTGGATTAAAACGTTCAATAAAACTGTGTCTAAGTGCATCTTCGTCAGCCTTTAACTCATTGAGTTTGCTTAACAAAATACATTTTCTTTGGCAATCGCCACCGTCAACATACATTAACGAGCAACTGATCGTAAATTATTGTAAAGTTAACCGTCAAAATATTTTGACCGTTATCAGCTATTGTCTTTCACATGCACCAAAAGTAAGTAAATAAGTAAGTAAATTTGTGTGGTGCACAATGTCAACGAAAACTTTTCTGAGTTTGAGAAACAGGGTGTACGATGGGAAGCGGATCAAAATGGCACAAATCTAGGTTGTACAAATTGAAATTGAAAAATTGAAAACAACATTAAAAGGAGAAGTGCGAATGTATAAAGGAAGCGTATTCCAGATGGTGGAAGCGTCTACAGCAAAGCTACCGGAACCGAAACGCGTATGAACACGAAGAACAGAAAAAAAGTCAGACGAAAGCAAACTATGAGAAGAAACATAATGTTTCAAAAATCCAACCAAGCTATCATTTTATAGCGACGACATTGGTACGAACGCACTAAAGCGACGGCGACAGTCGCGACAGGTAGTCGAATAAATTTGCTATAAGCCATAAAACTGATTAGTCAAGAAGCAACGGTCACGCCCGTGGATGTGGATTACATAGGCTAATCCAATATTTGCCCTTCCTGGTCCGCGCGCTAGCTGTCAATTATGTATGCGTTTTGCACGGCGAGTGTCTGCGGGGAAAGCCGACAACCGGGAGATTATTATATAGCCAGCAGCCGACACGAAAGATGAGGATATAAGATTAGTAGCAGCGTTATTATCACCGTCAGCAGCAGCAGCAGCAGCATTAGCATTAGTTGCATTAGACGCTGCTACACTGAGTAGAAGAAAGCGGTCGCCAGTTCCGTACAGCAGGACTGGTAGTCATGCGCGCAGAGTAACGTTAACCGCCGTCAGCATCAGCTCGCATAGTCGTCGGTCGTATGTAGGCCTACTATGTATGCATATTATCTAGGCCCGATGAAAACGTATCGCAGATTTGAATAGGCTAAGAAGTATATAGCGCGCGAAACGTGGCATATATACATTATACATGCTTTAAGGCATCCAGGCCCTACAAAGAGACGAATATAAACTGAACAATCAATATAAATCGTTAGTTAGCACTGATTAGACACACCTCGACTAAACTAAAATTTGAACAGTCGTCAATGCTGCTATTCAGGCCCGTCTTTAAGGGGGTGGAACCTTGGCACTGTGCCAAGGGCCTAGCGCCCCAAAGGGGCCCCGCGCTACCGTTGTGATTGCCGCAAGAGACGATGGATGGATCGATCAATGTAACCAATTTTCATCGCTTTAGGGGATGAATTGTTACAACTCGATCAAAAAAGTCTAGAAAGTGTTTGTGGGAAGCTAAAATATAGGTCGGAAATTTTCTTGCTCGCTCTGGTCGCGAAATTTTACATCTGGTATTGGGGGCCCTGCGGGTAATTCAGTGCCAAGGGCCCCGCGTTGGCAAAAGACGGCCCTGCCAGTGCTATTGCTGATGCTAATTTCTGTTGATGACGATATGAAATTTCAATTCAATTCAGTACATTTCTGTCGCCCTTGTAGATCGAAAAATCGAACAGTTTTTGGAAACGACTGGCCTAAAACATGCAGTGAAGTGTGGTCATGTTAAACATTCTGTTCAAGTTGCAATGTTTCCGAAATTGGCCATTGCTCGATCTGCGTGGGGCATGCATTGCTTGGGCCGGTTACGATCACCGATTGGTGAAAATAACTCTGAAGGTTAGTTTCACCAATCGGAAAAGCTATTAGGACAGATCCAGTGTTTGTTGCATTTTACGACTTTGTTTACTTCGTTTCCGTCGTTCCCGCCAATTTACTTGCAGTGTTTGGAACGCTCACGATGGTGATCACCAGTTTCCGCTTCTCGTGAACACGAGTTCACGATTCCAATGGAACGCAGCATAAATATCGCTGTTTCGGTGATCGTGCTAGTATCACCGGTCGGTGATTTTGGCCTAGAAGGTTAGAACCACCGATTGGTGAAACTAACCTTCTGACTTATTTCACCGATCGGTGATCCTCATCACTTCGATGCATTGCATGTGTTACGTTTCACTATTCATGAGTTACTCGGTGTTGGTGTTGCAGGCTTTCGTAGTACAAGTGACGTATTGGATATGACTGTAATTGCGGTGACATCGGTAGACGTCGGCGACTACAACGTCACAATCTCATCAACAGAGATCAGCATCAAAAGCAGCAATGAGGATAGTTCATCGCTGATTAACTTTGTGGAGACGTTGATCATAGCACTGGTCAGTGGCGGCATCATCTTATCAAATATTGTCAACCTCACGGTCTTACTATCTGCCAGCCACGACGACAGCTACAACTACAACAACTACTATTACTGCTACTACTACAAGACCTTCTACTACTACGGTGATTGTTTTGCTATCTGCCAGCGCCGCGATGCCGTGGGCAACTCGACTTTTTCTCATCAACCTCAGCGTCTCAGACCTTCTACAGGACCAAGACGAAAAACGAGTCGACAAAAGAACAAAAAAACAGTGTATGATGCTGTTGAGCATCTCAGACCTTCTGGTTGGTGTCATCGCCTGTGCACCTGCTGTGCTACCTGCCGCCACTGACAGGTGGATATACGCTGTGATTACCTGGCTTGATTAGATTTACCTGTTATTAGACTGCGTGTTTCTACCGACAAGTGATATACAGCGACTACGTAAAAAGACTTAAAATGGTATTTTATATTGCAGAAATTAATTAAGAAGTGTCATATTTGTTCTAGTTAAAACTTTACCTGGTGTGATTAGATTTACCTGAGCCTGATTGAGTTTACCTGCAGTGTCAGACAAGTGGATATACGGTGACGTCTGGTGTCAAATATCCGGTGTCGCTCATGGGACGTCATGTGCCGTTTCCATCTGGAGTATTTCCATGGTCGGAATACACAGGTTGGAACCGATCTGTTTATCATATGTAAAACATAACATAATTTTTAACATAACGCAATTAATATAATAAGCTTATAACCAATCAAAAGGTTAAAACCTAGATTTAAACAGTTTTATTTTCTGTTCTGTTTTGCATGAAATCGTTTTCTGCGCAAATGTACTGTATAGTAAAATGAGTCGTTATTATTTGTTTGTCAGCACATATATTTTGTGTTTTAAAATTGTTTGCTTTGCATATTCAGTTATTGTTTTTTTGTGATTTTGTTTATTGTTTAACATATTATGGTAAATAAAGTTCATCAAAATGTTGTGAATCATTCTTAACAACATCTTGCGCCTGTCCGTACGTGCATCCTACAATGTGTGCACAGTATTAAGACCACAACTTTAGACCAGCTGAACTTTTCCCGCATTTGGAATAGGCCTACAGCTTTACCATAACATGATAATAACTTTATTTGACAGGTCAACCGTAAATAGGATATGCGCATGCGCGACAATTAATAGATTGTCATAGACATTTGAAAGTATAATAAGATTTCCACTGCAACTTATGCATCGTATCATGTTACAGGTAAGTCTGTTGAATGCTATTGTTGTGGTTGTCGATGTAGATACGTGGCGACTGAGCTGCCGTTGCGCTATCGCAAACTGGTCGCCAACCCGTCAAGATGCTACAGTGTAGTAGTAGTTTGTAGTAGTAATAGTAGTAGTCGAACAGGTCAAGATGTTACATGGTAGTCGCCGGTTTGTGGACGGCTGCTCTGATCACGTTCATCGCGCCGCTACTGACCAAACCCGACTACTCCTATTACCGATACAGCCGTAACCAGAAGATCTGTGGCCTACACTGGGAGTATCCTTCATTCTGTGTGATCACCGGCCTTTACATCCCGATACTGTCCGGAGCAGTTCTCATCTTCACCGGTCTCCGTATTAGAGCCACATTGCGGCGTCGACGAAACGTCCAGATCAGACATCACCAACGAAACACTTCACAGTTAAGCATTACGAATAATAACAACACTACGAGGACCGACCAGCAAAGACGGCAGCAGCCGGCAGCAGTTAATCAGTTAACTCCGAGATCTGCGCGCATCACTCGAGGCGGACGACGTACGCTGAAGATCCTCACCTTTACCAGTCTGGCTTACTTTACGTTCTGGTCGCCGTATGTCTTTACAACAGTGAAAGAGATCCGGTCACGTTTTGCTTTGAATATCCCTGAATAAACTGACAAAATCAACACACTGATACAACAATTTGTCACTTAAGATTGTACTTGCATGAAGCTGTTTTATTCGTTACATTAGTCGTTTATTTCGCGCGTAAATTCCGGTCGTCGTATGTCTTAACAACAGTTAGTTAAGACCCAATGCCCAGTCGTCAGTCACGAATATCTTTAAATAAACCGAAGATATCGACGACATCAACAAGAACAACTTAGCAGCAACTAAAGGTTGTGCTATAGTGAAGCTGCGTTTATTATAGGGTGTTTACACGATCCAGCAAACGTCCAACAAACTGGTATTCAAAATACACGTGCTAATGCTAGACGTTTGCTGAATCGTGTAAACACCCCATAAGTGAATCGCAGGTTATTTCACGTACATTCTGGTCTCCGTATGTCTTCGTAACTCTGACACGAATGTTCGTGAGCTTGTTTCGTCCTTCGTCCGGGGTCGAATTTGCAGTCGTCTGGCTGGCAAACAGCAATAGCGCCGTCAATGTTTTTATCTATTCATCCACTAACACATTACGTGTCGTAGTTACAGCATGTGTAGTAGTAATGTTAGTTGTCGTAGTGGCGCAGATCTATTCGTCGACTAACACACAGTTCAGACGTCACTGCGTTCTGCTAGCCTCTAGACTCGTCTGCTGTTCCAGATTGTTTTAATATAACATTGCAGTTTAATGTCCACTATTTCTCGCCTAGAAACTAAATGTCATTTGCTGCGCCACCGTTCAGGATTGTTATGTCATTTGTTTTTAGATAGGGCGATATAACGAACACTAATGTTATTGCAATATATCGCAGAGTATTATTACTGAAACTCGTCATGAACTCCCCGTGATCAAACGTAGTGCATATACTAGAGTTATTTGACACAATCAGAGCCGCTGTTACGAAGTGGCATTTTATCACTGTTCCAGATTGTTCTCATGTTGTCCGTCCAGAGAACGTTCAAATCCAGCAGTTCGAGGTAATGCAGTGACGCCCGAAATTCACCTGCAAGTCCCAGCAGTTGCTGCGTCTGCTGACATAAATCTGTCTGATGCGGAGGCAAGTAATTCATCAGGTGATAACCGTACTATGCACTCCTCGGCTGCAATGCGTCTTCTAGCCGTACCGAGCTGCACCCGATTATCTGTCGTCGACAGCATCAGCTCGGTAGAATTCTCCGATACGGAAGAAGACGACCCTTTAAGTAAGTAAGCAAGTAGGTAAGAAAGTACTGTGTTAAGCGCCACAAACAGAGCCCATTTTGAGTTACCCGCTAAGTTCATAAATTATGTGCACCTAAAGTTACGTTTCTAATTACGCTGCAATCGCATTTGTAATGTTGGAGATATTGCGATTTGACTATTTTGCACATTCGGCTTAAAATGCGTATTCGGGCCATACAAAATCATGTCGTATTTTGGCGTTTTGTAACTTCGAAACCCCTAGGCTTATTTTGGAAAAAATCGCAAGAATATTTCGGTTATAATTCGATTTTGTGTGCAAGTTTTGGCTCTAATCAATTAAAAGGGTATAATGATATGAATGCTTGACGTTCTTAGGGTCATTTTAGGTGCATTTAAATTCATATCTGAACTCGGGGACAAATGGTGACCTTGACCTTTGACTTTTTACAGTGCATCGAGTTTGTTGTAGTGTTAAATATTTCTAATTCTACAATTTTTGAATTTTTAATTATAAATGCTTTTTGGGAGAAAACAGTACCTACAAGTAAAAATTTGACCGTCTTCTTGTTTATGCAAATTGGAAAGTCAAAAAATCAAAAATTCGCCTGAAACCCGGAATAATGGAATTCAGCATGTTCAATTTGTGTTAAGAATTAAGACGTCATGCAGTCTTTGTCAGGTTTCCGTCCTCTATTCCAAAATTCCCTTAAAAGTAACATTTTTGCACAAATTCGTCCCGACTGTTTTTGTCTGTGAGCCTAAGTGCATTAGAATTTTTTTTACTATGCGCCGTATAAAGTTACGCTTTACTGAAGAATATTATTCAAAACCACAGTTTAACCTGTCAATTTAATAGGTCTATTAAATGCTACTTTTCAGATTTCGCGTTCTCGTTTATTGTTTTATACCATAATATAGTATATAAAAATAGCCATATACCCTGAAAGTCTTTATAATAAATTTGTTTGTGAGTTTTATCACTCAGTTTTGTATAGATCTAAACCCTAGGTTTAAGTGTAAGATGCGCATATTCAGTTTTTGTGATTTTACTTAACACTTTTTGTACACAAACATACTGAACAAAACGGTAGGCAAAGTTCATTTAAATCCACGTCTGAAACTAAATTTCTCATTTCAACCTAATCAAACTTGGACGGTTCAGTACTTAGTATTTACATTCGTGACGATGGCGCTGTGGCAAATTGCTTTCGGATTAGATAAGGACACTATTTAATTACACAAAGAATATTCTTGTTCTTTTGTTCGATCGCGTGGAAATGCCAAAACAAAAAAAACAACATGTCAAACGACTTATTTATAGTTTAAATTCTTAGCTGACCACATTATCACATAGTCCGTAGTCGACCCAAAATTTTCAAAAAGTTGTACCCAGCGGCAAAAATCGAAATTTATTTGTGGGGAACGGATATTGGAGTATTGCAGAAAGTATTGCAATACTGACTTGGAAAAAGGTATTGCAATCAGTATTGCAATGTAGTATCGCTATTGCTATTGCAATTTTTAGCCAGTATTGCTAACAACCCTGCCGTATTCCAGATGGTTTCGGTTTCATGATTGTCATGGCGAAGGGAGTAAGATTGCTCCTCTCATGATTTTAGTAGACTATGTCAAAAAACTTTTTTGTCGGAAATTTTTTTTCCAATTAGGCCTACAAAATTTAGGCAAAACTTTGTTTTGGAAATCATTTTGAAACAAAATTGGACTTATGAACATTGTGTAATTTCATGCGTTAAAAATGTGCAGTTGTCTGTCAGAATATTTCAGCTTCCTGCTCTACCTCTAACCGATGATTGAATGCGCGTGCTTTCCTTGTGCTACCAACCAGTGATCTAAAGTTCTAAACGAGACAAGAGCCAATGATAACATTATTATTTTGTGTACGGTTTAATCCACTACAGACTGACTTCGGTCAAATTTTACCCTCGGCACAATAAGATGAATAGCGTTTCTTCCAGGGTTTCCTCCCTAAATTGCCAACGAACGAACTGCAATTTAAACAATGTGCGCTTTTTGCATTCGTATTCTCCAGATACGTGAAGCACCATGCTACCGTCGGCCCTGCTTACATGAGCCGTACGGATGGAAAGATGGACGGACGAAATTCGTAATGCGGCCTGTTAGAACGGCAGCGTGGTAAACAGGAAAAAACCATGTGCTAAGAGAGCTTATCGGCTAAGATGTTGTTTGTTATACGGCTGCTAATCTGCTTACCTGCTATCGTTAGTTGTGCTCTGCGTTGGCTTCATCAAATGTTAATCTGTCGATTTTTAGGCCTATTAATCTTCCTGTTGTTAAAATATCTTTATACTGCAGAAATAAACTTCAAAGTAAGCAATTAATCTCCGGAACTGTGACGTCACTTACAGTATTGGCGTCAACGTGCCTAGCGTCCGAGAAAATTTGACGCCCCAGCGGGCGTAGGGACTTCGCTTGCATTTTGAGATGTGGTTGTCATACCGGAAGTAGACCGACTGTATGCCATTTCCGTTGCACCAATCGCCGACAGCGTCCGACTTTCGGTTCCGGAATGCAAGCAAGTTACCCGTGCAGAGCGCGCACTGCTTTGACGCTACGGCCACACGCTAGATGTTTGCACGCTGCACTACACGCTACCGTATCAAGAAAGGGTAGTTTGTGACGTCATCATGCGGTTCGCACAACATATTTTTATTACCTCCGCCAAGGAGGTAATGTTTTTGCCGGTTTTTGTCTGTCTGTCTGTCTGTCTGTGTGTGTACAAGATAACTCAAAAAGTTATGGACGGATCTTTCTGAAATTTTGAGGGTATGTCGGGCATGGCACAAGTTACAAGTGATTAAATTTTGAGGATGATCCGGCAGGAATCCTGGATTTTGGATTACTTTGAAGTTTCGTTACCATTGCGTTAAAGGGGGCATAAGCGAACCGCTGGCAAAGCGAAGATGGTGACCTCGCCTGGCGAATAGCTTTGCCTTGGCGAAGGTACCTGCGCTCTCCAAGTGCTTTCTCTAGTTAAAATTAATTTAAAGCGATCCTTTTGTTTGAGTTGATCAGCGTATTATTAATAAACATTACACTTTACACTGATTTATCAGATATCGTTTTTGTCGTGCGACCTGGCCTTTAACTTGTATGCCGCGTGCAGCAAAAGACTGCTTTCTGAGCCGACTAATACTCGTTTTACACGATGAAGCTGGCTCGTCGAGTTCTCGATGAACCAGCTTGACGAGCGCTAGACGAGCTTGTCGAGCCAGATTTATCATGTAGGCTAAACAGGGTTAACTATGCAACTGTCGTCAAATCAGTGTTAATTCACTACTGTAGAAGTTTAGCAGCAAACACTGGGCGATAATACTATTAGGCTAATTATATCATTTTCCAACAACGAGCTATGGCCTACAGTAACATGATAGGCCTATCTTACAACAATTATAT
>Ga0209367_1006355_pt1 | contig 16370 bp, 10 predicted proteins | sample WorMetLIZISLAND2_FD_187412 | JGI IMG/M metagenome (GOLD analysis project Ga0209367, IMG submission 187412) | Marine gutless worms symbiont microbial communities from Max Planck institute for Marine Microbiology, Germany - Olavius geniculatus... ... | reverse complement strand
CTCTTCCTCCCCTCCCCTCCTGTAAGACAAATCGTGGCTACGCCACTGGACTCAACACCAGTGATAAAATCACAGACACAATGTTCTGGCAAACAAGTAAACATGACTAAACAAACGTAAAAACACAAGTTAAAACAATGCACCAAACAGGGTTCCCACTCGTTTTTGAAAACAAAATCCAAGGACTTTTCCAGGACTCTCAAGAACCTAACATCCAGATTTCAATGACCATTTACAAACATCGATAACGAAAGGTTAAAACTAACCTCCATCCCTAAAATATTTATCGGGCCCTCAAAAATAGTGGTGCAGTTTTTGCTTTCAAAGTTTTACGGAAACAAAACTACTTGCATCTAAAGTCACCTGGCATTTTTTACTCATTTATGCAGCATTTTGCAAGCTAAGTAAGTAAATTTGGAAAGCAAATGGGTACATTTCAGTCAATAAATGTGCATCTTTCCAACAATAAATACATCCACAATTTACAGCATAACAAGCTGAGAAAAGTCCAAGACCTAGTAACTCAAATTCAAGAACTTTTTAAGCACCAAACCTGATTTTTAGTACTTTCAAGGCCTTGGAAATAAGAAAAAAATGCAAAGACTTTCCAATGTGTGGGAACCCTTCCGAAAATGAACGCCCTTATGCCCAACAACATGCTAAAACACACTTAGCCACAGCACAATGGAAAGACTAAATTACCCATTCTAAAGCACTTCTAGTATTTTAAAAAAACTTTGTCTGCGATTGTTGCAGGACAGAACAAGTTGCTAGACAGGTAGATTAAAGTATTACCACGTGCACAGTTTCATTATAAGACCAGCTAAAAAGAATTCATACAAATGCACATCATTAATGCCACAAATCAAGGAACTCTAGCATCACTAAAGCGTGCAACTGCAATAGCTAATTACATCATCGAATGACAAAAATGTTTTACTGACAGCAACTCACAATGGAAACAATCCCATTAACCAGAACGTACACAAAACAAAACAATAAACGTTACAAATAAACTACTAAAAATGAAATAAACCCGTAAATGTCACTTCTTCAGTTATCAATGAGCACAGTTTCTATAGCAGACAAGCAAAGAACTTGCAAAATAATAAAATAAATACCACATTGGTGCCAGTACATCAACACAGCAGACACTGCGAGACATGTTACTGATATGACACAACCTTTTTGAACATCTGAAATTGCAGTGGAATATTAATGCAATCAGTATTACGTGTAGTATTTGGTTAAAAGCCAATACACACTGCCATGATAAGAAGACACTGGTACGTACAGTAACCTGTTAATAAAGAAAGAAATGGGTATAAATGAGAAAAAGAAAATGGCCTGGTTCAAAAATGAATGAAACTCAACAAAGTGAATTTAACTGCACAAAATTTCCACAGCAAGAACAGAATTAGTCCAAAGTCGTAAGAGTTGCAAACTTTTCACAGCTGGCATGATCCCACTATCTTCCAAACAGCAGTAGGCTATCAGAGTAATAAAGTTAAAAACAGAAGCAAATTCAGCTTAATCAAGTGCATTCAACTGCCCAAATATCCGCGAGGGTAATGCACATATTTGGTAGGAACTGTCGGTAGCATGTTCTGTCCTAGAATTATCAAATTGCTTTCGTGGTTGATTGCACCCAGTGCACTGCGACCCTCGCGTAAATGCTTCACGGCCATCTTTGCACCGCGGTTTTCTCGCCATGACGCCGGATTTTCTCGCTCTGATGCTGCCGGGTTATCCCGTGACGTCGAGCTTCCTCGCGCCTGCTGGTGAACAGCCAAAGCTCCTCGAGTTGATGATGCTGGGTTTTTCTGATGACAACCGGAATTGCCAGAAGCGGCTCGGGTTTTCCGGCCAGGGTTTGAGCTGATGTTGGTGGACAAATTCTGCCTGCGGGGAGCGTGTGAGTTGACTATGCTACTGCAGCGATGAGCAGTCGTATCTCTGCCACTATAAGCATCATAATCGTCACCATCATCATCTTCACTCGTGTCATCCAAACTCCCTACACTGTTCATCATGGCAAGTTTAGCCTCAGCATACTCTTCCAGTAATCTTTCCGCCCTAAACAACATTAATAAAAATAACAAATAAATTTATGCATCTTTATTTCATCAGAAAATGGCAGTAAAGATAATTATGCTTAACTAAAAAATACAGCAAATGTCAGCCATCATCATATATAAAATCTACAGTGTCTCCCTGGCATTACACAGCAAAACCATTTATTCATTACTTTGTCTGTAAAGCAGTCAGATAGAAAAATCATGAATCGCAATGAACGTTAAAATCCTACTAAAATCACTTCAAAGCTGCCTGAGATGATAATAATTAAGAATTATGTCAGTCCAGCGACGACATAAAATCTGGTCCCTTGTTCCCCCAGATGCCGTTTCTAGAGTGCAAAATCTTCCAAAATATTTTGCATCCAGGATCCCACTGGAGGAGCTTACAGCACTCCCCAGACTCCTAGATGGGTTAAATGTGGCCTACTTCTAAGAAAAGGGAAGTAAAAGAAAGGAAAAGCATTCCCTGAACTAAAAATTAACACCACACAACTGCAATTTTCCTGACTAGTTCTTTGTCAAATCTCCCGTTTCCTCTAATAAAAAGTGGCGACTGTCAATTTCTGCTGAGCTTTACAAGTTTTCTTAGACAACTAGTCAGTCTATCATTCAATTCGTTCCTACAACATATCCACAGTTTCTTTCCGAATGACTCTAGCTAGGTCCCAAACAGCAAAGTTTTGCTACTTGTTGAGGAACTTATGCTGGCTGGACTGAGTGTTTTTCCTGTCATAATAATATGCTAGAACGTCTCCAGTGATCAACGGTGTCAAGGCACTGAAGAATATGTCACTGTTAGTCCGCATCTATGCTAACAGTTTGTATCCATTCTATGCTAATGAAGTCCAGAGTAGTAACCTGGCCATTCGTTCCTCAGTCATCTTCTCTCTTATGTTGAGTCGTTTCTCACGAGCTGCAACAACAGAAGCCCACAATTACATGACTGATGTCGACTTCTCCGTACCGATTTCACAACGTTGTTACCAGTGAGGTTCAAAGTCCCTGACACGCAAAAACTAAACCAAATTTTTAAAAAATCCCTCCAATCAGATTCAGATATAATCCCCTTTTTTAGAAGTACTAGTATCTTTGCTAGTTACCAAATGTTGCAGACAGTGGAGGAAAGACCTTGAAAACGAAACAATTCCTAACTCCAGAAGTCTTGTGACCTTGACCTTGAATCGGGTCCCATGGCAAACCTCATGTAGCACTTATCAACCATTACCTGCAGACTAGACTTCATTCAAATCGAACAACCCACAAACACTTTTTGTGCATTTTGGTGAAATTAGCAGAAAGGCTTCCACAAAATTTCATCACAATCCATTCATGGCTTTTGGAGTAACATAGTGGACAGACAGACAGTGAAACAGACAGCGATGCTGTGACATAACGTCACTCTTTGGTGAAGGTAACTACCAGTAGCGTCCACCCCACTGACAGGAGATGCTTCCTGGAAAATAAGGTGGGGGGGGGGTTGAACTGCATGAGAAAATTTTTTCGCAGACAACAACATAACACAGTTATTTGCATTGCACATAAACGACTAAAATGTTGCACTGAGATGCGATTTAGAGCCAAAAATGTGCTTGCAGCTAGGGCTCTGCCCTGGACCCCACTATGGCAACTGACAATGCTCCCAGACCCTCCAGCTAGACGTTTTTTTCTGAAAGAAAAAAGAGTGAGAAAGAAAAGAAAGGAAAGAAAGAGGAAAAGAGAAAAGCAAGAAAACGAGGTAGGAGGTGGTGTGACTTGGAGAGATGAAAGGCTGCTTCATGATTCTGAGTAAGGACGAATGCGCCAGATTAGGAGCAATCTATCGACAGAGGTATGATTCAACTAATCAACTATCAACAAAGAAATTATTCAACCGTCCAGCTCGGAAGCACGCTGCTCTAGTTCCATCTCACGCTGAGATATCCGCAGCTCTCGAGCCTCAAGCTCTGCCTCCCTCACAGCTCGGTCGCTCTCACCGGTTGATGGCTGCAGTGGGCGGGACAGTGTGTTGTCCGGCCTTGCGGGGAAAAACCGTGCCAGTAGCAGTGGATGTGACAAGAGTTCATCAATGCTAAGCCGCTTTGAATGCTGCCGTTAACACATTCAAACAGCAATTGATATTTGCAATATATTAATAATAATATTCTACACAAAGCACACTATAAGCAAAAATGATGAACAAAGACAAAAGAAATTTGGCAACAGGCAAAAGGCAAGTCCATCCAGCTTCGTTTGCATTCGCCAAATGCCACCATAGGACAGATGGTTTGGCTGCAATTTCCAACTGCGTGCTTTGGCTGGTCAGGCTAAGGTTCAACCCCAAATTTCCCTTTCAGAGGGTGGTCAGAGACCCCATCTAACACCATGTGTCATTGGACCCCACCAAATGACTAGGGACCAACTTAATTCACGATTTCACGGCCGTGACATTTTCCGTGAAATTGACCTTCTTCCGTGAAAAATGCTGATTTCCGTGAAATCCATGATTTTTCGTGAATTTTAGTGCTTTTAGTTTAACTTATGACAATTCCAGAGTTTTATCAGCAGCTTTTGTACGGATGTTGCTGATTGCTACGTGTCGCACTTCAGCACTAAGTAGTTGACATTGACTGTCTTAAGTCTTGACTTAGTGTAGTAAATATTCGTTGATCTAAAATTTCTTCGTTTGCATTAGCGCAGCGCTTCGAAATAATGTCTGTGTGGTCCGTGAATTTCCAAAACTCTTTCCGTGAATTTTCCGTGAAATTTGACACATTTTAAAAATTCTGCCGTGAAATCATGCATTTTTTCCCGTGAATTCGGTTGGTCCCTACAAATGACATCTGTCAAACAGCAGAAGCAGAAGCAGAGTGCATAAATTTCATAGACAGATAGATTGTCCATGCTACAAAGCAATGTGTAGCAATAAGTGAAATAACTTTGGCTGCAAGAGCGATTCCAACTCCATGTAAAAAGTACAAAAACAGTAAAAAAAGTAAGAAATGCAATGTAATATTTTCTTTGTAGCATTAACATTTAACAAACAAATTTTTATGTACATGTGTCAGAATATCTTTGTACTATATGCAGTAAGTGACCCGATGTCACTTTCTTTACCGCATCAAACAACTACTGCACCTATGATGACTACAACACCTAATACTCAAAATACTGACAGCATTAGAAATGCACTTACATTGACTTGGAGCAAAGCCAAGATGAGTGCAAAAAGATCATCAGAGTATCTTGAAGGAATACGTTGCAAATGACCCGATGTTACTTTCTTTACCAGTTCCAAGTGCGAGTCGGCGTTAAACGGAGGCTGGAGCGTGCAAAGTTCATAGAGAATACATCCCAGAGACCACACGTCTGATTTTTCGTTGTATTCCGCACCACTCAGTTGTTCCTATAACGACACAATACTACTACTGCAACAACTACAACTACAACAACAACTACTACTACAACTAGTAGAACATAAGTCAACAATCAGAGTTTATAGAGAATACACTCCAGCGATCACACATCTCATTTGTTGTTGTACCTTGCACCATTCAGCTGCTTGTACAACAGACAACAACTCTTACAACTACAGTTAATACTGCTAATGTTGTTACGGTTATCGAAATTGAAACTGCAACCACTACAACCACCCGTGAAATTTGCATCCAACAGGCACTGGCATATCCACCATTCAGTGTCAGTACTGCTGGTTAGAACATCAAACCGAAGCTGTGGTTTCCCTCATAAACCGATAAAAACTGACCAACCACGGTAAATGCACAACTGTAACAACAATAACTACTACTGCTGCAACTACTACTACTATCAAAGCGGGAATCACAACAGTGCACAGTTCATAAAGAATACAATCAGAGACAAAAAGGCTGACCTTCCCCAACTATGGAGTAAATGTTGTGCCAATTTTCAGTCTGGAGTGCAGTGGACGAGAGCATATAGCAATGTGGATGGCCACATATTATGTCAACACTGGGATGACATGTTGACTTGTTAGTCAGTGTCTCAACTTTTGAGTAAGGACCTCAGTTTTTCATAAATTGTGGAATTTCAAGCCAAGCTGCAGGATTTGCTTGCTTCCACGGAATTGCTATGTTTCCTCTAAATTTCCCAAAATTCGATACTAATTGGCCATTAGCTTTATTTTCATTATTTTCCGATTTAAATCCAAGTCTGAGAAGTTGTCCAACAAAACTGGCAATCTTCTTAAATTGACTGAAGACTGAATACTTCAGCAATCAGCAAAACTACAATGCAAGCAAAACTATTCCCACTGCTGACAAGCTATGGCCTATAAATGATCACTGAACATTAGCAACAGAATGACAAATGTTTTCACGCTTGAAATAAGCAAAAAGTCCCCAACTTACTGAATAAATAAGATGGTATGGAACTAAGAAAATCTTCTGTGGGAAGCCCAAACTTTTGCAACGAGACCAGCAAACTCTGAAAAAAATTTGCCACGAAAAACTGCAGTCTCTACCTATGAGTTTGTGCAAAGATGATGAAAACTAGAAATTTGGGGCAAAGCCCAACGCGAGTCCATCCGGCACCCTAAGTCCAATTGGGGGAAAATTCAAGGGGTGAAATTCCTCCCGGTACCAAAGTCATGTGACACGCACTCAAATGCATTAGCATATGCAAAACACGCACCGTCGACACAGGGTGGGTAAACATTAGCCGTGTAATCTCTGGTGTTAGTGGACCAAACTTCACCAAATTTTTTTATACAACGCGCAATTAAGTACCTGGTACATAATAACGCTTTTTACTGCTTGTCGATATCTCTATTCGTTCTAGAGATATTTGCGGTCAAACTCGAAAGTTGTTGTAAAACGTACTAAATTTTGAACGTTTTTGCACTCCCAAATTTTAAGGGGACCGTGCCTCCTAAAAGTTGTACCCGCATTATCACCCCCATCTATCAGCAAGTCACGTGGCAAAGTCTCATGAAGCTTCTCCCCCTGGCTCCAAAGTTCTTGCGACTAATACACTACATTTTAAGCCAATTTTTGACTCCTCCTTTGAAAAAAGTTGTAAAGGGGTCCCCTGTCCCCGGTAAAGGGTGCGCTTCTAAGACTTGGTCATTCTTTAGCGTGTGCAAAAATTTGGGGGCACAGCACCCCCTGGGGGTCGAAATATGACTTTTTGAAAAAGTCAATTTGGGTGAGTAAACATTAGCCGCATAATTTCTGGTGGTGGTAGACTAAACTTTACCAAATTTCTTTCGTTTAACGTGGGATTAATTGTACCTGATAACGTCGTTTACCACTTGTCGATATTTCTATCCAGTCCAGAGATATCTGCAGTCAAACTCAAAAGTTGTTGTAAAACGTACTAAATTTTGAACGTTTTTTGCCCTCCGAATTTTAAGGGGACGGTGCCCCCTGAAAGTTGTACCCACGTTATTACCCACATCTAGCAGCATGTCACGTGGCAAAGTCTCATGAAGCTATTCCCTTTGGCTCCAAATTCTTGCGGCTAATACACTACATTTTAAGCCAATTTTTGACTCCCCTTTGAAAAAAGTTGTAAAGGGGCCCCCATTTTCGGTGCGGGGTGCACTAGTAAGACTTATTCATTCTCTAGTGCATGTAAAAATTAGGGGGCACAGCACCCCCTAGGGGCCAAAATATGGTTTTCGGAATAAGGCACTTTAGGTGGGTACGATTTCACATCGAGATCTCCAAGGTTACTGGACCAAACTTCACCGGACTTGTTTTACCTAACGCGGGAAAAATCGCGGTAGATAAAATATTTGTCCGATTTTGAATATCTTCATCCATTCTGGAGATATTTGCCACCGAACTTTGAAGCTGCCCGAAATTGGGCCAATCTTTGCATGTTTTTGGCCCCTGAAATTGGGGAGGGCCTGCCAAAATTTTGGACCGGCATTATAAAATTGGGCCTAGTATTGACCACTGTGCAAAATTTTGCGCTGGTCGGCCCACGCATCTCAGACATCTCGCGTTGAAAAAAAATTTTAAAAAAACACCCGCAGTAAAACTTAAGTCTGCTCCGCAAGCTATCGCTTCCGAGCAGACTAATAAACATTTGAGCACGTACTGGAGACATGTAGTAGGGAGTGCCAACGCAGGTCTTGGTGAAATGAGTGTCCGGTTTGAGCACTCTTGCAAGTCCAAAGTCTCCGATCTTAACATTCCAGCAACCATCGAGAAAAACGTTAGCTGGCTTGAGGTCACGGTGTAAGACAATGTTACCGTTGCGTGACCGACTGTGACACTCGCTGAGAGCAGACGTCATCTGATGACAGACTTGCCAGATAAACTCCTCCTCTATGTATGATCTGTGAGCAACACACTACTACTACCAAAACTACTAATACTACTACTACTACTACTACAGGGCTGCAACTAATATTATAACAAGAATTAGGAACTAAGGTAAGGGACCTCAGAACTTGTCAAATGTGACCTAAAAGTGAAAGACCTAAATTAAGCCTAATACAAAACCAAATGTCACGACCAACCACACTGTGGTCATTATTGCTCCTGCACATAATCATACTACATGGTGCGGCAAAAAAAGTGGACCTCTAAATTTTTTTGCCGTCTTCTCAGCAACCGTTTGGGATTTTAATACGAAATTGTTCAGCTTTATTTACTTAAACCTTTTACATCTAACTGTCGAAGTAAAATGTGATTCTGTTAAAAAACAACGAAGTTATAGACTTTTTAACACGAGTGCCTACCGATTTTTCGGCATTCAAAAATGTTCATGGTAAAAATGGTATTTAATTTTTAAAAACTGGTTACACGTTACTGCAGATAATGTCACAGCGATGTTTTGGTAAACAGCAATTTATACTGTTTATAAATTAGCATTAAATTATCCTTCCTTTGAAGCAATCGCCGGCTGCCCACCGGATTCATCTTCCAGCAGGATGGCGCATCAGCACACACAGTGCACAACGCCGCACAGCGCACAGAACTGGCTGCAGGCCAGCTGTCCACGTATCATCACAAAAGACCAATGGTCTACAAATCCGTCGAATATAAACCCAATGGACTATCACGTATGGGGCGCAAAGTTGGACGCTTACTGCAAGCTTAAAACAAAGCTGAAAACCAGCGCCAAACTCAAAGAAGCGCTTCAGGTTATCTGGGGCAACCTGCCACAGGGACCGATCGACAAGGCTGTAAAAGATTTATCAAATAAGGCGACTGGAGGCTGTTGTTGTTGCTTGGAGCTGGTGGTGAACACTTCGAACATTCGCAGTGACAATGGAATTCTGGAATCTGATCATCATTTAACCGTGTTGTTTCAACGACGTTATTAAATTGGTGTTGTAGCCAGAACATTTTTGAATGCTGAAAAATCGTTAGGCGGTCATGTTAAAAAGTCTGTAACTTTGTCGTTTATCAACAGAATCAAATTTTACCTGGCAGTTAAATGTAGAAGGTTTTAGTAAATAAATCTGTGAAATTTCAAATTAAAATTCAAAACGGTTGTTGATAAAACAGCGAAAAACGTTGGAGGTCCACATTTTTGGCTGCACCCTGTAGACATCAAGAATGAGAATATACACTGTGTCCCCAAAAAAAGCATCCTCGACATTTTTGACTGTAACTTGAAAACCAATTATCAAATTTTGATAATTTTTGGTACGAATATTCCTGACACAACTTGCCATCAAATGACTGTTAAGTTTCCCACCTCACCCAATGTATGCTTCTGCACTACCTAGGGAAAGCAGATCAAGCGAAATATGTGTTGAAATAAACAGAAAACTGAAAAAAATGTCCCCGACATTATCGATCGTAACTTATATTAAAATTAGCAGATTTTAATAATTTTTGGCAAAAATATTTCTGACACAACTGGCTATTAAATAAGTGTTTTAGTTTCTGCCTCACCCAACATCACCCACGCTACTATCGTTCTGCGATCCAGGTAGAGAATTTGGTATTTGTATATTAACTTAGCGTGAACTGGAACTGCTATAGGCTCTCGCGCGTCTTGTGAGCATTAGCTCAAATTTCTTGTTTTCTTTCCAGATAGGCTGTATAGCTTGCATGTGCCTGGTGTGCAAGGGTTAAAAGCTGTCGCATTACTGGAACCAAATGAGGCTTACAATCATATGCCAGCATTCCATCACAAACAGAAAATTTTGCATTCAGCATCATCAGTGACATAGCAGTATTTGTATCAGTTAGTATGCAACCAGAAATTTAGTCAGAATAACTTGAAAAATAGCCAATCACACAGAAATAGAGACTTTAGGGACCAATTTTTGAGGATTAGCAACATTAGGGACCAAGTGTTAAAAAGACTTGATGGAATTCAAGGGACCAAGTGGCAGCCCTGCTACAACTATGGAATTTTTCGCTGAGAGCAGATGACATACAAATTTTCCGTTATATATGACCTGTGACACACGATCAGTTACTACTACCATCACCACTACAACTACAACAGCACTACTATCAATAAGTACTTACTTTTTACGCGCGAAAGCAGCCACAGCTTTCAGCACGTTTTAGCCATCGCAATTCTGTCTGTCTGTCTGTCCGTCCGTCCGTCCATCCGTCACACGAGTGGATCAGTCAAAAACGGTCCAAGCTAGGATCACCAAATCTTCACTGTCGGCTGCGTGGAAGACTCTAGTTTCAAGAACTGTAAAGCTTTTTCATAAATTCGAAAGGGGTCACCCCGAACGAAAGCGCTAAATGAGAGGGAGGTGGGCAAAATTTGCGATTTTTGGCCAATAAGTCGCTGTATCTCAGTAACGGTGCGAGATAGGGCCTAGGTTACTATTAATCACTAATAGGAAGTCGTACACTGGCTCTCGATTGGCGCCCAATTCAATGACCTTGAATGACCTTGACCTGATAGAACCAAAAGTTTGTTTAGCAAATAAACGGGTTAGCAGCACTTACCGAGAAGCCTTTATTTTGCTAATGTATGAAGCCAGGTCACCTCCCTCGCAGTATTCCATGACAATGTAGAGTGTGGAGCAAGATTTGTCGATAACACGGTCGTAGTAACGGACAATGTTGTCATGTCGAAGTTCACGCAGAAGATTAACTTCTAGTACCAAGTTCTGTTTGGCAGCTTCTGACAGCCCACTGTATTCTATTGCCTTCCATACAAGCACCTACAGTACAGACAACATCTACAAATACTACAACAACTACTATAACTAAAAAAACTACTACTACAAATACTCCAGCACCAGCTTCTATTTGGCTGTTTCAAACAGCCCATTGTATTCTATCTCCTTCCATGTTACTAGCACCTAGCAACAACAACTACAAATACTACTACAACTGCTACTACAACCAGAACAACAACAACCACCACCACCAGTAATACTACTACTACCATAGGCAGATCCAAGAGTTGAAGTTGAGAGGCCAAGGTCGAGCGCCGAAGGCGCAAACCAAGTCGAGGAATTTTTCGAGACTTTGGGGGTCAAAATGGCGTATTTTCGTGGACACTTGGTGCTAAATTTCGTTTTTTTCTATGACGAAAACAATATAGCAGTGTTTTTCAACCTTTTTACTGCAGCAGAACCATAGGCAAGTGTCAAGATCACTCACGGAACCACATGTAATGATTCGTGAGTCCAGCAGCTTAGGCGAAGTGGAGGTTTCAGAGTGTCTTGGGACCGATGTTTCCAGCGGAGTCTGGGGGCAAAACCTCCAAAAGCTGATGATAAAACAACTGGCAACAAATGTTAAATTTGACCATAATAGATAATATTATTTAGCAATTCTATTTTACCAGTCGACAGCAGTACATTATTGTATTCAACCAAAATCACCCTCCGCTGCGGTCACCAACCTAAAAAATCATCATCGGATCTTTTACGTTTACATGACACCCTTGGGCAGCTAAGGGGGTTTGCTGCATGAGGCTTTTTTTATCTTTCAAACAAAACGTTTCAGGAATCGAAATTCTTTCAATACATAAACAAACAATTTGTTAACACTAACATTAATAAGCTAGTGTTCGTCGTTCAATGCAAATACGTTGAGACTGTTAACAAGAAAAATATTCAAAATTGTATGCAAAAGTAGACGTCCAGAAGCGCTAATTTGGAAATAAGTATTTGGTGCTTATTACTTCTATGGCATTGTCTGACGTAATTTCGCATGCTAGGTTATTTTTGTCTTCTTTACTGACCAGCCACGGAACTCTTGGCAGATGCTCGCGGAACCCTTGGGTTCCGCGGAACCCCGGTTGAAAATCACTGCAGTATAGAAATACACCAAGAATACAAGGACTGCCATGGAAATTGACTTGCATGCAATAAACAGCGTTACTCAGGAGTGTCTATCTCTAAGTCCTTGGAGCACGTTACCCCTCTAACTCAAGGTGAGGCGCCACAGGCGTCAACGGGGGAGGGAATGGGGAGAGGGTATCCCCCTAGCTGACTAGAGGTCTGGGGGGATCGTCGTGAGCTCCCCCAGTGGGGTCCAGGGCAGAGCCCAGGCGAAAAACGAATTTGGTGCATTCTAAGCATCACAGAACACTTCTGCTTGCAAGATATCGCAAATATATCAGAAATGCAGAACAATAATAATATTCAACTTTCCCCTTAATTTCCTATAAAAACTCGTCTATTTTTCTTGGAGCATTTGCATGGTGTAGGGGTGTAGACGTCTCTGGCGTTATTTATTGCTTATTTTTGCTTATTCTTACATAGGCGTGGCCAGAAATTGGAGTCACAAGGCCAAAAACTGAGGCCGAAAGCTGAGAACAAAGGTGAACTTTTTGGGTAGGGGCCAGTTGCCGGGGCATAGCCCCGGATGCAAACGCTTTTTGAGGCACGAAAACCCCCTTAAAATGCATATACTGAATATAAATTTTATTAGTTTTACTGCACAAATTTATTATGCACTGCATATGCAAGACAAAAAAGGGCGACTTTGGCATCTTGGTGGGGGCATGGCCCCTTTGCCCCCCTAAATCCGCCTACGACTACTACTATGACAAAGACAAAGATCCCAACACATCAAAACATGTTGCTAGTTTCACTACACTACCTTGTAAAATATAGTCACCTTCAGAATAGATTTTGAGTAATGTGGGTCATTTTCAGTACTTAAATGTGAGTAAATTTCACAACATGTTCCCGGTTAATTCTGACACTGGCAGTTTTAAGGCAAAATGTTTTTACATCAAGATGCCATTCCAGTTGATAGCAAACAGTGACAAATACCTTGTATTTAGTGCTACTGTCAAAATTCAATTTGAATGCTAAAAAATAGCACAAAGTCCTATCCTTGCAACAGTGACAACTGACAACAGTCTTGCAGTGATAGCATAGTGCCCAAAAGTTAATTACAGGCTGCTCAGAAAAGTAACAAGTCCAGCTTTTGCTAGGAGAGCCGACTGTACTGCCTGACAACATAGGCTATGCCTATTAACTATGTACAGAACCTTTCCATCTTTCTTTCGACGTATTTTCTTGCATGTTGCGAATGTTCCGGAACCGATGGGTCCAATTACTTCATAACAGCCTATTGATGAAGGCATGTTGATGAGTCTGGCTAAAAACATAACAAACAACAAGTACGTAGATGTAAGCATGTAAACGTAAGTGGTAGTTTCACGCACATATCAAGGATTACAGTCATGACCCCACACACAGCTAACTCATAAAAAAGAAAACAGTGGATAAGCTAAGCGTTTTATTTTGTATTAAAATCTTAACTCTAACCCAAATGTCATGTTGTGATAAGATGACTGTGGGACAAGCTGACTGTTTACAACTTGTGCATGAAGTGTTATCACCAGTGTGACCACTTGGGGTATCTTAAAAAACCAAGTTCAGATGCGAAAACCCCCCAGAAAAACCCAGGTTAAGTTTAATGCAGTAACGTTAGTACTCAGTAGTACATGCCATGGAAAACGTCAAGATTGACTTAACGCACACATTTGCAAAGTTAAATAAGCCATAATGCATCAAAACGTGTGCATAAAGTTATGTCTGCATGCCCATTCTAACTGATTTAACAATTCATATTAATATTAGTAGCTGGCCACCTGAGCAAAAATAAAACTGAACACAAACGTCATATTTTATTAGACCTACATCATTATGTTAAATGGCAAAGTCAAGTACTATCAAGTATCCAGTATGCTTTATCTGTATTCAGTGCCAACGTTAGAGAGTTGGAGGCCCCCCAATACAAATGTGAGGCCCCTATGATAAGGAGGTCTGGTGGCGGAGCCCCCACCAGAGTCCAAGGCAGAGCCACTGGTTAGGGGGTCAGGGGGCGAAGCCCCGCTAAAGTTGGAACACTTGGCTTTTGGACGTTCACTGAAAGTTGCAAATTTGCTCACTTTTCAAAAAATTTGAAATGCAAAAAATCAGATACAGTTTGTGTTGTCTTTTCAAAACAAGCAATCTGAGCAAAGCTCACAAGATGCGCGAAAGCCTATAGCAGTTCCTGTTCGCAGGTAATCTTAGTCTATATCCATCCATTTCGTCGTAATTCACTCTTTTGCAGCCAAAAATCGCCAAAAAATCACGTTAAATCAATATTTTTAGGGTTCAATGTCATTCAAGGTTATCGACGTTGACATTCGTAAGAAGCTCCTCATCAGTGCTTGTTATGATAAGCAGCATGGCTGTGCCTATCTGCAACCATTTACACGCTAGACAAGCCAACAGAGTATAAAATAACGACTTTTTACAGGGGTACCTCTCATTAACACCCACGTGCGCAGGCCTGCTTGAATCTGCTAAAATCTACATTCCATGCTGAAAATATCATACGCAGGTTGCCTTGGTCTATCTCCAGCCATTTTGACGCAATTCACTCTTGAAATGCGTGTCGCAGCGCAAAATTGTGCAAAGAATTCACTAAAACCCCTTTTGGGAAGGTTCAAGGTCACTCAAGGTCATCGATGTTGATAAATTTAAAAAGCCTGTCACTAGTGCTTGTTATGATAAGCAGCATGTCTGTGCTTACCTGCAACCGTGTTCATGCTACACGAGATAATTGCGGTAAAATAACCACTTTTTAGGGGGGTAGCTGTCTTTGACGCCCGCCTGCACCAGCCTCCTTGAACCTAGGGGGTCGGGACTTGAACTGCTAAAATCTACTTTGAATGCTGAAAATTTCATAGGCAGGTTGTCTTGGTCTATCTCCAGCCATTTCGTCGCAATTCAGTGTTGAAATGTGCACTGCATCCAAAAATTGCGAAAATTCACTAAAAACCTCTTTTTGAGGGGTTCAAGGTCGTTCAAGGTCATCGATGTTGATAAATCCAAAAGCAGACATTATAATATAAACCTAGATTCTACAATGCAAATATGCCAAAATTACTGACAACAAAAATGATTAAACATAGTAAATCTATGCAAAAATAGATGCGCAGAAGCGCAATTTCGTTCGGGGCTGATTTTCTACGACTTCGTCTGGCGTGCCTTCGCTCGCTAAGTCAGGCCCATTGAGAGGGTGGGGCAGGGGGTTAGCTACCTTGGGCCCCATTTGGGCAAAATTTGGGGGCCCCGCTGTCAGCCAGAAATATAAAGTACACTAGAATGTATCATTTTGAAAAGAAAAATTCAAAAAATTTTTCCCCAGATGGGCCCCGTGAAAATGTTTGGGGGCCCTGCGAGAATGTTTTTCCGGGCCCTGCTGTGGCTCTCGATGGGCCTGCACTAAGTTATTTTACTGGCCAGCTGCGGAACCCTTGGCAGATGCTCACGGAACCCCGGTTGAAAATCACTGGTTTGTCATTTTGTGGCGAATAAACGTGTTTATAAATCTATTAATATCAACATTTGCTAAAAAGAAAAAACCCAGATTATCATTATACGGCGTTATATGGCTTCTGCCTGTGCTTACAGTAATTCTGGTGGCTTCGGTGAATTCAGTGAATCATATAAAGAACCCCAAAACCCAGACAACATAAGAAAAACCTAGATCTAGTGAAAAAAACCCAGGAGTGGTCACAATGATGATCACAACTTTCCACCAGAGACTTGAGAAGGAGGGGTCTGTAAAGAGGGTAATCCTAAACCTCGGGGCGGGGCGGATCGTTGGGGCACCATCTGATTGGTTTAAACGATCACGTGACTGTGATGTAGGTGATCCGAGTTTTAGGACTGTGTTTCAACAGGAACTATAAAGGCTGTAGCGCATCTTCCCTAGCAACAGCTGGGCTTTCTTGTAAAAACAAGCAAAATTTAATTTTAGTATCTTTATGCAAAACGAAAGTTGCAGTTTCTGGATCAGAACTGTTCACAGAATAAATTAATATGGTTGCCGTGCCACGTCTTCATGAAATGAAGTATTCAGAAACTAGTCAGCCAAA
>Ga0209367_1006353_pt1 | contig 16371 bp, 7 predicted proteins | sample WorMetLIZISLAND2_FD_187412 | JGI IMG/M metagenome (GOLD analysis project Ga0209367, IMG submission 187412) | Marine gutless worms symbiont microbial communities from Max Planck institute for Marine Microbiology, Germany - Olavius geniculatus... ... | reverse complement strand
TATATATATATATGTATATATGTATGTATGTATATGTATATATATACAGCATGTGGGTCTAAAGTTTAAACAGCTCCAAAGCAAACTCAAATCATCAACTTTGACCGGAAATTGCTAAGAATCATCAGATAGCCTACTAAATGAGAAATTAAAAGATTACGAGCATTAAGATCAGGTTACATTATTGCACGCCAAATGGATTTTTGCAGCATCTGCGGTTGAAGCCCAGCAAAGTGTGTGAGAAGCTTCAGCAGTGAAAGGGCAATGCAAAACAACCAAAAAAGCCACACGATCTTTTTACTAAGTAGGCCTACGATACCGATTTTTTAAATATGTTGAACAGTGTTTTAGTCCAAATAAAATGATTACACTGCAGTATAAACTAGCGATATTTTTATCGTACTAACAACGACGTTAGCTGAAAATATGGCCTATTCCGGGGCGGAAACCTTAAGCGCGCGCGGCCTCATACACTTTGTAAGTTTATAGGCCTACCGTGTTCGTTACGTGCATGTCGTAATATTTTGCCCGTCGTCGTTAAATTATTTTTTTTTATATTTTCTTGCCTCTCTGACTGAATCCCCATATTGCCGGCGCCGCTGACTGTAAAAATGCGTACAAAGCGACAGAAATAAAACGATATAAAATGTACTAAAATGAAATAAATTGAAATGAAAGCTGTGTTCAGTTTAGTTCAATTCTCACATTTTTCTGGCCAGTTGTTGCTCACGCTGCTGCTGCTGCTGCTGCTGATGATGATAATGATGAATTTAATAGTTCGTAGCATCTGTAGGCCTACTAGTGTCGGAGATCATCACTGTTCATCACGATTCATCATGACAACGCTGTAACTGAAAGACTGGAATTGCGCGATGACGGTTGGTGACGTGCTGGTTTTCGGTTACTGCTGCAGTCTGCTGATGTTTTACTGTCAACGTGGAGCCGGTTTGCCGCTCCCAGCAATTACCGTGCAGCATCGCAGTAGTAAGTTATGCGTCGTGCTGCTCGCTTGTCTTCTTATGTACTAGTGACCGCACTGCCGGAGTGAATAAGCGCGTACGCAGTACGAGCTTATACCACTCTAGACAGTGCAGTGTCGTACGTAAACCACGTCCGGATCACATTTAGGTAGACCGTAGATTTTGAAGCAGTAGCTTATAACTTTCATCTTTTTCCAAAATAAGCTTATTATTGATTTTCGTCATCTTCGGCTACAGCGCACACTCCAAGAATGAACTGCGACGAAATGGCTGGAGATAGACAGACAGTTTGCGAACAGTAACTGCTATAGGCTTTCGCGCGTCTTGTAAGCATTGGCTCGGATTTTTTGCTTTTTTCTAAAATGGCATTTTTTTTTCATCCAACGGCTTTAGAAATCTGCACGAGTGCGACAGACCAAAAAAAAACCAGACCACGTTACGGTAACATCTGTATCAATAGCCAGCATCACTCAATCGCTATAAAACCTTTTAGGAATGTCCCTGAAATCTTCTCAAGTTTTTCCGAAGTTAGCAACCAACTTATGCGTAGGCCTAAGTTGCGCTTTTATTGCGATTTCGTTTCTGTAAATCGCATTTTGGTCATCTTTATTTGCGATTTGACCTATTACGCTTAATTTTTTTGCCTACAATTGTTTATCAAGGACATGGATTTGACGGCGAAGCAAACAGCATTGTGCTAGATGATAAGCAGACAGCCGACAGCGGTCACGTGGGTGGGAAGTCTGCGTTGGCAGCTGCAGCCAATGAATGGAGGAGACGAAAAGGAGCTTCGTCTATGACGTTGTCCTTCCAGCTCAGAGGTGACATGGTGGAACTTCACCTAAACAGGTCAGCGCGTTCCTTTATGTCTATAGCTTCCAGAGATGACATGTGTTCTTGAGAACTTGGCCTCGTCCTCGAGGCGCTTTGAGGACAAAGAGCAGTGTCCTTGTCTTTGGCCTTGGTCCCAAGTTCTTTGCCTTAATCTTAGGCTTGATGTAGGTCCACAGTCCTCAGCCAGAATGCTAAGCACTTTATTAATGGGCAAGTGATAATAATAAACAGAAATGGGAAGCGGCTTGTCTACAATGCAAGACTAAGATTACCGGTACGGGGAGAAACGTGGCACCAAGTCAGATTTCATGAAGTAGTCCTAAGTGCTGTTTTATCGTCACTAATACGTTTGGTATTATGTCACGTGACAGTCGTTGATTTTTAGCCGACCGCACTTAAGTAAAGGTCGAGCTTATATCCGTCCGTCTGTCTGTAACGGATGTATTGTGGCTAAGCTTTAGGGGGTAAGTGGGGTAAGCGAAAACTTTTTACATGAATAGGCCTAATTAGCCATGTGTTTTAAACTCAAGCATGCAAAATTTAAGCTATCTAGTGCAAAGGAAACATTTTCTAATTGGTGTTGTGTGGAGGGGTTAGGAAAAATGTGCGTTTTTAACGGAAAACTGGCCATATATTGGACATGGTGAGAGATAACGCCAAAGTTACTATTAATGACCAATGGAAAGTGGCATACGCCATTTCAGAAGAAATGAAAATCATCGACCTTGGGTGACCTTGAAGGTCACTGACAACCAGTACGGTCGGCTATTCTAGCGACAGCTCGGCATTTTGTGCTGTCTCATGGAGCACTTTTTGATATTTTTTACTGTATTGTAATCATATCGTAACCGCGTTTTGCGAAATAAATACTGATAATAAGTACTGTAACTGGGACTACAGCTGAATACCTATTAATTCTCTAATGTAATACTAGTAACCGAAAACTTTCAGTAAATAACTGTGAGTGACATTTGTGAGCATTTGTCCAGCGAGCACATGTCCGTGAATCTACAAACACCGAGCGTGGCCAGCTAGTATAGGAGACCGGAAAGTCTATAGCCTGACTACGGTTTAGGCGATCGATTTAGGCGATCGTCTTCAAACGTCAAGCACTATCTGAAAGTGAACTGATCGTCTGCAGGTCGAAGCGTCAGACATCACGCGGCTGTAAGGTGTTCGTCGCTGAACGTGGTCACATCAGACGCTGGATAACTTCAACTACCAACGACGTAAGCTCCGCATCATTGTTGTGCCATGTACAAAGCGACAGAAATTAACTAAGCCAAAATGAAATAAAATTTTGGTTTAGTCAGTGGTGTCGTGGTCGATGAGAAGAGCAAAAGGAGCAATGTTGTTTTTTTATTTTAAATCATAGACTGCAGAGGTTTGGTGTTTAAAAACTCATTTAAAACTGTTGGTTGAAATTAAAATTTTGAGCAGATGTAATTTACTGTGTTTGTTGGAATTCTGGCAGACATTTCAGAGTGTTTGTCGGATAACTGCAACTTTCTGCTTCGCCTGCTGCTTCAGGCTAATTTACCTAATCTACGATGCCTCCGAGTTTTGTTCAGTTGCAATAAAAATGTAAAAAAAAACGACAGAACTGAACTGAATCGTCAGTCAAGTTGCGTTGACGGACTGTACAAAATGAACAAACTAAACTATGTCTTGCACACCTTTATAATGTAAGATGTATTATAACGTAAATGATGACAGTGGCTTCTATCCCTGTACCTGGTGGGCACAGCTTGCGCCCAGTGAAAAATGGGGGTGAAGTTTTGATAAGGTTGTAGATAAAAACTTCCCCTATTTTTATTCTTCTTTATTTTTAATCTGCGCCCTTAACAAAATTCTTCCCTATTTTTTACTTTCCCCTATTTTTTAACAAAACTACCCCTTATTTTTTTATTCCCCCAATTTTTCACTGGACAAACTACACCTTTGACAACACTATATTTTTCTTCTCCCCTATTTTTCAGTCTACATTCTACACCTTCTATTTTTTACTTTTCTTTATTCTTCAGTATGCATTTTTAACAAAAATTTTTTTCCTATATTTCACTTTCACTTTCCCTATTTTCTATTTTCTCCCCTAACAAAACTTCTTCCCCTATTTTTACTTTTTTAAACTTTTAATTTACATCTTTATCAAAATTTGATCACTTCTGGGAAAAAATCTCAAAATATAAGAGAAAACTTGAATCAGAAATTGGGGGAACCAGAGGCGAAAACTGGGGGGAAGTTGCGCCTGATTCGATTTCAGATTTAAGGGGGATAGAAGCCCTGTATTGGTTTGTAGTACAGCTGCTATTCTGTACTTTACTTTTAATGTTTTTTGTTGTTGCTATTTTCGATTCTATTGAAATGTTAGGTTGTTTTTAAATTTCGCACAAATTTAATGGTTGCTGTTAGTGCTTCTAATTGTTAGGAGCTTTGCTGCTGCATTCACCGGTTCTCATGCTATATACTGTGTGCAAAATTATTGTTATTTTTGGGCGAAATGACTGGCTGACTGACAGACTGGTTGACTAATTACGCGCGAGAGATAGTTAGCTATAGCGCGTATAGCTATGGCAATTCTGTCTGTCTGTCCATCTGACTGTCTGTCACAACCCAGTACCGTTTCAAGACCAAGTAAGATAAAGACTTTGGGTTTTACCGTATGATAGCCTAGAGTCTCTAGTATATTGTGACACAATTTTATGCCGCTGGGTGAGGGGGGTCCCCTGAACAAGAAAGCGAAAGAAGCGCACCCCCTCCTCCTTAAAAGGTGTTATTCTACCGTTATTGGCTCGTCTAATGTAAAAATGGTTGCAGATAGGCACAGACATGCTGCTTATCATAACAAGCACTGGCGACGAGCTTCTTAGGAATGTCAACATCGATGACCTTAAATGACCTTGAACCCCACAAATAGGGGCTTTTAGTGAATTTTTTCGGGCTACGACACACTTTTCAAGAGTAAACTGCGCCGAATGGCTAAAGAAAGACCAAGACAACCTGCGTATGAAATTTTCAGTGGGCTAAATGTAGATTATAGCAGTCAAAGTCCGGATCCTCTAGCTTTAAGGAGGTCTGCGCACGTGGGTGTAAAGTGGGTACCCTTTAAATAGTGGTTATTTAGGCGCTGTTGGCTTGTCTAGCATGAAAATGGTTGCAGTTAAACACAGACATGCTGCATACCATAACAAGCACTGGCGATGACTTTGAATGACCTTGAACCCTAAAAGGGGTTTTCGTGATTTTTTGGCGATTTTGCGCTGCAGAAGCGTGATTTGCGATGAAATGAGTAGAGATAGACCAATACAACCTGCGAACAAAAATTGCTATAGGCTCTCGTGCGTTTCGTGAGCATTACTGCATTATCTCAGATTTCTTGTTTTAATTTTCGTGTGAATGGCGTGTGACATTGCAAGGACAGGAATACGAAGTCTATGAAGACATGAGTCAGCAAGCTTCAATCGTGCTCATCAGGTCGACGAAAAACGGACTCCTAAGACATTCTTATGTAAGTTCTTTATGTTGCAACTGAGATAAAAGCATACAAATTTTACAAATTAAAATTATGTCTACTTTAGCGATTTTAATATAACACAAAAAAAACTAAAAAATGGCTTACGGCAAGCAGGCCGTCTGCAACTCTGTGTTTTTGCGACTATAACTATTTTATTGATAACATATTTTTGACAAAATAACATTGTGGCAATTTTTTGGCGTTATTTTCAATTGTCTTGTTAAAGTAAGTTTTTTATTAGACCTATTAGTCGTAAATTGTCGTATATTGTCTGACTAATATTTTTAATACTGGCTATGAAGGTAACGTGATTAACACTAACGAAATGGTCTATTTTCTACAAAATAACTCTTACATTTTGTAATCGTCATTCTTGTAGGCTTCCACAAATGCAAACAAATTTTTATAATCCATGAAATTTTTGAATTTGTCATATTATTTCGCGGAATTGCGTTTTGCAGCGCAAGCGATTCCAGCTATTCCTACACATTTCTCCGTAGCGTGGTCTGTCTGTCTGTCGTGTGTCACATTTGTGTACTTTGCTTGAACCGTTTGCCGGATTTTGTATCCTATTTTTATGGACCATCCAGTATATAATGCTCCCTATATTCAGCACAACGATAATCTATTTGATGCTGGATGTGGCAGCTAGGTAACTTCGTAAAAGATGACGTCACTTACACGTTGAGTCCACGCGATGACTCACGCAGCTACGCTGACCAATCAGCGGCACGGGAAACTTCTGCTGGCGATGACGTCATCATCGGTGGCGACCTCTACCGAGTAACCGCGGTCGACTCACGGCTCGAGTTTACGTTTGATACAACAGCAGGTAAACTGTACTATCAGACTATTGTTATGCTTTGTCGCCCGTCCGTCGTCTATCTGTAACGTATGTGTTGTGGCTAAACGGCACGTTCTAGCAAATCGGCATATAGTACTGTTGATAGGGTGTTGGAAAGCTCTAATCATGTAAGCTGTTAATGATCACAATGTCTCTATCTGCAGTATTTCGGGAGGTACCGGAAGTTTACTCTTAGGTTATTATCATAAATTATGTAAATGAGTAAGAATCATCAGTTGATTTTAAAATTTCTATTGTAACTGGTTAACGCTGCTTTTCTTTCATCAATATACTTTGTAGTAAATATTCATATGAGGGATCATTAAAGATCCACTGTACACGTTAGTACACTACCTTGTAAAATATAAATTGGCTTTTCAAATGCGTAAGTAAACTTCCAGTATTTTTACTAAGGCTGGCATGCTTACACTTCACGACGCATTTAGGATGATTTTGGATCTTAAGCAGTTAGTGTTTTTTTTCAAGTTTACCACTGACATGGCTAATAAAAAAACTTTCGGATAGGCCTGTGTGCTAATATTTGACAAAAATACCAACGTATGACAACTAGCGGCTTGCTTTTTACGGACCACCCGGTATATCGCACAACGCACAACGCAGGAGACCACCCGTGGAGAAGAAAGCGCTCGTCGGGATCATTACGTCACGAGTCACGTGGCATGACGTCATCAAAACGTCGACGAAATTACCTCGTTGAGATGGTACTCGTTATCGACTACGTCATTTACTACAGGTCAGCCGAATAACAATGTCATAGAGGCCTAATCATAATCAAGAATGTACTCTGTCTGTCCAGAGTCGGATTTGGGCACGTTCAAGATGTTCGTTCAAACATGTTCTTGTGTGGTAATAAAAATAGGCCCGTTGTCCTTCTTATCTGTCTGTTCACCTCTGGGTCGGCCCTCCATTCCAAGACGCCGCTACGGTTAGGGATAAGGTTAGGAATAAGGTTAAAAATATGGTTACGGTAGAGTTAGATTCAGGGTCAGTGTTAGCCTTTACTAAAGACGGTTTCCTCGTTTAGAACACGTTTCTGGCGGTGGCCTTTTGAGATGACGGCCCAGAATTCTGCCTCTGTGTCCCGTATACAAAACCTTAACTGAAAAATCTAAAAGGCGTGTACAGAGCGACGTAACTGAACTGAACTGAACCGAACTTGTTCATTGGTCAGTTTAGTTTAGATCAGTTAAGCTAAGTCGCTCTGCACGAGCTAACGAAGACCAAACTCAGTGCGAACGTGTCTGAAGCCACGAGCAACGAGCAACAATAATCGATTAGTTAAAACGAGGGTCTTGCAGCTTTAGGCGGAAGGCCGCTCGATATCAGGTCGGCATTGAAACGACATGTTTTTTTCAGTTTGTCTTCAACTTTAGCACCAAAATTTTCAGTGTATAGGCTGAACATTGCAAGTCGATGATAGAATGACAAAACATTTCAGCAAGAAAATTTAAAAGAACTTTTTACACAACTTATTTTCTCGGACATTTTCCCCAGTGTCTCTGACATTTTTGCAAATTTTGTTAATTCATACAGACGTGCTTGCTGTAGGCTATTTAATATTGAAATGAATAAATATTTAAATAATATTTTAAAGAACGTTGTAGTTGCGGCTAGGATGTTTTGTGGATATGATGTTTTATGATTCTGTTTTTGATGTTTGCGTGATCAGATGGTATGCGGACAGTCGAGCTAAGAGCGCGAAGCTGAAACGCCGAGACGCGATCAGGAACATTCGCTATTACTACGCTAACGTCGTCAACGGGGCAAGCATACCTTTCACTTATATGTTACAATAAATCGCCAAAATCTAATTAAGTACGAAACAGCAAGTCACACGTTTGTCACATAAAATAGTAAAACATTGTCTTAAAACGTTTTACTTTTAGTTTTGAAAGTATTTAATTTATTCTGCGACCGGTGGGGCCAGATTAGGTCAACTTTTTATAATGCAGCTGCTTTCAGTCATAAATGCCAACTTTCTCCACTGTTCTTTGTTCTCTGCGATGTCACTCGGTGTCATTTTTTGTATTCCTGATGTTTTCTCACAACTTGAGCACGACAGTAAAGGCATATGTACACCCAAGATAATTACAAAACTATGGCAAGCGGGCAACGTTTCAGGATAGGTTAATGAATGATACATTGAGGCGCGTACAGATCGACGTACCCTAACTGAACTGAACTGACATGGTTTAGTTTTTGAAGAACTGACCAATGGGCAAGCAGTATTGCATTACAGTAAGCTTCGATGTCTACGTGACTACGCTCACGTACGCGTCAACCAATGACCAATGGGTCTATTCTGCCTGCCCATTGGTCAGTTCGTCAAAAACTTAACCGTGTCAGTTCGTTCAGTTCGGTTACGTCGTTCTGTAGTTTGTACGTGCCTTTATGTGCGTGGCTGGTTGTAGGCGAATATGCGCTACGCGATGCTGAATCAGTCTGACTTCTCAATCTCGATCAATCTCGTCGGATATTACATCGCAATGGTCAGTATAGTGACTGTTTGTTTGCAATTATATAAGATAATGTCGTACGATAATACCGATTTTAACGTGCATTCGAAATTTCGAAAAATTACAAGCACGTGTGCATAGTAGCTTATTATGTAGCCGTCTTAACAGGCCGCATTACGGATCTTGTCCGTCCGTTTGTCTGTCCGTCCCGCACGGACGCTTAACTCGAAAACAAAAACACGGAAAAAGAAAAGTTGTGCGAACGTTTCGCAGGGCTCGAAAAACCGGTGTGTCGTTTTTTAGTTTAAAAGGTTAAAGGTCAGGGTAAAAGTTACGCAGCTTCAGGCGGATGGCTGCATAGGCTTAATAATTATGTCAGCACTGGGCCCACACAATTATTTACTTAGGCCTACGTGGAACCAAGTTATGTGAAGTTAATGCACAAAAAAGGAAAACCTGAAAACTTTCCCTAATAATTTCTGTAGGTTTTTATAAAGACTTTTAAAGTTTGTCTTCTATGATTTTTAAAGATTCTTTTATATTTTAAAGTGTTTTTTGTTGGAAATAAGTAATCGTTTTAAAATCTTTTTAGGAAGTGTCGCAAATGTAGACTCGATCTGTTTCCAACGTGTTGCCTGTATTGCTGCGTCGGTTAATAAAACATGTAAAATTGCGGTGGAAGTGATGTTAAGACTGCAGCAGATTCGCCGTGGACCGAGTCGCCGACTGTCAAACTGAACGGTTCCGTTGTAAACGCGTACCTGGCGCTCGACCGGTTTCAGAATTGGACCATCACTACTCTTGAGCAGATTATCGACTTCGACCAGGCCACCTTGTTCTCTGGGTAGGCACAGACATCATGGTACTAACGATAATTTCCGAGAAGCTTGATCAAGTGTAAATGTTAGCAAAAACCAAAAAACGACCATAAAATTACTTTTACTGTAATATGTCAACACTCCATAGTCGTGAATTTCATTATTTTTTTGATGGGAAAAGCGGGAGCAAACGAAAAAAATTTTGACCGCCTGCTTTCCATTAACTGGTAGCATTTATTTTTTTTCAAATTTTTATCTGCTTGTTTGAGATTATTCTGGAAAGCATGAATTGATTTTGGCAAAATTGTTGGATCATGGGGGTAGGCCTGGTTTAAGTAAAAATGGCTGACACAGAGAATAAACATCTGAACAGTGTGCTCTGCTTATTAAGATAATTAGTCTTCTCTCGTATAGACTCGATTTTTGTTGATAATTAAATCAAAATCTGTCATGTGTCATTTCAGAAATGCCCTGCTTAGTGGAAGCGATTCGGAAGGCAGACAAGTATTTATTTCAGGTAACGTAACTGTTTTGTAGGACTAACTATTCCCTACTTCAGCAATAGTTTGCTTTAATATGAACTACGCGTTTTTTACTAAAAAACCTGACAATCATGTACTGAAAATCAGTTATAGATTTTGTGTTCGACAACGTCGCCAGGCTCACAATTTTACACACATTATTTTTTCGAGGGTCATTTTTTTAAACGTCTATGCCCATTATCGCTCTGTCGGCCAAAAGTCGTCTATGCATAATCTTTCTTTTGGGGCTTACTACTGAAAACGATTGTAAATGAAAAAAAGTGTAAAAAAGTTACAGATAGTTTATTAAGTAGAACTTTCACAAAATGCTATATATGCAATTATGCCTACGTACAACCATTAAGGCTAAGCTTCTGTGAACGTTTCTGTGGCGGTTAGTTCTAGCGGAAGTTCTAGCGTATGGGTATGAGCAACTAAGCAGTGTGTTCTGTACTTTTTGACTAATAAACTTAGGTAGAAATTCATAACGTTGCCGGTCAGTAATTACTGTGACGCCATTTTAGTAAGCTACAAAAATACAGGTCTAGCCCGTCCATCTGTCTGTCTATAATAACATTAGCACTATGTATCCTACCACTCCTCAAGTGTATCGCTACACTACCTTGTGAAATGTCAGTGTCTTACAAGCGACAATTGAAAACAATACGACAGCGCATTTTAAGAAATTAACAACATGAAGCAACCTGTTTGATGTCTCATTTATTGTTTAAAGTAACTGTCACATTCAGCAGTTTTACGTCAAATGTTTTTATGTCCGCCTTGCTGCTGGACGACGCACTCAAGCCGGCGACGCTACTGACAGTGGCGCGATCAACCGAATGCTGCGGTATTTTGCAGTTTGTCCTACTCTTATAGTCACAGATTTTCTATAAACAAATAAAACTTTCCAGAAATACTAATCAAATGCCAATGACATCAGTGATGATGTCACTAGGCACAGGCAAAAAAAAAGTACAAATAAGCAAAATGTTTTAAACAGCAGGTTTTGGCCTTGAAGTCAGAACGCCGTGTAATGGTGTTTTTTTTATAAAAACACAAGGTAGTGTAGCGACACACTTAAGGTGTGGTAAGATTTATAGTGATAGTGTTATGACAATTTTTTTCCGATCCCGACCGTAAAAGAAGTTTGAAAATCGGTTAATATTTGCTGAAGTTATAAGGCGTACAAAAATGGTGCCAGTTTTTTGGCCCACCCTGTATTTTTACGGTTAGGTTGCAAAGCTTCAGGCGGACTGCCACATAATATGTCGGCGCCGGGCCGACATATTTTTTATAGTTTTTTTTAGCAGTTTTAGCAGGTATATGCTGTGATGTGCATGTGCAGGGTTGGCTCATATCGAAGGGATATGCGGTCATTCCAAGGTGTCAATTGCTCACGAGCGGGGACAATATTCCAGTGCTCAGACTACCACCCATGAACTGGGACACAAGTCAGTTTATTGAGTTCTTTCTTTTGAATAATAAAGCTCGCAGTTTCAAACGTCGACATATTAGAAATACCTGGCGATAACGAAACAGAACAAATGGTTATTTACAGATTTATTGACGTTGCAGTAATAGCTGTTGCCTTCTTCAGAACGATTTAAATTTGCCGCTAGTCGATGAACCGAAACGACTGGGGGTCTTGAAACCACAACTTCGAAAAAAAATTGGGAACAAAATGGCCATTAAATTTTCGTGAAATGTGAATGATGTGAACTAGCGTCCGAGTGAGAGAATTGTAAAATTCAGTCAGCGTTTAACAGAGATGTAGGTTTCAACACGAGAGTGCACTGTGCTATTGTCACGAGGTATAATTCACTGCAAACCTTGTTGGAACGTACTTTTTTCGTGGCCGTGATCGACAGCGTGTTTTGCCTAGACGCACGTGGAATATACAAACGCGAGACCACGCTTGAGTGGAGTGAGATCTTGAGCACCTATAACACTCCAGACATTATGGTTAGACATAAGAAGACTAAGTAGGTCACGAAATGAGCAATAAATGATGGAAGTTGTTGTCTTGCATGGAAGACTATTCTGCACTGTGTCCGGTAAAAACAACTAATTTCCTAAACATCGTGCAATAAAAATGTCAAATCTGAATGAATCTAAATAAAGTTTTGAACACTTAATCAACAATAAATTTTCAAAACGACTGCCGAATGTTGTTGAAAAATATTATTTTTACCAAATTTATTAAATGTTGACTGTCAATAACAAAATATCTCCGTTACCAACATGACGTTACATAGCCTACTGCGAACGCTCAATCGGAAGTGCCGTTTGTTGACGCAATCAACGTAAACAATAACAGAATGGTATTTTCTGTGGACGATCGTGTTTTCATTAAACTTTTGAGACAAAATAAACGGTATGGTGCTAAAAAGTTTATCGCTGAATTTCCCAACAAGCCGAGGACGCTGTCAGAATTAAACAGTTGCTTAATACTGGACACTTTACGTTTCAAAATGACCTCACAAAAGCCGCTGTAACTATTGTTTGCGTAGATAGATTTAACTGAAATTTGGCGCTTTGATTGCCAATAGATTGCGCACTGTTAACGTAAAATTTTGCTAAAATCAGATATTGTTTGTTAAAGTTAGGCAAATGTACAGAGGGGTTTACTTTTGCCTTATTGGTAACGAAGATAAACTTATCGATATTTAACATTCAATAACTTTAGTAAGAAGTAATATTTTTAATAAAATTTGGCAATCGCTTTAAAAATTTATTGGGGATTAAGTGTACGAAATGTTATTCCGATTCATTCAGATTTGACATTTTTATTGCACGATGTCTAGGGGATTAGTTTTTTCACCGGACTCGGTGTATTTGTATTTGCTGCAGTCTGGGCGCGTTGCATGACGGTGACACTAACTCGTGTCGCAGTTCCAGTCAGAATGTGATGGCGCTAGGACCGCAGCGACTGACTAACAACACCCTTGGCAACCCTTTCCATTTTTCAGCCTGCTCTGTACAGTACTTCCGACAATATCTCGCTTCACTTACTGCGTGCGTATAGGCTTATGTCAGGCTGTAATTAACGTCATAGACGTAGGCCCTAATAAACGTTTTAAACTTTTTTGCCACATTTTTACGTGTTCTAACGTTTTTTAATGTTTTCAACGACGTTATTTTTTTTATTAAAAACGTTCATTTAAAATTTAACCAGAAACTTTAATAAGCACGTATAAAACTACAAAAACGAATTAATGAGCAATAGTAGTCGTAGTTTATTTGGTTAGTTAAATGATTTTTTTTTGTCATTTGTGACCACACGGATGAATTGAAACTGAAAAAAATTTTTTCTAGTTCCAGTTATTGCATGTACAGCATGAGCATTAGGCAAGAGGTTAAAAAAGCAGGGCTAATGCTATGTATTCAACATTTTGAACGTTTTTGACTTTAGCCATATTTTTACGTTTTTAACTTTTTAAATTTTTTGGACGTTTTTTACGTTTATGATTTACGTTATGTGAACAAATAATAGAGAACAAAAGTACAAAATTTGGGGTTAGATACACCGTCGTTTTGAGGAGAAAACAAAATTAAAATTGCGATCACCCATAATTTTTTACGTCGCAAAAATTTGCAGTTTCTGTCGGAAAATTACAGCTACGTTTTTGTTTAAATGATTACTAATTACTATTGTGTAACAATAATGTGTAATTGTATTTTAAAAAAAACTAAAACAAAACAAAAATACTACAGGGTGCGGAAAAAAAAGTAGCCCCTTAAAGCTTTTTGCCGTTTTCTCAGCAACCGCTTGGAATTTTAACATAGAATTTTACAGGTTCATTTACAAAAACGTTCTACATTTAACTACTAAGTGAAATATGATTCTGTTAAAAAACGACGAAATTATAGACTTCTGAACATGACCGCCTACCGATTTTTTAGCATTAAAAAATGTTTAAGCTAAAATGCTATTTAATTTTCAAAAACCTGTTACCACGTTACTGTCGATGACGTCACAGTAACGCTTTGACAAACAGTAATTTATTTTGTTTATAAATTGTCACTAAATTGTCGTTCTTTCCAAGCAATCGCCGGCTGCCCACCGGATTTATCTTCCAGCAGGACAGCGCACCAGCACACACAGCGCGCAGCGCAGGAAACTGACTGCGGGCCAGCTGTCCAGATTTCATCAGAGAAGACCAATGGCCTATAAATTCGCCGAATGCAAACTCGGTGGATTATCACGTGTGGTGTGCAATGTTGGAGTTTACCGTAAACTTAAAACAAAGCCAAAAACAATCGCGGAAGTCAAGGAATTTCTTCAGGTTATCTGGAGCAACCTACCACAAGGACCGATCGACAAAACTGTGAAAGACTTCTTAAATTAAGCGACTGAAAACTTGTGTTGAAGCTTGGAGCTGTCGATGGACACTTCGAACATTCACAGTGACAATGGAATTTTGGCATCTGATCATTAGTTAAATGTGTTGTTTGACATGTTTCAACGATGTTATTGAACTGGTGTTGTAGCTTGAACATTTTTTCACGCTGAAAAATCGGTAAGCGGTTATGTTAAAAAATGTATAACTTCGTCATTTTTCAATGAAATCAAATTTTATTTAGCATTTACCCGTAGAACAATTTAATAAATAAATCTGTAAATTTTCAGATTAAAATGCTAAACGGTTGCTAAGAAAACAGCAAAATACTTTAGGGGGCTACTTTTTTCTGCCGCACCCTGTGATATTAGGCATATATTAGTTAACGGAGGCGAATCGTCCAATGAGCAGGGTCGAACAAGAAGGGGGAAACGAGCCAGGGGACGAAAAAGTTAGGGGGTAAATCAGCAAGGGGAGAAAAGGCAAAGGGGCGAAAAAACCAGACACCACTTAAGCAAAAATAAGGGTAAAAGTAGTCTTATACTCTGTTAAGCTTTAAAAGTTCTTATGTGTTCAGTTTTCATTTGTCTCTACAAAACAGTGCATTTTTAATTATTATACTTTTATTGAATTCTCAAAAATATTGATGCAGTTTGTAGTTTGCTTTTAAAGTTTTACTGAAAAAAGCTTCAACTTTTTAAAAAAAATCTTTGTTGTGCTGCTTTATCAGTGTATCTTAACAGTAGAGCGCACGGATACTTGTCAGAATGGACCGACGTCTTCACTTGCTTTGCTTTGCAGGAGCAATAGAAACTGTTTATTGAATAAAGCGAGTAAGGTAAAAAGGGCATCATCGGCGGGTGTTAGCTCGGACTCGTGGCCAGGACAACGCTACAATGTGGACAAGCAATGCCAGATCATCTTCGGCGAACGATCTTTTTACTGTGCCGTATGTATTTCGTCACATAAAAATTGAGCATTCATTTAATACAGACTTTGACAATCTCCAAAGCAATACAGTTTAATTCAAAATTTAACATAATGAGTTGACAGAGTTTAAGAAAAAAGTCTAATAATAATTTTAAACAACACGAGAATGACAAAACCATTGTCGGTTAAAAGATAGGGTTTGTCAAAAAGCGCAAAGCCTGCTACGAAGATTGCATTCATTAAACAGAAGTTCAGGGAAAAGCGATTTCAAAATATTGTCACCATTGTTTACAATTTGCACGAAAACGGCGTCACCGGCAGCATCGAATCTGTGAATGATTGTCTTGGACAGACAGATATCATCGGACGAGATCTGAAGGACATAGACACTAGCTGGGAAAAGCCGAAAAACTGGCGACAGACTGAGCACTGAGCAGAATAACACCAACGTGTGACCCAATGCATCCAGCAGGGTGCGAGTTGAACTAAGGTCTAAGCTCTAAGGTAAATGGCCCTCGATATGTGTTATTCAGGGAGGCTCAAGGGTGCGGTCTATCTGTCACGAGATGCAGTGTTGGCAGCCAGCACAGAACGAGTGCGCATCGCGCGTAGAACAACGAGCATTCGACGGTACGACCTGTGCCAACAAGTCCTGGTGTCTTATGGGCCAGTGTGTATACGACTACAAAGCACCCGCTGCTCCGGGTCAGTAAACATTAAAGGTTAAAGGTTGTGAATAGGTCTTTATGAAAAAAAAACTATCACCTAGCTACGGAGCGTCACTTGTCATATGGCATCACACAGTGTTACCTGCCACGCGACAGTGTTACCTCCCCCCTTAGCTACAGCCAGACCGACCGGTACTTGATATAGGCTTACTGTGATTGTGATCTCGTACGGTAGGTGACACTTCGTAGCTCAAAAATGTTTTTTTTCTATTTTTTTCTGTTTTTTTTTCTAATTTTTCCTTACTTCTTCTTCTTTGTTTTGTTTGCATTTATTGTGTTGAGTATGTAATATAGTTAAATTGACTGTAACAATGGGTGGCCAGCATTTGATGGGTAGATACCTTTCTGGTCACCCTCCTATGCTATTTACTATTGTATAGTTATT
>Ga0209367_1006352_pt1 | contig 16372 bp, 15 predicted proteins | sample WorMetLIZISLAND2_FD_187412 | JGI IMG/M metagenome (GOLD analysis project Ga0209367, IMG submission 187412) | Marine gutless worms symbiont microbial communities from Max Planck institute for Marine Microbiology, Germany - Olavius geniculatus... ... | reverse complement strand
TCATTATGACTTCAGCAAGTGAGGTCGACGAACAATGTACCTTTACAACCTTTAGAAGCGTATTGAACGTCTAAATCATAAGTCAACGGTTGAGGGCACGCTGATGTTTTGTGGCTGTTTTGTGTGCATGATACAGCGCGTTGACTGAAAAGTAATAACCTCGGAACGCGCTCGGTGTGCTACAACGCAACAAGGAGTACAAAAAGTCCAGCTGTCGCTAGGATAGCCGACTGTACTGGTTGCCAGTGACCTTCAAGATCATTCAAGGTCAGTGATTTTTATCTCATCTGATAGGGTGTATGCCAGTTCCTATTAGTGATCAATAGTAGCATTGTTGTTGTTGTTGTTAATCTGCTGATCTAAATTTGGATCACGTGACCGTCATCGACCAATCAGAGGTTGAGAAAATAGATCAGCGGATCAGCTCAGCTCAGCAGATTAAACCGACCCCCATTTCAGAGGTATGGCCACTTATAGCTTGAAACTTTCCATTGTAAATTGTGACCAAACTGCTGCAGATGGAGACATCGTTACTATTGACAGCCTATGGGAAAGTCGCAACACCCTATCTAACTGTACCATCGCCGACCCCCTACGACTCACCATTTAGCTGCAATACTGCACGATTGGCATACCATAGTGCGTTATGACTCTTCAAGATCGTCCAAGGTCAGTGATTTTTATGTTATTTGAAAGCCAACATGCGACTTTCTATCCACATAACTGACCAAGTGACTAAACTGTAGCTGTATGCCAGAAAACTAGGCAGAATACTAGCCGGCGCCTTGTGTGTCCCACTGTCTGCTAGGACGATGGTAAAAGGCAAATGTGCAGATGTGCGGATGTGGCAAAGGGTAAAAGACGAATGTCGATGCGGAGAACATCCACCTTTTACCCATCGTACTCTGCCACGCCTCTGGACCAATAAGCGGTGTATAACCGTGTATTAATTTGGGGCCTTTGGGCGCCATGCTGTGACAGGCACTGTGGCACGTTATTGAAATTACCGCACTTTGCATATCATTCAATTTAAAATCGTAGGCTAAGTTGGCAAAATAAGTAAGTTGGCAAATCTGGGTTTACAATATTAGTAACTTAATTCCTGCTGCAATTCGTAGTCATCGTCATCGTCATCCATTGTCGTTCATCGTTGCGTGACATCAGTGTAGGCCTACGTCGTTGTTGTGCATTGACGCGCGTCGTCGCATGTCGTCGTGCGTCGTCGTCATCATACCTCGTCGACTGTCTAAGCCTACGCAGAGTGTGAACTGTGAAAAAATTCACAGCGGCAGACTTCAAACGATTGCCGCCTATAAAGCGTCCGCTGAGCAGTTAATCACGGAGCGAATGATTGAAAAACTCAACAATTTTCATGACTGGAATGTACGTGACAACTGTTATCTGTACATCCGTCTTTTACCCACACATCCGCACTTAGTATCCGCAGATTTTATCCGTCTTTTACCCGCTGCCACATCCGCACATCCGCGTATTACCCACAGCCTGTCTGCTATGCGTACGGGGAGCTTACGTAATATACAAGTTCTGATGCCCGATGAACGCATGACTTACCGATCGCGTTTCCAGAAGCAATACTACAGGAACCAAGCATTCTCTGCACAATCATTCGTTGTTCCAAACGTCAATAACTTTATTACACTATAAAAGTTAACTTCGGCAGTTGTGTTTACATCTGAAATTGGCGCCAATGGATTGGATTAAATTTGTGGCGCCAGTTTTCGGCCGCCAATGATTTCGGCCCTAAGTAGCATAGTTGCAATCATGATTGGTTGCAATGGCTTGCCAGTCGGTCACAGGAGACACAAGATTTTACCTCTTCGTCGCCTGTCAGACTGTAACGCATGTATTGTGACTAAACTGTCAGGCCCTGAAAACTATAGTTTGCATTGTTAAGGTTTCTAAAAGCTAGTTTTTTCAAACACATTTTCCAGCGACACTAATTATCACAGTGCATAATGTTCAGGCGATATGCTTCATACAACTTCACTCGCTTCTTTTCTGCTTTCTTTCTAGAGTAGACTCCAGTTTAACATCAAAGTCCTACATTCGTGCTATTTGACGTTGCATGCTGTACTTCTATACTCCATGATGTCGACTTCTTGCAACGAATGGTGAATTGATGATGACGAATATCCGATAGCTGTATTCAAGTTCAACGACCGTGCGCCAGCCATCGAACATGTTTCTAAAATAATTCTCTTTGGAAACCTTCAAAAGGGGGACCAAATTTTAACATCTCTTGCGTAATCATTTTTGTGCATTCATTTTTTCGCAGTGGTGTAGCCATGATCTGGACTAGTGGGGCACGAGCGGTGAAAGGAAAAGGAAATTGGGGATTGAAAAGGCCTTTACTAGAATTTTTGACTTGTGTGAAAATTAGCGTTTTGATGGACTTACACGGCACTGTTTTGAGTAACTGAGCAAGCAGAAATGCGTCTCCTAAGATTGGGGCATATGCCCCACGTATGGATACACCAGTTTCTCATTATTGTTTTATTGTATATCAACCACTCGTATTGCAAACGGCATTTGACCTTTGAGAACCAAGATTACTAAGTTACTTAGTTTGAGATATAATCACTTGTAAACAACAGACAAAAGATGCTGATCAACATGAGCAATGCAGATCACAAATACAATTTTTTGGACAGAAGAATTATGTTTTAGATCATTAAAAAACTTAAAAGTCCAAATTTTAGTATTTGTTCCATGTGCAATTTAAATTACAGGTAATGTTCATTTGACTCCTGCCAGTACAATAATTATGAAAAAAACCGTCTCAAAAAAACATCCCCGACATTTTCAACTGTAACTTGAAAACCAATTATCAGATTTTAATTACTTTTTGGTACGAATATTCCTCACACAACTTGCCATCAAATGACCATTCAGTTTCCCACCTCACCCAACGTTTGTTTCGGCACTACCTAGAGAAAAAACAACCAGCGAAATATCACTCTTTTATCCAATGCGATATGATTGCTTAACTAAAATAACGCGTAAAAACACATTTTTTTCACATTTCTGACAGTTTGGCTGACATATCATCCAGTTGTCCATTTTTCAACTGACTAGTAAAATTGCTTGAAGTGGTGGCCTACTATGCAAATACATGCAAGAAGACACTTTCTCCATTCATTGACAGCAGTATCAATAAAGTTCTGCTCCAGACCAATCCAGGCTGTACCAGATGCTTCTTGACTTCACAAACATTCCTAAACTTCATCTAATGGACACACTGCTAAATGAGAGTCAAACCTTGTAACAGACCAGCTGTTGGGGCCCACAGATTAGGATAGATGGAATTTATCGACGTTTTTTTCTCATTCACTCTAACCTGTATTATGCTTGGTCTGCTTTCCCCAGGTAGTGCAAAAGCAGACATTGGGTGAGGTGGAAACTAAAACACTTACTGAATAGCCAGTTGTGTCAGAAATATTCGTATTAAAAATTATCAAAATCTGATCATTGGTTTTCAAGTTACAGTCAAAAATGTTGGGGAGGTTTTTTTTGAAACACAGTGTAGATTTCCTAACCTTGGTGGCACACAATATTTTCTACACTTCACAATTTGCCTACTACAGATGTATTAGTGCTAGTGACAAAATAACAAGTATCGCTACAGGCTTGCAATCTTGGCTTTAAGAACTGTTTAAAATCCGGTAGCACCATATACCGAAAACTACCCAAAACTGACTGTTTTCAGTTACAGTTGGGTTTTCAGTATTTAGGTTTATTAGAACTACCAAAAACAACCAATATAAGCAATACTTCTTAGTTTTCTTGCCGCTAATTAAATCTGGACAGCAAAAAAAATTGAAGTGGGACACAGCAACCAAACATGCATATTTTCTGCCTGAATGAAATATCATTAACAAACCGACTACCGAAAATGCACACACAGAGAGCATACTTCTTCATTCATAGGAACAGTTCAACAGTTCAGATACACAACATAAAAAAATTCTACAGTATGACCAATTTAACAGCAGCTGACAAACAGTTGCACAGCTTCATTGTTGTGATAACAATACGCGTATCAACTTATTCCCAGCAGCTGAGAAATCTGCGAACTTATCAATATAACAGCGCATATAAAAAGCCACATCTGACCTGTCAGTACACAATCGTAATGTGACACTGTTCAAACTGAAAAATGAAATTCTGCAAAAATACGCACATCCAAGATTCGATTTACTGGCAACAGTACATCAATTCATGTCTACTGAGAAGGTACTATTCACCGCACACAGTGCGACACAGCCTCGTATTAAGCAATTACCATACGCAGTTTCCCATTTCCTAGTGAATTAAAAGATCCACTGTCAACCTCATCGGCGCCGATCTGCAGCACTATGTACACGGCGCTCCTTGGAGTGAGAATGTCCGTGCCGACGGTGTCCATTGTGTTTGTGCGGCTTTGACACGACAATCGGCGAAGAGACCGGCTTTGACCTCTTGTGTTTGCTGGATGTTCTCACGGGCGATGCACTGAGTGACCTCTGTCTGGGCGGAGATGCGGCTCTGGCTGGCTTCTTAGACCGACGACTGTCATTGTACGATGGAGAAGACTTCCTGATCTCAGCGGATAATGAGTGTTTTGACAACACGTGGCTGTTGCCGGCACGGTCCTTGTCATGACGTGACCGACTCTCACCACCCACAGCTGTACCACTGCTGACGGCGTTGTTCTCAGCACGCCGGCCAGCCACCGGACGAGGACTGTGGCTGGAACTCTTCGATTTTCTGCCAAGTCAACAACATCACTAATTCACTGCTAAGAGCTGGCCAGTAACAACAGGTCCAGAATCTCTAGATGAATAACAATCAATGTAAATGGCAAAAGCCTCAGGATTCATCCATCAGTTTGTTTGCTCAGTACTTAGAATCAAACAATTCTCTAACGCGAAACAACTACTTCATTCACAACCAAATGGACATAAAGACATCAAGTTGAACAACTAGCCAATGCAGTTATGCTAGCTCTACCTAGAACAAAATACCCAGACTTAGCAAGCTAAATAAAAATATGTGAAACCTTATGTCCCCCCAAAAAACATGCACAGCTGTCACAAAGCTAGCACCTAGCAGTCATTCAGGGGCAGATTATGGTGACTCAGGCATACTAAAGCACTAAGACAATGTTGCACGGATAGAGCAATGGATGACAAATTGACAATAAAGACTGAAGACCAAGAGCACACTCACAGTAACCAGTCAAAAATATATCAATGAAGATATGAAGACTTCCAGTCAGTGAGTAGGGTTTAACGTCCCACCTGACACAGTATAGATCATTTCGGGGATGGCATTTCCAGACAATGCATATACACATAATAATGGAACAGAAAGTTTAATCTTTACAGAAAAAAAACACAAAATATCAATCCTATCAGCCTAAGTGAAATGACTGTTCTGGGTGTTCTCAATGGCAATCAAATGAACAAAGAAATCAAGGGGCAGCCAACAAAGCTCAGTTTATGTTAAAAATAGCGGCTAAGGTAACAACAATAATAATCACATAATTACGCTTATATAATGTCAGCATGTTTAACAGACGCAAGAGGCACAAATGCAGACCACTCACTTGTGTCGACTGTTGCTGCGAGACCGACTGCGTAGTCTTTTGTGTGCAATCCGTGGAACATCACGACTGCACAGCACACAACAGCAGCCGTCCATCACACCATCTCATAGCACCAACAGCACTAGTACCACTACTTGTACTAAAAGGTGGTGATATAGCTCTTAATGGGAAGTCCATCTCAGAGCTACGGAGCGTCACCTGCCATATGGGATCACACAGTGTTACCTGCCACGCGACACAGGTTAACACGCCCTGTCTTAACCCCAGCCAGATAGGATGGTACTCATTTTACCTACTCCGAAGGGATGGAAGGCTGAGTTGACATAGGCGGCTGGTTACATACCGAGATGGTTTACCTGCCCGAAGGCAGTCACCCATTGCAGTACTAACCCGGCCCAGCGTAGAGTAACCTCGTTATCGGATAAAACATGCTACCGCTATGCCACGCCACGCCTACTACTCCATACTAGTAGTACACAGAACATAAGTGCAAAATGTCTCTTGTATTGCTGTGTAAAATCAAGCCAGCATTTCTTTGTTATGTTAGCGACACTGATGCAGCAGTAAGAAAAACTCACTGTGTTTTACTGGACAAAGGAACCCATAAATCTGCTAAAAGATACACAAACTTAATACAAGTTTTGTTTTCTGTTCTACTAATAATGAAATATTGTATCACAACCAGCTTTAGTAAACCAATAAATCTGCATATCTACTGGATATTTATTGGATGTGAATAGTGGATAACATTTCCAATAGTCTAGCTGAAAACCTACAGATTCAACCCCCCAAAAAAAACAAATGCAAGAAAACCCACCCTGTTGCACTGTTTAAAAAAACTTGGTTTTCAACCGATGTAAACTACAATCAAGCAGAAAACTGATCAACCAGGCTTTATTTACCTGGAGATCAAAGTACTTATCAGCAAATGGAAAACATTGGCAAACCAACCCGAAGCTGCTATCAGACTTGTCATCGTCTGACTTGAGACGTCGTATCAAGTCCTGCCGTAGTGGAGAGAAGTTGGCCGACCTCTCCGGTGTGGCGTTACACGAAGCCGTCGGAGGCGTAGCTCCCATCACATCACCCGGCTGCTTTGCCTTCAGCTTGGCATCAGACATTGTCTTCTTAAGCTCATTCACACTTTTGTCCAGCTCCTCCACATTTGGCTGCACCAGCAGCAATCACATCATCATCAACAGAATTATTAGTCACAGCGCTAACAACATGTATTTCGTGAAAATTCTCAGTCCACAAAAATCTCCAGTCTAGCAAAAGCACTTCGTCAGACTTGACATTCAAGACCACTGAAAAATGTGGCAAGCAGACAAGAGTGCCAACATATGACTGTATATAAAATTATAAACCGTACGTTTGTTCACCTTCATCATAAAAAGAGGTTATGCATTTAGGCAAGATCATCCATTTGATTACTGGTCATGAACAAATGGACTGGCAAAATTTTTGGAGGACCGAGCTGACACATTACAGCAACACAGTAACAATGGCAATATAAAGGGGCACAACTGAGACAGTGACCTGCATTCCTCCTAACCCCAGAATTTAGCCAATAAGTCTATCCTTGTGCAAAGATGCACTACGGACCACGGTTTGGTGAAAATCTGTCAGTGCATAGCAAAGATATCAAGGAAACTATGATATCGCCGATTCACCCACAACTACACATAAGAATGGGACTGGAATAGTGAAATGCTCACCTTGCGGCGGGTGTACAGCTTGAGGATGCTGCGGCAGATGATGTGAATGTTCGACTCGGTGGCCCCGAACAGACTATACCACGGTGGACTGTTGGGCATCGGGATCTGCAGCAACAATCACACACCACAGTGCAAACTTGACAAAACCACAGTGACAATGACTGACACTGTTTTAGTAAGTATATTATCAAAACATGCTACGCAAATTTGTAGAAAGAAAACCCTTACAATGTCATGAGACATTACAACTGCACAAAGTAAAAACTGAAGTAAAATGCTAAACCTAAACGCTAGCTGAGAACAATGTGAGTTATGCAAACTTATACTGCATAATAATGACTTCAAAAACGACACAGTTAAGTCAGAAAAAAAAGACCGACATCACAATAACTAATGAAAATAAACCATTAACCCCTTAACTGCCAGCCCCTAGAAATTCCCTATACCACAGTAGGGCTTGTTGTAGTTGCAGTACTGTAGCAGTCCTAGTTGTGGTGTTAGTTGCAGTAGTATGGTAGTTATCATTGTAATAGTTGTTGTTGAAGCAACTGCAATAGCAGTAATTGCTCTAAATGCCACAGTCCATGTAATAGCAGTAGTAGTAATTGTAGTATTAGTTGTTCACAACTGTAATGTAAACAATGTTGTAGTGCATGTGACCAAGAAGTTTTCCAAAAGTAGTTCAATGCACACTGAGCATCAGCCAATATAACTAGTATGCCAAGCATAAAATATTCCTATGGCTATGGCTATAAATGAGTAGTGTCAGACATACCTGCAGATGTCTGGCAGCAAGGTAGATACATGCACAGGCAATAGTCTCTGGTCGGAACCTCACAAAGGCATTGGTACGGAAGCTGTCATTCATGTAATTCCTGTAGAGCACAGCACCACTTAGGCAACAGCTACACAATGGGCTCAGTTACAGAAAACTACAACAACTTCCACAATGAAAATAAATTTATACACACAGAAATGTATCTACACCACTGTACTGCTAATAAAACAGCCAAATTAGTTTCCCGAGCAGAAAAAATGTGCATATTTTATAGCCGGTCTTAATACATCCCTCATGCCAGAAAATAACACAAACAAGCCATCTTTGCCTGCTAGTGGGTAGTTCCACATCTGCCATGTATAGCCTTACCAGCAGCATAAATTGCATGCTAACATTACCTGTCGATGGCATGATAAAACAAATGCTCAAGTATCAAAGTCAACTAGCTCCAAAACACACAAGTTAGTTACGAAGCTTTCACAACAGGTCTGTAAAGTGGAACAACACATTTCAAGCCAAAAAACTACATAATGTGTGACAAAAATATATAAATCTTTTTCTTGGTATTACTTTTACTTCCTATGAAAAATCCATGTTCTGAACCAAATTCGAAAATTAAGACCTACCTGCTACAAAAACAAAATTACGAATCTACTGGAAAAGTTAACAACAAAAGTTTCCGATCGATGCAGTTTCAGCTACCAAATTTAGTGCCACTTTACAGCCCTGACATGTCTAAACAATCAGCTGCTGCATAGACATCAATCCCACGTTCCAGTTACAAATAACACACAGCATTTAATCAGACGACGACTATGAAGTCAGCTGTTTAATATATGACGATCATAAGCTGTAGGATTAGTAGTCGCATGAGCACAGTTTCATTAAGACTTGTCCACAGAGCATCATTTGCTGTCAGATGAAGCATGCCTGTCCAGTCTCAAGAGCTCATCCAGGCATCATATCTCACACAACAGTCTAGCATCCAACAGCATTTAAGCTAACACAGTACGTTCAATACTATCCATGTCTCTCGTTCGCAATCAATCACATAGCAAAATTTAATCTTGAGAATGTATTAAGATGGAAGTTTGTATTCACTAGTGAACAAATAGTTGTTACATTGAACAAAGAAAGCATATAACTGTCCACACAATGCTGAATTTCACTATCGCAGTAAAACTAATAATGTCAATGAAATCAGCTTAGTGCAAAAATCACCAAAGTAGACAACACAGCATTAACTTGGTTATAATATGCATCGTCACAGTTTCACACTAAAGATACTCATAATACAATGCATCAGAGTAAATTTTACTCCAGACGAAACACCATGTAACCTTTAGTTCCTGTAATATTTCTCTTAATCAGTGAAGCGTTAATGCCTGGCTTAGACCTAAATTCTGTTATACACTATTTTAAAAAAATCCACTCACTTGAGCTAGAGATTAATGAAAATTCCACCTTCAAGACAAATCACCAACTATTTTATTAACTGTATTGCTCTTAAATCTATCTGAAAGTTAGTTAACATTGGAAACTTCTTGCTCTAAAATGCCACTATGCATTACGGTCTTGTGAAAAATAATTTGCAGTAGTATATTATTTGATAATAGTACGTTCCAAGTTGGACTTAACCATTACATGGAACTAGTGTATACATGAAGAAGCAGATTAGCACAATGAACAAATTGAATGAAGCAGTGAGTCGAGACCAAACTCGTAGCTGCAGCCAGCACTGAGAAGTGTCTGCCACAACCACGCAACGAGCTCAACATCGTCACGATGGCGGCGACGTCCGCGACACCACGTTCAACGTTCACTCAGACTGAAACTGGCCGACTGACTGACTGACTGTGGTGGAGTGAATGGCTGGTGGTGACAGACTAACCCACGGTCTGTGCCTGCGCTGGCAGGTACATTAAACAACATTGCTGTGTTAGTCGACATTCTAGTCAAGCAACTAACTACTAGGCACAGCTCCTACGAGATACAAGTCAAACACAAACTGATCCTAACCACTCCCATACTTTGTGCTTCGGCCAGCAAACTGCAACATGTATGCAGCCCACAATAAAACCATACAATTCCTCTCCAGAAATACAACTCCGTCACTCGTCAATTTTTACACCTTATTCGTTTATTTAGGAAGCGAAAAATATGCACATTTGCACTGCTCTGGAAATTCAGAATTTTCGAGCATATCAAATTATTAAAATACCCAAAGTAAAGCCTAACTTCAAGCATCACGTTTCGCACCAAATCGCAATGCAATGTTCCGCAGGAGTTTTTTCCACAAGCAAATTGACGATGCGTAAAAACTATGTTCCGTACTGTTCCCTAAGCTCCGCAAGCCGTTGTGGCACCGTTCGGCAGGAGATAGAAGCTGTCTATTTTTTGCCGCAAGCACCGTTGCGGTCAACCAATCACAGCGAAGCCGTAGCTACGTAACCCGCAACGGTAGGCCGCTACATCACACGCTGGCAATGGTGTGCTATAGTCTAGTGGCACAATCGCACATTTTCAGAAAAGCTTGCTTGGTCTGTTAGAAATCATTTCTTTGCATTTTTTAATAATTCTTAGTGTACGCTCGAAATTTAGCCCGAGTGGCCAAAGGTAAACGACGAAATTTAAAATAGATGCAGATATATGGGGCCTACTAATACAGATTCAATTTAATAACTTGAACAAAAAAATGTTTGCATTTTTCTGCTGTTTTTATGCTGCGATGCCCCGCCTCCGAACGGAAAGTTACTGCGCCATTTCGGCGCAAGTGGAAAAAAGTAGTGCTGCGCACTTTTCCAGTTCATGCTTGCGTTGCGTTACGGTATGATGCAGTACGGAACGGTATGTTGCGTTGCAAAACATGATGCCAGAAATCAGGCTTAAGACTGATTATCTAAATGACTAATACAAAAATAACAACGCAGATGAAAGTACTCACCAGGCTTGCTGAACCAGCCTCTGGTTTCTCTCAGCCTCGAGAACTTGTAGATACATGACAATAATCTATGCATCAAGTAAGTAACAGAATCATCAAATCATACAGTATGCATGCTACATTCACTGTTCAGACTGCGGGTCAAGCCCAATCAGTAACAATACAGCCATGCGTAAAGCTATGGCTCACTCTCAGCTACAATCTGCTACATCATAAACACGTTTACAACAAAAGCTGAAGCAATACACATTCGAGTATTTCAATTTGAGGGTAAAGGTAAAAACCAACACTTGCTATAGCACTTCTTACCATTGCTCAGAAGTGCTTTACAATCTTGGAAGTAAGTTTCCCAGTCTCGGAGGGGAAGCTGATCCCAGTCTCTTGGCAGTCAGCCAACAGATAACGTAGACAAAAATCTAGCAGTTTTTTTCCCAGCAACAAAGCATCACTGTCATAGGTACACCAATTATGCTAGCTTGCAGATACTATTGACCTATGAATTACCTGGAGTGATGCAACAAGGGCAAGAACCAGAATTCGTTAATACTCTCTGTCTCTCTTGAATTGTGCTTATCATAAGTATCAGACCAAGAAACACAACAGCATCAGGACGAACTGACATAGTGAGATACAGGGCCTGCATAAAAGTGCAATCCTAGTTGACATTTTATGTAATAAGTTCTAAAACAATGATACAACCTTATATGGCTATTTATTAATTACTTATATCATTACTATTATATTAATACAACTTATGTCATACCACACTGAGTGCAGTTTAAATGCAGATACTAAAGACGGCTATCCAGCTATAAAAAATGACAGTTGACTAGAAACAACCTATAACTAATCTAAATCCTGTCTACCTCCTCAGAAATTTGAAACTGGCAACAAGTCATAAATGAGTATGTCTCACGTAAACAGCAGAGCATAAAATACCTTGTGAGGATGTTTGACATGGACACAAAAACCTAGCTCCTTGAGAACACGTCGTTCAGCCTTTATGACCTGATTTTTCAGATTTATGTAGTTCTGATCAAGCATCAAGGCACTGATTGTCCTACAACAGCAGCAGCAGTAAATCAAATCTAGGGTTAGAAATGATACCAAGCATGCTACCCAATAAACAATATTGTTGGGTCCTGCCAGTATCAGTACTCAATACTGATACCGATGGTATCAGTACACAATACTGATACCGATACTGGTACACAGTGTGACTATATCTATTTTTAATAAATATACCATAATCGTCTATACAAAATACCAGCATGGCTATTAAACTATAATACACAAAGCTTAAAATGACAAATACCCAATACAACCAACAACATATAATATGTGACAACTAGTGATGATTTGATATCAGGATTTCAATTTCAATACAATATCGAGACGATATTGAAAATATTGCAATATCGATATCGATATTTTTAAAATGACAAGCATGTAAATCCTATACAAGCACAAAAGCAACATGTAAACGTTCAGCAAGGCAGTTTGCTTTACGCAAATAGTAAAATGTGTCAGTGAACTTAAAAATTAACTATAGACTGTCGCGTCATTAAATTATGACACTATAGTTAGTTTGCACTGGTTACGGTAGTTTGTCATTTTCACCATTTATTCTTGTTATTTTGGTAATGCAGTAATAAAAATAGAAACTTCTGGCATAAAATATCGCGCTATATCAAAAATATATAAAATGTATAGCGATATATCGAAAAATTCGATATCTTTTTGACGGTACGATACATTGATATTGAAAACGATATATCTATATTTTTGATATATCGAATCATCACAAGTGACAACATTATTAGTACACTGGATCTGACTACTGAAAGCAATACGTACTTTTTGTTTCTAACTTGTTTAATATGATGGCAAACGTTTATCACATCTCGAATTCGTCGTGGAGCTTCCTCGATCTTGGAAGCCAGATTCACACAAGCCATTGCGACAACCTGCACAGAGCGACAGACCGCAACAATTCATCACAAACATGTCATCCCTTACACAATACACAGCCACTGAAGCCTACACACAGACAAACTGTTCAACATATACCATATTACCTGTGCACAAATACAAGTTATTATTATTCAAACTTAGCACCAGCTAATGCACACCCTATAATAGTCACAACCTTAAAACTCACACACAGGTACAACATAACCATGACAAATGAACTGTATTGCAGATACTACTTGATCAAATGCAACTTTCACATTAAATAGCAATGAACAACAGGACTGATCATTAAAACTTGAATATGTCCACAATAACATTAGTTCCTACTAGTAGCAAGTTGGTTACCTCATAGTTGTGCTTGACAAATGACTTCGAGAAGTAGAAACGCTGGTACAACACTTGTCCTGTGGCCATAGCAACCTGCAGCAAGCATCATTCATCACAGACCAATAAGGCCAGTGAAGTAACGTAACAAAGTTCCACAATGATATCAATTCCACGATCTCTATCTGTCACTAGAATTATCGTTATATAATGCCTCTACATCGCAACCAAGTTCCTAATCTAACGCCTTACACAAGTTCAACAGTTATTAACTACAATGATACGCTGAGGCATCTTTATCAGAATCACAACCAACGCCTATTACAATGAAAATTACTGCCGCCATATTGGTTATACACAACGAGCTACAAATAGGACTAGAGAGAAGATGACGTCATTAGGCTGAAGCCGCCGAGTCGCCATATTGCTGGTAGACACGGCGCGTAATGGCGAAGTGCATGTATCTGGAACTGTGTGATAAAATTTTACTAAACTTCTGCTTGATATTGCGGCAGTGGACAAGTATAAACGAAGTACGAAGAACTGTGTAGCATATGGTTGCCACAACGTTGCCGATGCCATTGCAAAAGCAGCGGGAATATCGTTTCACGCGTACGTATTATCTACACAGGAGTGTATTGTGATATGATTTAGGCTACAGAGTGTACGGGTTACGGATATGGTGAGTTAGGGGTATTCAGCAGATTCTCACCTCCAAGTGTAGCTAAATACTATTACGCACATAAAAGCATGGTTTAGGGTTATTAATTAGGGTTAGCATCAGTATTACAGAGGGTAAGAGTTGGGATACCGGGTAGGCATACAGTGTAGCTGCCGGTTGCAGCCGCAGGCGATGCAAACAGTGCCGACAATAGAGTTGGAGCCCCCTCAGATACAAGTGTGAGGCCCCTATAATGTGGGTCTGGAGGCAGAGCCCCCAGCGAGGTCCAGGGGCAGAGCCCCTGGTCATTGGGTCAGGACGGCAAAGCCCACCCCCCCTGAAGCTGAAACACTTGACTTTTTGACATTCACTGAAGGCTGCAATAAATGCCCACTTTTTACAAGATTTGAAACGCAAAAAATCAAATACAATTTGTGTTGTCTTTGCAAAAAAATGAAGTCTAGGCCTAATAGGCACAATACGTCACAGATTAGTGTATTAGTGTACATTAATGAAAAATAATAAACTTATCCATTTTTGGTAAACTTTCCGCATGTTTATTTATATTATATTTAGATTAGATTCTGCAGTGGTTATGTGCATTTTTAAATGTGAACAGATTTCCAATGTCAAAGCCAGCTCTGGCTAATGCTTGGGAGCATGCAATGCACTGTGAAGGGTTTCAAGCAACAAAGTGGTCACGCGTTTGCTTCGAACACTCTGACTCATCCTGTTTTGATCGGAGTGGCCAGACCATTCGACTTCGAGAAGGTTTACTTGTTGGATATTATTACGAAGTGTTTCCATCTCAGAACAACGGAGCATCACCTGCCATATGGGATTACACAAGTGTTATCTGCCACCCGACACAGGTGATCATGCCCTGCCTCAACCCCAGCCAGATAGGCCGGTACTCGATTTACGTACCCCAGAGGGATAAAAGGCTGAGTTGACATAGGTGGCTGATTACATACCGAGATGGTTTACCTGCAGTAAAGTCACTATAATGTGCAGGTTATCAGCTCAGAACAGTGTGATTGGGAGCTGAGATAATGTAAGTAAGTAAGCAGATATACAGAGCACAGAACATCAGTGAAATACATGCCATATCTGAGGCACTGGGGGTGTGGTGGGGTGGTGTGGAGGATGGGAAGCTAAATAATATAAATAATTTTCGATGTTTTGTGAATGACTAATACAAACGTTCAAAGGAAGGGAATTTCCGGCTTGAAACCCTTCCCGTTAAAAGAAATTGTTTTTAGATTTCTATTTTTTGTGATTATGTGACGCATGTCATGCAACAGATATTATACAAAAATTGTCACAACAGGCATTAATTTCATCTCAAATTTTTCTTAAATGTGTTGGGCAGCTGGGCTGCACCCACACTTGCTGGGAGCTTATACTGCTTCCTCAGATGTCTTTGGTGGATTAGATGGAGGGGTAAAAAGGAGGGGAAGTTATTGTAAGGAAAGGGAGGTGAGGTGAAATGGAAAGGAAAAGTGAATGCCCTTCATTATGAAGTCTTGTGTACGCTACTGCTGTGCTTGTGGGCTATGTTGACCCCGGAGGAGGACAAAAATTGCAGAGGGTTGGCACAACAAGAAGACATCTAAAGCCTCTATCTTTCCTGGGAATTAATTCACACCATTTTCAGTTTTTATAATTAATTAATGCACATTTTGTGACGTGTTCAGTTGTTATTTGACCAGGTTCTATGCCTACATTGTTGAAGCTGCTACATCATCTGCAGCGGCATAACCAGCATCGAAAGCCACCAGCAGTCAGACAGATCAGTTCCGCTGCATCTGCGGTAGATGAACAGTTTGATCCCATGCCATCAACATCAACGTCAACAACTGAGCATCCATATGCCACTGTGAATTTCATTCGAATAGTCGACAGGCTTTTTGATATTCTCAACAGCCGAAATGCATTAGCACACGATTTCAAGTGTCCAATGCGTGTTTCAAACGAAAATTTTTGAAGGCCGTTTATGGTACAGGCAGTTACCTACTTGAAGGGTCTAAAATTAAGCAATGGTCAGCTGATTACTGATAGTTTACGAAAGACTGGTATTGTTGGTTTTGTTGTCTCTGCGAGTAGTGCACTGTGTTTGTTTGACAAACTATTAAAAAAACAGCAGTAGCTGAAGTACTTGCTCACATACAAGAGAATTTAGAGGACACTTATCGTTTAGACTTTGGCCTGATAGATCAGAAGGATAGGGGAGGTCTTGTCAGACCATCAGATGATGTCATAGCTGTCTGTAAGTCAGCGGAATGTTGTATGCATATGTACACTGATACTGGACAACGACCGATGTATACATGGGCTAATGTATGCCTGCAAATATGCTCCAAGGTAC